>FUFK010042273.1_pt1 | contig 33850 bp, 25 predicted proteins | sample 1021851 | NCBI WGS metagenome assembly FUFK01 (sample SAMEA51879418, study PRJEB19060) | metagenome | reverse complement strand
CATATTATTTATACCACATACCGGGTAAAAAAATAGGTGTAACACGTGATCTTAATAGTAGAGTCGTTGAGCAGCAAGGATACGGCTTAGACGAAATAGAAGTTCTAGATCAAAGTACAGATATTGATTATATATCTGACCGCGAGTTAGAACTTCAAAAGTCTTACGGCTATAAGGTTGATCGTAAAAAATACAAAGACTTATATATAAATAAAATTAAATCAATGCACATAAACGTAACTGAACAAACCTCAACGTTTCCATGTCCAATATCTAAATTAAAAGGTAGACTAATGGANAGCATGGGTAAAACATGGGAAACAACACATGGTACATTTGAAATAAACATGGACACTGTAAAGTGGATAATGGACAATGTAACTACATCACAATTCACAAGTGAAAGATGTTATATATATAATAAAGCTTTTGCTAAGTACTTTTTAATTAAGCCAATTACAGATACTACTGAGTTTACAGAATATATAAAGTCATTAGCCAAACGTAATACTATAAAGCAAGAAGGTAAAGCTTGGGAAGATAAAGACAGGTTTCAACTAATTAGAGATTGGGCTGGCGAAAGAGGGTTATATACTAATGGCGATACTAAAACACAATTCTGTAAATTAATGGAAGAAGGTGGTGAACTTGGTAGAGCTATACTTAAAGAAGACAAAGCGGAGTTTATAGATGCTATAGGTGATATGGTAGTTGTACTAACTAACTTAGCTCATTTAGGTGGCGTTACTATAGAGCATTGNATAGATTCAGCTTATGATGAAATTAAAACACGTACTGGTGTTATGTCTAACGGAACATTTGTGAAAGATGCGTAAGAAAGAAATAACATTTAGAGATCCTGTTGTAGAAAGAGTATGCGATAAGTTTGTATCACGATCAGATGTAGGTTATAAAAAATATGGCCAAACATTAGATAGTGAACGAACTACAGGTGTTAAAGATCTTGCTGCGTATTTAAACGATGTGCAAGAAGAATTAATGGATGCAATACTTTATATTCAAGCAGCTCGTGAAGAGCTTCAAGATAATGTTGTAAAGCAAGCTATCAAGCACGCAGATCATGCTGCTTTTAGTTCATCATCAGCACAATTAGACTGGGACGATGCGATCTCGCCGGTATAAAAAGAAAGGACCTGTACGATCTAAGAAAGTAGTATATGACGGTATTACTTTTCAATCAGGGTTAGAAAAATATATGTACATAGCTTTAAAAGAAGCTGGTATAGATGCTAAATATGAAGGGGCAACTTATGAGTTGATCCCTTCTTTTAACTATGATAAATCATCTTATGAAAGACAATCAAACGGTAAAGGAGAATACAAAGACAGAGGTAAAAAGAAAATACTTAATATTAAATACACTCCTGACTTTGTTGGATCCGACTTCATTATCGAATGTAAGGGAAGAGCGAACGAAACTTTTCCAATACGTTGGAAATTATTTAAAATGTATCTATTCCACACTAGGTCTGAAGTTACGTTATATAAACCACAAAATCAAAAAGAATGCGACGAAACCGTGAGCTTAATTCTTGGGAAAAGAAAGACTTAGCAAGACGTATGTATGCTAAGCGTAAACTACAACAGTTTATAGACTGGAGTATAGAAAGTAAAGGTTATTTAAAATATAAAGATTTAATTAATTATTCAAAAAAATATGGCGAAGCTGACACTATCACCGTATCGGGAGACAAGTAAAAAGAAAAGACCAGGTGTTCACAGTAAATGTAAAACATCTCGTTCTAAAAATAGTATTAATTATAAGAAAAAATATAGAGGACAAGGTCGATGAAAGAAANTANTTTATTAGAAATGAAAAACAAAATTGAAGCACAATCAAGAGTGATTCAAGCTTTAATTAATGAAATAACACATATGCGAGAACTTAGTGTAGGTACTTTAGAAACAGTAAAACTAATGCCCGGATATGAAGATGCTATAGCAGACTTAAAAAAAGCTATGCAAGAAAATGTTGAACAAAAGAAAAAAGCAGAACAAAATGGAACTATCAAACAAGATACTAAGTGATATTACNGTTTATATGAAGTACGCAAAGTACATACCANAACTAAATCGTAGAGAAACGTGGGAAGAGTTAGTTACAAGAAATAAAAACATGCATATAAAAAAATATCCTGATCTTGCTGAATCCATTGAGCATATGTATAAATTTGTATATGATAAAAAAGTTTTACCATCTATGCGTTCGCTACAATTTGGTGGCAAACCTATTGAAATATCTCCTAATCGCGTATACAATTGTGCGTATTTACCAATTGATAGTATAGACTGTTTTCATGAAATAATGTTCTTGCTACTTGGCGGAACTGGCGTAGGTTATTCTGTACAACGTCACCACGTAGAAAAACTACCTAGTATAAATAAACCGTATGGTAAAAGAACACGGAGACATTTAATAGGAGACAGTATCGAAGGCTGGGCCGATGCAATTAAAGTCTTAATCAAGTCTTATATGGGCTCTAAGAGATCATCTAAGATCATCTTTGATTATTCTGATATAAGACCAAAGGGCGCACAATTAGTTACGTCTGGAGGCAAAGCTCCAGGTCCACAACCTTTAAAAGAATGTGTAGTAAAAGTAACAGGTATACTTAACGATGTAGAAGATGGTGATAAGTTAACTACATTACAAGCTCATGATATTGTTTGTCACATAGCTGATGCAGTACTAGCGGGTGGTATACGTAGAGCAGCTTTAATTAGTTTGTTTTCTGCTGATGATGAAGCAATGATAGGTTGTAAGTCAGGTCACTGGTGGGAAGAAGCACCTCAACGAGGTCGTGCTAATAANTCNGCNGTACTNATGAGACATAAANTAANTNAAGNATTTTTTATGGATCTTATGGAAACGTGTNGAGNNATCAGGNTCAGGTGANCCNGGTATTTACTTTAANAACGATAAAGACTGGGGTACAAATCCTTGTTGTGAAATAGCNTTACGACCATATCAGTTTTGTAACTTATGTGAGGTAAATGCTAGTGATATAGTAGATCAAGATGACTTTAATAGAAGATGTCAAGCTGCTGCTTTTATAGGTACATTACAGGCAGGTTATACTGACTTTCATTATTTAAGAGACATATGGAAAGATACGACAGAGAAGGACGCCCTTATAGGTGTGTCAATGACAGGAATAGGCTCTGCCGCTGTGCTGCAGTTGGATATGACGGAAGCTGCAAATATAGTGGTAAGTCAAAACAGAAGACTAGCTAAGCTAATTGGTATTAAACCTGCTGCTAGATGTACAACTGTAAAGCCTGCAGGGACGACATCTCTTGCATTAGGAACTTCATCGGGTATTCACGCGTGGCACAATGATTATTACGTGCGTAGAGTCAGAGTTGGTAAAAACGAAAGTATGTATAAATACTTAATTAAAAACCATCCTGATTTAGTAGAAGATGAATACTTTAGGCCTCATGATACAGCTGTAATTAGTATACCGCAGAAAGCACCTGAAGGTTCTATACTTAGAACTGAATCACCATTTGATTTACTTCAACGTATAAAGAAAGTGGCAACTGAGTGGGTAAGACCTGGTCATATGCGTGGTAGCAATACTCATAATGTTTCTGCAACTGTTAGTTTGAAAGAGCATGAGTGGGCTGCAGCAGGCCAATGGATGTGGGACAATAGAGATTATTATAATGGGCTATCTGTCCTACCATATGATGGTGGTACTTATACTCAAGCACCGTTTGAAGATATAAATAAATCTACATACAAAGCTATGATGAAGTCTTTAACTGATGTCGACTTAACCAATATTGTAGAAGTTGAAGATGAAACTGATCTAGCTGGAGAGCTAGCCTGCGCAGGAGGTGCCTGTGAAATTGTTTAACATAAAACTATAGTTATGTGTCCATATTGTAATGGCTACTGTGGTAGCTGCTAAATAAAGAGAGGTGATTACAAATCGTAGTCACCTCTTCTTGTTTTTAGATAGTTCCTTGTAAGGATTACTATGTATGCACCTTCTAGAACTGTAGAAAGTAACACCGCGTCATGTATTTGCATCTCAATACTATCACATAAAAAAAGGGAGACTTACATCTCCCTTTCTTGGTTACAGGAACTTTGGGTATGGTGCCCAGTTTATTTGTTCCTTTTCATAATAGCTTTTATTCTATCATCTTCTCTCTTCATTCTTCTGATTTCGTAATCTGAATAACCTTTATTTTTTAATATTTCTTCTTGTTCAGACTTATTAAGTTTTTTCATGACATTATAATCGCTCATGTCTTTTTTAGAAGGTTTAAATCCTTTAACAAATTCATTTTTACTTTTATTAACTTTAGGCATTATTTGCCACTCAGGCCAACCAGCTAACATTGCTACTCTTTGCCATGTTTCTACGTCTTCAGATAAAGCAGCTTCAATATTGTTAGCTTTATTTAATAATCTATCAAGAGGTAAATTAGTTGTAGCAGATATTACTTTAGCTGTAGCTTCATAAGCTGGGTTATCTATACTAAATCCTTTATCAAAAATTTCTTGTCTACGTTTTTTACTGTCAAATTGATACGCAGCTTGTCTAACTTTAGATATTTTAGAACTTATAGGAGGTGATAATTGTAGTAGCTTATAAACTGCATCTACATATTCAGGACGTTTTCTACCCGATCTTTCGTATATATCAAGCAAAAAATTTTTAACAACAGCTGTAGTCGCACCTGCAATACCTAAACCTCTTAGCTGAGAGTCTAACATACCGTTACCAATATCTAAATATTTTTCTTGTTTCTTCTCATCTTCTTCATCTTCTCCAAAACCTAAAGCAAAAACAGCTTGTTGTAAAGCGTTGAATATTAAATTTTGCACAACTCCATAATATATTATTCTACTTACATTAGATTTTGGATCACCTCTACGATTTATTAAATCTTGCGCAGCTCTTTTTTGTAATCTAGCATATTGCATTGGTGTATTAGCAAATGCTAATATTACTCTACCTAAATCACTTGCTTGTTGTTGTGATATTTTACTAGGATCAGATGATTGCTGTGATACTTCAGCTGTCTCTTTCCACTCAGATAAAGCTTGTTGTTCAGCTTGCTTAACATCTATACCTTTACTAACAAGATCATTTACTCTATTTCTATAGAACGTAGCGCCACCAGCAGCTATAGCAAAACTATCAGCAAATTGAGTTGGTAAATAACCTTTTTGCAATATATAGTTCATCGCGCCTCTTGCTTTATTTTTAGCAGTAGCAGCTGCATTAGCTATTTCATTTTCAGATATATTAAGCTTTAAACCATTACGTCTATCAGTTAAATAGTCTGAGTTCATTAACATTTTAAAGTCTTTCCAATATTGCTTTTGATTAGCAAATGCTTTACCAGCTTTTATAGGATTATTAAAACTCCAGTTTAAAAAGTTTATAGATGATATAGTTTGAAGTACAGCTGATCTAGTATTAAAAAACATTATAGTACCGATAGAACCATTTATGTAATCTAACACCCTATTGCTTAATCTACTACCTGAAAATAATCTATTTTTACCAGACTTCATTCTAGCTAATATATTTTCTAAAGATTCTCTATATTTAGATCCATATGCGGCTTCAAGTTTATTTAAATTTTCTTCACTAAATATCTCATTAACATTATCTAAGTAACCTGATTGTTCTAAGTATTTTCTACGTTTAGTTGTGTTAAGAAGATCAATAAGATCTGTAGTTATATTACCAGCTAACCACTCTTGAGATGGCTTAACATAACCATCGCCTTTAGTTACAGATAATATTTGATCAGCAAATGCTTTTAGTTTTCCNTCAGCATTTACTATNTCNATAAGTTCATTTAAATCACTTTTAGATAAACCAGGTATATCATAACCCATTTTATTNAATAAATAAACTCTAACAGCTTGTTCATTAGTAAAGCCGCTATCATTTGTTTTTCTAAGATCTTTTGGAACTTCTAAAGATTTTTTAAGNGCTCTAAAATCTTGCATCATTTGTATTCTATCTCTTGATAAATTTTCTATAGCTCTAGCATATGGATCTAANACATTTAATTTAAACCAAGACATTTGGCTATCACCTAATTTACCTTTACTTAAAAGTGGGTATATTAACCCCATAAAATCTTCAGCTGAATAAGGTATGAAGAATTTTTTATTACCTTTATTAGCGCCTCTTACTTTAGCTTTAGCTTTTGAATATCTTTTTTCTGATGCAATACCAGTTGTTTGCTCTATTATTTTATTAAAATCTTCATTTATATTTTTACTAAAGTTACCTTTAGCTTGTTGAACTTTTGATTTAACATCTATTTGATCTAGCACATCTTGAACAGCTTGAACATTTTGTATTGCATCATCAGCAAAATAAAAATCATTATAACCTTCTGCCGCTTTACCAACAATCCAACTAGCTTTAGCAGCTCCAGTTGAGTTGCCTAAACCTACTATATTTTCTTGTTTTAACTCTAGATCTTGTGATTTTAAAAATTCATATATAGCACTTTGAGCTTCTGGTGCGCGAGCTGTTAATACAAATATATCTTCGTTACCTCTAGCATCTCTAATTCTTTTAGCTAGTTTTAACAATGGTCCTTCACTGCCGTCTCTTACAGTATTAAAATCTGTAAAGTCAAATTCAAAACCTTCAGATAATAATTTATCACCTTGCTTAGCAAATTCTTCTGCGTTTAGCTGTATTGTTTGGCCATCTCTAGTAGCGAATACTATATTATTACTTTTAGCTAAAGTATCATCAAAATCAAATACTCTAATTTTTTTAACTGGTTCATTTAATTTTCTAGCTTTACTTAAAGCTTCATCTAATGTAGCAGCATAACTTAATACTTCACTATTATTCATAGATTTACTAAAACCAGGTGTTGATTTAAATTCATCTAAATTAGAATTGAATGCTGGATTTTGTTCTTTAGTTATTTTATTATTGATATCTGCTTGGCTAAAGCCTTTAGCTATACTAGCTGGTTGATCTAATTGTAATGATGATTTTTCTAATCCAGTTATTTTACTTGGTTGAAACCTTAATGATATTCTTCTAAATCCTCTACTACCTGGTAAAGCTCTTTTCTTGGATCCATCTGCTTTTATAGCTCTAACTTCTAGATCTTTATTATCATATGACTTAGGATTATTAGCACTATTAGAACCTGTAGAAAAAGTTAATGTTAAACTAGCATCAGTAAAAGCTGGTACATCTAGATTTAAAGGATTTTCAGTATTAATTCCTGATGGATCAGTTAAATAATAAGTGCCTAATCCTTGTATTTGTATGTAAGCAGTGCCATTAGCTTTAGCCCAGTATAGCTCTGAAACAAACTCAGGTGTTATTTCTATGTTTTGAGTTATAGCTTTTTGAAAACCTCTATTTTGTAGATCTTCATATACTTCTTCAGGTATAGCTTCAGTAATATACTTTATAGGTTTATAACCTTTTACTAATTTAGGACCTATTCTATTAGCTTCTTTTATATACGCGTCAATTTGAGGCTTTGCTTTTTGTAACACTTTCTTTAATATCTTATCAAAAGTATAATTCTTTTTAGTTATTATTTCACCGTCTGTGTCATAAGATGCTGTAACACTGCTAAATCTAGCATTACCTTTTTTAACTTCAATACCTATTGTCTGTCCATAATAAGTAAGTACTATGTCTGCAGCACCTCCAACTTCAGTAGGTCCAGCTGATAATTGTAAACCTGGTATATTATATTGATCTATTGCATCGTTTATAACATCATACAACACTTGCTCATAAGCAAAACCTTCTTTTATTTCTAAACCTCTAGCTACAGATGTAATAATATCTCTTATTGTTGCTTCAGGATTTTCTTGCAATTTAATTCTTAATGCTTCACCAAATAACTGATCTTTTCTATTATCAGGTATATCTTCCCTACCGTATATATCATCTAGTATTTCGTCAAGCGTTCTACCTTGATTATTACTTGACGTTTTACTAAAAAATCCTTGAGGAACAGGACTAGATAACGTTTGCAGTTTAGCTGGATCTACGCCTTGTAATATAGCTTGCTCTCTTACAGTCTGATTAGTCATCATTTTACCAGCTTGATTAGCAAGTGCTATTATTCTAGATGATATATTTCTATCATCTCTAGTTGGCTTACCATCTACAAACCCAAACACTTCTAAAAACTCATTAGTCTTTATATCTGGTTTTTTAATTTGTACTTTTAAGCCTGGTCCAGTTTTAGCTCTTACACTACGTTGATTATAAAAATTTTCTAATAATACTTTAGGTACACCTGAAGATGTAAAGTCACTGCTGTAACCTTCAGGTAGTAATGACATAAGCAAGTCTACATTTTTAGCTATAAATCTTTGCGCATTTGCTATTTCGCTTTTAGTTAAGTTAGCGTTATTAACTAGTTTTTTAGGTGATACACCAAATAACTCACCTACAGTTTCAGTACCTAAGTTTTTTAATTTTTTGTAATTAAGTTTAGTTACATCTAAATCTTTTACTTTTTTATCTACTTCTTTTTTAATCTGTTCTTCTACGCCTAATCTTTTAGCAACTTTTATTTTACGGCTTTCTTGCCTTGCTTGTTTTTCACTAACTTCTCTACGAGCAGGCCCTTCATCAGCTATTTGTCTAGCCTCTTGCTTGTCTAAACTTTCTGCTGTATCACCTATTTGCTCTTGATAAAACTGTTGGCGCTTAGGTCTTATATTAGAATTTACCCATGTAGAAAACTCAGTAGATTCATCATATCTGTTTATTATATTTGTAAATTCTGCATCAACAAATGATTGCGCTTCAGATGATGGTATATCACCTTTAGATTGGTCAAAACCTAAAGCTTTAAATGCTACATTTCTATACTGTTGTAGTAGCTGTTCTATATCAGCTTCTGCTGGATCTGATTTATAAGATTTGGCAAGATTAGTTAAATCTTTTCTACTCATAGCGCCTTCTGGTGCAGTTGATATTCCTTCAGAAACTATTTCACCTACTTGACCTTCAAAAGTTTGTTGCTTACCTTCTGCTATTGCTTTAGATTGCTTAGCATAATCTCTTACAAAATTAAAAGCTTGTCTACCATTTTTAAAACTAGCATTTTTATAACCAAATGGTTTTAAAAATACATTTGTTAGTAATCTACCAAGCTCTTGAAAGCCGCTTTCTTGAAAATCAACTTCATCATTTATTATACCATCAGATAAAGCAGTGAACCACTCTTGGCTAGTAGCATCATTTTCATCTTTACCATACTCGTTTTTTAATCTTCTATTAACAGCTTCTCTTTGAGATCTATTTAATCTTTTCTTAAAATCGTTTATTATTTTTTTACTTTCTTCAGGTGTTTTTCCTTCTAGCTGTTTATTTAATATACCATGTAATAGCTCGTGAGTAGTTACAGGTATTTCTCTTAAGTCTTCAGCTACTGTTTCGTTTATATATATATTACCATCAGTGTGTATATAACCAGTAGAACCTTTATATTCATTTTCATTTAAACCTAAATCTCCTAAAGCTTCATTATAAGAGTCTTCATCTAAAGAGTTAAAATCTTTTCCTTGTTTTTCTGTTTGTTGTTGTGTTTCTTCTTTTAACGATGCAAACTGTTGATCAAAGTCGTATTTAGAATCTGTTACTATATTTTCTATTTGAGTATTTATTTCAGAAACTCTTTGTTGTTTATTTTTAGTTAAAGATTTATCACTAGCTGCTTCTATTTGTTTTTGTAATTCTCTTTTTTCTTGCATTAATGAAAAAACTATTTTTTCACCGTCGCTAGTTAGTCTAGTAGAGTTTCTTAATTCTTGAAATATTTCATTGACTTCTTGTAAATCTCTTATGTAACGCTCTCCTTCTTCTTTTTTAGTAGGATCATTTTGTATTTCTTCGTTAACTCTAGTTATTTCATTTTGTAAACTATTTTTATCTAAGAAAAAAGCTCTAGCAGCTTTATATTGTCTTTCGTTTAACTGATTAATTTTCTTTTCTCTTTTACTTTCAACAAAAGCATTAAACGTGCCAAAAGCTCCACCAGCTAAAGCACCTACTTTAAACGCTTGAAATATTCTTTCTCCATCTAGTATTTTAGTATCAACTTCTTTAAAATAATTTTTCTCATTATCATTTATAGACTGCTGCATATAGTTAAAACCTTTTTTAAGTGCAGCTGTTGACATCTCTTGAGCAGCTTCTGTTCCTCCTTCCATTAACATACCAGATCCAACTTTAAAAGCTCCTTTAGCTAAAACGCTTTTTATTTCATTTTCAATTAAACTTTCAACAGTTTCTTGGCTTAATTTTTTACCAATATTGTTTTTAAACACTCTAGCAACTACAGATTTAGCTATTGGATTTTTACCTACTAAATAACTTGCTCCTAATTTTTCAAGTAAGTACACAGCATAACCAACTGCACCTCCAAAAGCTACTTTTTGCCAATCAGGTACATCATCAAACTCTGGCCTATCCATTTCTTCTAATATTCTTCCACCTTCTTGAACACCCATTAAAGCACCAAAAGCTTTTGCACTTTGACCCACACCAGGTAAAGCTGCAGTAGCAAGCATTTGCACAATTGAAGTACTAACTTGACCCCAAGTTGTTTGCATAAATTTTTCTTGGTACTCATTGGTAACATCAGCACCTATTTCTTCTTTTAAAGAAAAAGAGTTTCTAATTTTCTTTTCTATTTCGTTTTTAGCTCTTTGTTTTTCTGCTTCATCAGCATCAATTATTCCAGTATATTTTTTTAAATCAACTATAGCATCTGAAAATATATTACCAACATCATTTGAAGCTCTAGTTATTAAATCAGGAACTTCTAAAACTGTATTATACCAAGACTCAACCCAAGTACCTCTATTAGCTAATATAGAAGTTTGTTCAGCTTGTATTTTATTTAAATCTTTTCTAAACTCTACTACATCAGTGTTATATTGCGTCTTTAATTCCTCTCTTTCAGCTTTTAAATCTTCTTGTTCTTTTAATAGTTCATTTCTAATTTTGATAGCTTGATCAGGACTTAGTTGATTATTTTTTAAAGCTTCAGAAAAAGCATTTGATTTATTAACAAATGAAGCTTCTTTACTAGAAAAATTATTTATTTTTTCACTTATTAAATTAAGATTTTTATTTAGATCTTCATTAGCTTTAGCAACTAAAGTTTCATCGTATATATTTATAAAAGTATTAGTATCTCCTATTGCATTAACTAAATCACTAACTTCTGTAGTTTTGTAATCTTTTTTATTATTAGATATATAATCTTTAATTTTAACAAGTTCTTTTTTAGCTCCAGATGTTGTAAAAGTATCTAAGTCTATTGTAATTCCATTTTGATCTTCTTTTGTATAAACTTTTACAGCGTCGCCTAGTCCAGTTTCTTCAAACCTTAAACCAAATCCATTGTATAATTGCCTTAATTTTTCAACGGCAGGTTTTTCTTCTTCAAATAATATAATATTGTTTAACTCTTCAAGTTGAGGTGTATTAGTTAGTTCTTGTAATTCTTTTACTTTTACTAATCTATCGTTAAATATATTTTTGCGAGCATCTTTTAGCTCATAAAGCATTGCTGTAGAAGTATTTAATTTTGGAGCTAAATCTTCTTGTAATTGTTTTATTCTTTCTTCTTTTGTAACAGGTGGTTCTTGTGTTATTATTTCTGGAGCTTTAATAGTTGGTTTACCTTCTTCATCTAATTCATCAACTAAATCTTCGTTTTTAGGTTCTTCAACAGTGCCAAAATCATATTCTTGTTTTATTAAATTTACTTTATCACTGTTTATATTTCCAGCATCATACTTGTCATATAAATCATTTATTAATGAATCATAATCGTCTCCATAATAATCTAATATAGTATTCATTTTTTCTTGAGAAAGCTGTTCACCAGCTTTTTCAGAATAAAAATCATTTAAAAAATCACTTATCATAATATACTTTCAGAAACTAAAAGATTATTTAAATACTCGTCGTTCATTAATTGTTCTTCAGTTATAGAAAACGGTATAATTGTATTACCTACTCTTTTAAATATCTTATTTGCGTTTTCTCCTGTTTGTCCAACTTGAGAACCATAAGCATATCTAGGATTAACTGTAACAAGTTTATCATAAAATACTTTAAACATTTCAGGTGTTTCTAATTCAGGTCTATCTAATTCTTCTGTTTTGACTATACCGCCAGAGCCTCCAGCACCGGTAGCTCTATTAGCTGTAACTCCACTTATTACATCAATTTTCTTTTTCTTTCTTAAATTTTCTTTTATCCACGCATTAAAATCAGCTTTTTCTTTAGTATCTTTATTTCCACTTCCGCTGCCGCCACCTTTAGGCTTATCAGGCTTTATTGTAATACTAGTAGTAATGCTTCCAATTCCATCTGGAAATCTTTGCTCAATTAACCTTTGAGCCATAGCTTGTTTAGTAGCTGCCCTTTGCATGTCACTATTGCTCCACGCGTCCATAGAATCAGCATCACCGCCTGTACCATAGTTAGTATAAGTTTGATACGTAGACTCATTTAGAAGTGGCGTTAATAATTCAGAGTTTTCTAATCTATCAGTATAAATATCTAATGCTTGTTGAAAGTTTTCTTTTTGTTCTGTAGTAGCAGTACCATTTTTTATTCTTGTAATAGACTCTTTTGTTATATATTTATCTAAACCTTCAAAAGCCTTTTTATCTACAGCGGCTAGTTGCTCAGAATAATCTTTAGCATAGTTAACTAAGTCAACACCGTTTTTCTTTGCTTTAACAAAAGCATTTGCATTAAATACATCTTCACCGTTTAGTTGAGCTATAACATTACCTCCTTCTATTCTAAAGCCTATGTTCTTACCTCCTTTACTAGCATCTTCTACAAAAGCAACATAATCTTCATTATTATCTCTTAATATTTTTTTAACATAATCAACTCCAGATTCTTCAGCTTTTTTCATAGCTTCGCCTTCAGCGTCTATCAAACCCATTATAGTAGGTAAATTATTTAATACATTGTTTAAGTCATTTTGTTTTTTATTGTACGCAGATCTATCACCTTCAAAACTAGCTATATCTAATCTATAAGCATCATCAACCATTTTAGACAGCTCAGCTTGAAGATCATTCATAGCATCTGTATCTTCCATAGTTTCTGTTTCTTTCAAAGACTGCATTAATTCTAACCGTCTTTGTGAAGCAGCGTTTTCAAAGTCTCTTACTTTAGTTTTTCTTTCACCTATACTTTTCTCAGTTTTTTCTATACCTTCAAGTATGTCTGAAGCTGGATTAAAATACCTGCTTCTACCAGGTCTTCTATAAGAGCCTACGTAAGTTGTAGTTCTTGGCCTTCTTCTTCTGCCGAAATCTTCATCTTCAAAATGATCCATATCTTTTTATTATTCTGTTATTGTAAGTCCTGTTAATGGGTCTACTGTTGTTTGTCCTAAATCATAACCTTGCATTTGACTAAAAGGATCAGTAAAAGGAGTAGTTGGAGGCCCAAAGCTTTCTATTATAGGGTCTTCTTCTTCAATTTCAATAGGGTCTAACTCTATGTTTTCTATCATTTTTTGTTTTTCTTCATCTGTTAAACTTTTTGGAGCAATTTTATTTATATCAACTCCAGAAGTAACATTTTCAGCTGTTCTTATTTGACTACTCATAGTAGTAGCAGCTTTAGGATTTATTAAAGCGCTAGCCATGCCACCTGCCATAGAAGTTAATGCATCAACACCTGTGCCAAAACCTTCTTGTCTTCTNGCTCCTGCTTCATCTGCTAAAGCTTGCAGTCTATCAAGCTGTATATTGTCTCTTTGTTCTTGTCTAGCAAATCTTATAGACTCTCCTTTTGCAATAGCCATTTCTCTTTGTCGTTCTCCTTGAGCCATTAATCTTTGATTCTGAGCTTCTTGCTGCTGTATATTAGCAGATACACCTTGTTTAGATCTTAATGCAGCTTGAGCTAATGCTGTAGCACCCCCACCGCCTGTTTGTCTTAAACTATCTAACGTATTTGCTAACGCCATATCTGCTTGCTCAGCTTGCATTTCTGCAGCTTTAGTAGCTACTCCTAAATTAGCATACGGATTACTTAAGTTTTCATAAGGATTTGTAACTTGTTGTCTATTTTTTTCTAATTTTGTAATGTCATCTAAATATTCTCGCTGTTGATCTTTAGCTTTTTTGGCTTGTCCAAAACTAATTATAGCTGGAGCTAACTTTAAAGCCTGCGTTACTAATGCTCCTTTTTGATCTGCACTTAAATTACTTAAAAATTCTCCCATAATTTTACCTTGATGATACTACAAACTCAGTTGAGACTGCAAAAAGTTCTTTTTCGCCTCCTACATCTGTAGTAGTATCTGTTGAAACTTTAACTGTTGCTAAAAATCCTTTAACACCAGTAGTAGAATCACCAAAAAATACCTCTCCTGGTCTAGCTAAACTGTTGTTTTTTAAATTAGCAAAATATTTATTTTCTTTTCTATTAAAACCAGCTCTATAAGATATACCATCTTCTGTATATGTACCAGCTAAATAACTTAAAACAGGCTTAGCAGAGTCTTGGTATTGAAGTTGAACTGAACCAGATGGATCAAAACCTTCAAAATCTGATTTAAACGAGTCAACTTGCCAACCATTACTGCCTTCATAATTTACTGTTTTAAAATTCTTTACTATGCTAGGATTAGCATTAAATATAAACTCTATGCTAGAGTCAAATCTAGTTCCATAAAACTCAGTTCTATTTTGATTAGCATAATGTTCGTATATTTCAGATCCAAAAAATGTATAATATTTATTTTTAGAACTAGCAATAAATAAAGGTTCATAATCAAAGAAACTAGTCCAGCCGTTTATATCATCTTCAAAACTAAGAGTTTCAAATGTATCAGCTATAGCAGGTTCTTCTGATTTGTTTTGTATAGATATTGTATAGTTTTTATTGTATGCATCCCAGCCGCCTACTATTCTATCTTTTACGAATTTTTTAAAAGTTAACATAGCTCCAGAAGCAGGAGAACTAGGACTTATATCTAATCTAATTACATTAGAACTAGATATAGCAACTATTATAGCAGATACAATGCCACCTGATTGTTGTGGTATATCTACTATCATACCTTTTTCTAAATTAACTAAATTAGAAGATGTACTATCAAGAGTTATTTTTTTGTTTGCAGCGTTTGAAGATATTAGTTGTATAGTAAAAGAAAAAGCTTTAAATCCATCACTTAACTCAGCAAATTTATCTCTAAAAAAATCGCTCATACCATAGCCAGATATTTCAGTTAAGCCATCTCTTGAAAGTCTCATAACTGAGTTTCTATATTTATCTGAAAAATATCTTCTATAACCGTGATATGTGAAGCTTTCAGGATCTTTACTTATACCATATTCTCCAACATATGGCGTTATTTGACCTATAACAACTTTGGTAGAAGTAACAGCAGTGCCTGCCCCTTCTGCAGAATATATAGCATCTTTATCTATCAACGCATTGCTTACTTTATTTTCTTGTAGTATAGCTAGATTACCATCTAATGCGTGTATTTTTTGTATTGACCCATAGTTTGGATCTACAGATCTAGTTATTTGTTCGCCTACAGAAAAAACATTAGTTTCATTTAATTCTGTTTTAGAATTAAAAACACCTGAGTATATTAATCCATTAGATCTTAAAACTTGTTCATTAGAATTTTCAACTAAAAAAGCTCTTGGCCCTTGACCAACATAAGCATTGTTAAAACCGCCTCTAATTCTAGCTTCTTCAATCATCCAGTTCCTACCGTCTACACCCGCAATATCTCCTATTAAACTTGTTCTTCCTTGTGGGCCAGTTGTCAATAAAAACTCCGGGTAACCAGCAGGATTACTAGGTATACCAGGAAACACAGGCATATAATAAGCTTTTGGATCACCATTATCGCTATCGCTAGTATTATTTACGTTCTTTTTTAATACAAAAGAGTTGAAATATTTAATTGGTATCTCAGACATAATATATTATTACTTATTTTTTTAAAGTTCTACTTAAATGCCGTTTTTAAATTGTATTATTCTTGGGCTAATAACTGCAGGATTATTAGGATCTTCTGGAAGTGGACTAATGTCAGTTACAAGAGTTCTATTAGCATCAAAAACTTTTACATGAAAATTTTGAAGCGTTAATATGTCGTTTGCAGGTCGCCCTTGAAAATAAGCTGTTATAGCAGTATTATTAGGTATAACACAAAATGTAGAATCTCCTAAGTTAGTTCCAGCTAGATTGGTATTGCCTACAGTAAAATATGCCGAAGGTGTAAGTCCACCTCCAGTAGTACTTTCGTAAACTTCACATACTAACTGCTCATGATCTCTATTTGTATTAACACTTCCGTTTGCAACATCAAATGTAAATACTTCATATGGCCATTGATTAGAAAATTGTCCTACCATAGGTAAAGGTGTATTATTTGTATATAAAGGATTAGGTACAGTAGTAACTGTAAAAGGTCCATTATTAAAATTACCTTGTCCAACAAATATATTACTAATTTGAGGCCTGGTATTTTGCAACCTGCAATTATTAAGTGTTATATCTGCTGTTATATTATTAGCAGTTACACTTAAAATAAAAGTAAAGCTATCATTAACATTTGAATCTGCTAAATAAACAAATTCTTTATTCATTGTTAATTGAAAATTTAGTTGATTTAAACCGCCACCTGATTGTTGTTGTATATCAAAAAGATTTTCAAGCGTTCTATCAACGTTATTACCATCAATTACTTTTTTTATAGTTATAGTATTAAAAACATCATTACAAGGAGTACCATTGTGATCTATAGCTTCAAAAAACTTAGTACAAGGAGCACCTATATTTAAATTTTCATTTGCAAAAAATGATAAATTTCCAGTTAAAGTATCATTTCCATCTTCATCTCGAAGCGATAAAGGACCAACATTTAAGTTTGATCCAACTAAAGCTTCATTATTTAAATCTGATATTAAACCTGATGAAGAACTTTCATAATATATTTCTAAATTAGATTTTACTGGATCTGTTTCAAATACACCTAAGCTTTGCCAAGCTGCTTCTATTGCTTTTCTTTTAGCTTCATTGTTCAGTTGACCTGAATAAGTAGGCGTTAATCCTAATTGAAAATCTGTTTCTATTGTAGCTACAAAAGGATTTTTAGTAGAATTAAAGAATATATCAGCAAAATGATAAACTGTATCATCTAAAGTATCTAAATAATATGGATACCAAGGATTTGGCTTAGGCTCTTCTTTAGTGCCAGTAGTAACAGTGGTAGAAACTTGTTGTCTACCGCCATTAAATAAAGAACCTTTCTTTCTAGTCCACTCACCTAAATCTTTAAACGGTATTATAGAAGTTACTTTTGAAGGTTTTTTATTTGCATTTTGATTTTGCGTATTAAAATACCTTAAGTCAGGTGTGCTAATATTGATTGTTTCAACATTAAGTTTTTCAGGATTAACTCTATTTACTAATAATGTAGAACTACTGAAATCTACGTCATTAGCATTAACATCTTTTAAGTCTCTAGGTATTTTATTTATATTATCACCTTGTAAACTTATACTAGTAAATTTACCTACATTGAGATACCTAGGTAATAATTCACTTGAATTATAGTCTGCGGTTTTGTTTTGTTTTCCTATAGTACTCCACTCTATTTCACCAGCTAATGCGCCAGGCGTATAAACATTATAATATTCTTGTTCTTGTTGTTTTATTACTATTCTATAACTGTAATAGCCTAATGGATTAGACTCTGAATACAAACCTGGATAACCAATTTTATCTGATTGTGGTATAACAGCGTTAAGTAAAAAAGATAAATAATTACCCCAAAATTCAACAGAGCTTAAGCCAAAGTTGCTATAAGCAGTAGATATTGTTGAGTTACTAAAATCAGCAGTGATATGATCAGGATCTGAAAGAATAACATTTGAAGCTCTACCATATCTATCAAATAATACTACACCTATTTGATAACTTCTGTCTTGTTTAACGTGATGAGTTAAAAATTCATTTGTAAAATTTCTATTTACTTCTTGAGCAGCCCCAGGTTGATATGTTTTTCTTCTATATTTTACACTATATCTTAAATAATCAGGCGTAGCATGTTTTTCTACATAATTTCCGTATACCACTCTGTTTCCTACTATTTCTTGTGTTAGCGCTCTTATAGGTATTTTATCTGATACTCTTATTAAATCAGCTTCAGGTAAAGCCTTTATAGGCTTAGAAGATAAATAATCATATACGTAGTTAAAAGAATTATTAGTCCCCATTATTCTAGATATAGGAACATCTTCCACTACTCTTACTGCTAGCTCGTCAGAGTTTTTAACTAAAATTTGAACTTCTTTTACTTTTAATTTTTCTTCAATTTCGTTTTTTCTAAAAGGTAATAGTATATTTAACTTGACCTTTGTAACTGAATTTTCAAAAAAATCTACTTCGCCAGATCTTAAAGTTTTTTGCTCGTCATCACCAATAAAATAACCAAACTGATTTGGCACGAAAGCAGCTTGCGTAAATGGAGCCATTAAAGAATATTCTCCATCATCGTATTTAAATCTATAACTAAATTTAGCAAACTTATCTTTTAAAAGTCTGTCATCTCCAGTATAGTTTTCTTCATAAAACGGATTTCTTCTTTTAATAAAAAATAAAGTATCTTGACCTAATTGCACGTTTGGTGGATTAACAGTTGTTACAGAGTTTTGACCTGCTGTTTGTATTTCAAGCTCTATTTGTTTTTCAACCATGTTAAGTTTACTAAACGTTAATGTAACAGCCACAGTGCTTGTAGATCCACCTGTAGATTTTAATGCAGCTTCAGTTATTTCAATTTGGTCTGCATTTTGTAAACTACCAGTAATATTATTAACTTGTATAATACTAGCGCCTGTAGACTGATTAACATCTACTTTAACTGTTAAAGACACAGAAGGACCTACTAGATTAACGTTTGATCTTTTAAGAGTAAAACCTTCAGTTACATTTGTTACACCTGTATATATTCCTTCATCTAAACTTACACTACCATTAACAGATGCAGATCCAAAATTAGTAAAATTTCCTTGTATAGGATTGTTAGCTTGCTCAGGAAAAACTATTAAATCTCCTACATCAGCTCCACCACCTTGTATATCTGGATTATTACCCGTAATATTATATGAACCACCGTTTAAATTAAATGCAGTTCCACTACTTCCTGTTAATGATGACAATGTATTAACTATATGAGCACCTAAATATTCGTTAGAAACATCTAAAAGACCTGAATTATTAGACGTATCTAAAAAACTAGGTGATTCATATGGAGCAAACTTAGCAACTGATATTTGATCTTCAGTATAATAATATGGATTACCTACACCGGAAAACTCATAACTGTCATTAAAAGCAAAATCAACATTTATTTTTCTAGGTTGATTTCTATTATCAGTAAAAAACAATAATCCTTCTATAAAGTTTACATTTGTTATAGGGTGTGTTTTAGAAAAGTTTAAAAAATTACCAGCAACTAAAACTCTATAATCATTAAGTATATTTTGAGATTTAACATTGTATTGAACTATATAGCAAGCAGCGCCTTTAGCTTCAAAAATAGTAGTGGGAGGTGAAGGAGGGTTAGGCGTAGAAGTAATAATATCACCAGGCGCGAAATTACTTAATCGATCATTTGATGAATCTATATAATCAGTTAAAAATATAAAGATTCTATCATTAGTAACGTCCATAAAATAGCCTATAATTTCTAGTCCATTTAAAACAACGTCACCAGATACAGCACTATACTTAGCATTATTTTTAGAATCTTCTAGATAACCTAAATTTGTTTTTAAAGTAGTAATTGCTTTATTACCAAGTAAATTTTCTAATGAACCTACGTCAGCGCCTTCAGATCTACTGATACTTACGTTTCTAGCGTCTCTATATTGTCCGTTTGGTACTAGTCTAGAATCTAAGTCTTTATTCATCTTAGATTTTAGAAAAGTATTTTTAATTTCTGGCATAATTAATGTTTAATCCATTTAGCTTTATTTCTAAACACTTGAGCTATTTCTTCAATTTTAATTCTGCTTAATCTTATTTTAGCATTTCTAAGAGAAGCAAATCTATCTCTTTTAAATCTTTGTACAATATATTCAGGTATACCTGCTCTTCCTGCTAATATAGAATATGCTATATGCATGTATATTGCTTCTTCTGCTAGCTTAGGTATCTTCATATCAGAATCATATGCTAAACCATCTGATATATATTCTAATATTATTAACTTACCTACAAGTTCATTTGAAAAAGAAAATGTACCTAATCTTTCATTTATAGTAAACATACCATTTACTTGAGCTTCTTCAGGTTGTAATCCATATCTTTGGCCTAGTAAAAACTCTCTTCTAGGTAATCTATAATCATCAGGTTGATTATTAGTAGTTAAAGATCTAGCTTTCCATTTTTCTTCAGTTAAACTTTGTTGAGCTTCTAAGTTTTGTCCAAAGCCATCTTGTGTGGGTATACCATCTTGATCTTGTATAGGTAGCTCTTCTGGATTAGAAGTAACTCTAGTAGGATATATAATATGTTTAGCACCAGCATTATCTATCCAACAACACTTAACATAGTTTACGTAATCTTGAGGTATAACAACAGACAAGCTTGGTGGTATTGTAAGTTCTTGAGATTTTATACTTTTTAAAGTGTCATAGCTAAACTCTTGCAAACCTCTTTTAGCGTGGAACATTACATCAGTTCTTTTAACACTTGGTATTAATTTACCCATACCTACATAACCAACTAAAAAGTTGTTTATAACATCACCTAATTTTATATATTCATAACTACCGTAGTTATTATTTATTGCTGGCTGTGATAATTGTACAACTATACTACCAGACACTAGTGTTGATGTTATAGTTATAACATTTTGATTAACAAAATAATTATTAATACTAATAGCATTACCATTATTAGTTATAGTATAGTTTGCTACTGGTGAGTCTATTAAATCTGTATTAAAATTACAAGTAAAAGTATGTGGACCAGCGCCGCCTGCTGTGGTAAAAGCTTGTTGACCAGAGTAATATTGTGCGTTAGTTTCTGTTAATAATGCCATTTATTATGATTTTTCGTTTACTTCTTCTTGCTGTACTTTTTGAGCAGCTGCTTGAACAACTTGTGGATCTCTTATAACTATACCTTGATATAGTAATATTTTTAATATAACTTCAGTTCTTTCAGAATTATGTAATTGAAAGTCTACAGCTCCTGTAGGAGGAAATACACCAGCTCCAGTGTTAGTACCAGCGAATATAAAAGCTTGTGTAGTAGGATCTATTTGATATGCCCAAGTAATATCATCAGGTTTTTTTAGATAATCAACTTTTACTTTAGCATTTATACTAGTAGGATAAACTAGTATTTTATTGTCTTCGTATAAATATATTGGAAATGAAGTAGAAGGTTTTGTTAATGGTGATTTATTTAAATTATAAAAATCACCTCTACTTACTCTTTGTATTTCTACAGGATTAAGATCAGTTGCAGAATAATGAGCAACACCTAATCTGTATAAATCTGCCGGCAAAGTGAAAATGCCGTTTGTAGTATGAGTAGCAGCAGCTTGTGTTTTAAACTCTGCTATTTTTTCATCTGTTATAGCAACTCTATTAGCGTAATCCATATCAGTTTGAGGTACACGCACTTGTTGATTTAAATCTTCAAAATAAGCTTCAAATATTTCACGTTGTACTTGACTACCTATTTTATTAAATTCATCAGGTGTTATATAACCTCTTTGCTCTTTATTAAGTATAAGTAATACAGTTTTATATACAGTATCTACGCTTATTGCCATATTAATATGTTTAAAAAAGGACCGCCAACCGCGGTCCTATAGTAATTATAATCACTTGTTATTTTAACTTTTTCTCAATAGACTTATATACTTGTACGCCTTCATCTGTTTTAAACCAAGCGGCTAAAGCCGAATATGGATTTTCATCAAATGGAACGTTCATAAGTTTTCTATTGTTACTAGCCCAAGAGAAAGTTCTTTGATCTTGTGATAAGTCTAGTATTTTAGCTTCAACAGCCTTAATACCAAAGTTTCTAAGACCTACATTTTCATCATTTGCTAACTCTAAGAACAAACTAGCGTTTTGCCTAGCAAACAATAACAAATCTCTTTTAAGTTCCTTAGAACTCATCTCTGACACACTAGAGCCTTGTTCAACTCTTAATATAGCTTCAGCATCGTCAATATCCATTTGCTTAGCTACATTTAATGCTTCTATTTCTAACTCTAAGTAGTCTAAATCATCTATAGCTTCTTGCACATCATCTTTTTCAGCATATAGCTTATTTCTATTTGGATGATATAGTGATAACATTTTTTGCAAAGCAACTTCTGACTTTGGTACGGTCAGTACTCCATCTTCAAAAACAATATGACCTAGCGTTACGGGTCCTTCTTGCTCATCTACAAATGGACTTTGCATATTAGTTGCATATCTCAACTCTCTATTATAACCTTTTTCTTCATCAAAATACATCAATGGCTTTCTCATTGAATGCCTTGAATTTATTCTAAATGTTAAAGGTGAAGCGTCATTTAATAAATGATAATGTCTGTCTTTAATTTCCCAAGTATCTTTTTTTACTTTAGGCTTTTTTTCTTTTGTTTCCATAATATAATATAATATAATAATTAATAAAGACCCCGCCGAAGCGGGATCTTATATTTTGTTTTATGCTAAAATTGTAAATCCAGCAGCTGGTTGAGCACCAGCATAAGCTACAAGGCCACTAGCATCAGGGCCTGCTAATCTAGCAGTCTCTCTAGCTGTTTCAATTGCTTGAAGAACTATCTGATGATTAGCGTTGCTTAAAGTAGCTGAAGTAAGTGTAATAGTTTCACCACTTTCATATGTAAGAACTGTAGTAGTTCCACTTCCTACTTTAACTTTTGTTAATCCCTCTAAAGGAATTATTCTTTTTCCTATTTGCGGAGCTGTTCCGGCTAGGACTATTGACATTGCTTTCATATTTCTAATCTTTAAAATGTTAATAATTATACAGTTGACTTAAATAACACGAAGTTATTAGCACCTTGTACACAAAGTAATCTTTCAGATAAGAAATGTATTTGCATTGCGTCTAAACCAGTAGTAGCAGCTCCTACAGAACCTACAACCCACGACTTCATTCTTCGATCATCAGCTTCAGAAGCTCTATATCTTACATGTAAGAAAGGACGTCTGATGTTTGATCCAAGTAATTGATCATATACAGTTGATGTTCCAGCAGGAATTAACACACCGTCAATGTCTCCAATGTTTCCTCTAGTTGAAAAATCATTTAGATATTTCCAATCAGTTTTATAAAAGTCATAAGAACCTCTTCTAAAACCAGAGAAACCAAAGTTAAGTGCCATGTCTTCTTCGTTGTTAAATAAACCGTAAGATACAGCTCCAGTTGAAGCATACGCACCATTCATAGCAGCGATCATGTCATCAAAGTCAAGAGCAGTTTGTCTTGATAAGAAAAGCATGTTCTCTTCAATAGCACCTTGAGTATCTAATTGCTTAAGGATAGTATCAAAATCTCCTAATGCACCAGCTCCAGGAGCAGCAGCACCAGCAAAATCATTATATACATTACCTCTATTTTCTATAGCAGCAAATAAACCTTCAGAACCGTCTAATGCAGAACCAGCTCCTTTTTTCTCAGCTTCAACCATTGCCATTTCTAAGTAATCTTCAAAACGTAATCTTGTTTCAGATTCAGCTTTTAGATACCATAAAAATCCTGATTGACCAGCTTCAGTAGCTACTTCAACCCAACCAATTTGAGCAGTATCAGAACCAGAAACTTCGTAGAAGTCTTTGATTATAATCGGCTTGTTTGAAAACTGAGTGAAGTCAGGTGTAATAGCTGTAACTAACTGATCGTTACCTACATTGTTAGCGATAGCCGCATTAGCAACGTCCATACCTTGAGTACCTTTTCCAAATTCAGAACCGTACACAAATATTTTAGCAGCACCAGCAGCACCAGCTAAAGATGCCATATTAGCTACTTTGTAAGTATCAATAGTCAATGTACAAACTCTAGGTGGTCCAGCATTGACAGTACTCACAGATTTTACTCTACCTTTTACTGTAACTAAACCTTCTGATATAACGATTGTAGATCCAGCTCTAACAGCACAATTTTTATCAGCTTCTAATGGAACTGTAATTGTAGTGTTTGAAGCAATTGTACAACCATCATAAGCAATGTGTAGTCTATTTTGCTCTGTCCAAATAACTTGATCAGATGACATAGGCATTTCAGCGCCTACCATTCTCAAGAAACCTTGTAAAGTTCGGTTTCCGTATCTTTCAACTTCTGCTTCATACAATTCTGGTAAGTATTGTTGAGCAAAAGTATCACTATCTCCAGGGTTGCCGCCACCGTTAAACGACAAGTAATTAGTCGCTAACGCTTGCTTTTTACCAGCTGGAATTAAAGTTGGAGGAAAAGCTCCAACGCTTTGAAAACTCATAATTTTATAATTTTAGTTTAAGTTATTTTTTTTGTTTTTATTTTTAACTTAGAACTATTTGCTCCTGATATTGCTTTAACTCTTAATCCATTAATAAAAACATCTCCAGCATTAGCAGCAGTTTGCCTAGCATCTTCTGTTATATTTTTAGATTTAGCAGTCATTTCTTTAATAGCGTCGGACTTGCCTTGCTCATAAAAATGACTAGCTATAGTATCAGCGTTTTCAGCAGCATAAATGGCTTTATGATAACCAGCATAATCTTTGACTTCTCCTTTATTATCTAGGAACTTCCCAACAAGATTAGTTAAGTCAGATTGGTTTTTAGCTACATTTGTGGTATTAGCAACTTTAAACCTAAACTTCTTTTCTCCAACATCAAAATTAAAACCTTTAAATTCTTTGTTGAAAAAGNTGTCGGTTCTTTGTTTAAACCTTCCATGTTGCTCTTGAACCATTTTCTGTTCTTCGTTGTATCTATTGAAAAAGTCCATCGCTTTTTGTTGGTCTTGAGTAACACCAGGTCTCAACTTGATTTCCTTGTAATATTTACTCTTTAATCCTTCCAAAAAGTTTTTGGCTTTAGCAATTTCTTCTTTATAAGCAAGCTTCTTTTTTCTTATAGCTCGCTCTTCATCGACGTCTTCATCGTAATTAAAATTATCTTCCATTAAAAATTTAATTTCTTCATAATCTAAATGCGGACGAGTTTGTCTGTAATATTCTCTTAATAATGTATTATTATCTACGTTAGANTAATCAGCATTAATCCTAACATAGTCTTCGACTGTACCACCAGTTTCTTCCATAAACTTAANTAAACTTTCTATGTTTTCTGGAAGTTGTTTTTGTTGTTCTACATATTTAGTTTCTTCTTCAACAACTGGTTGTTCAGGTTCTTCTTCAGTAACTTCACTTATAGTGATTACCTCTTCTTCTTTTTCTTTACTTTCTCCGGTAGGTTCTTCAATTGTTTCTTCGTTGTTTTCTTGAGGAACTTCTTCGCTAACTTCGGATCCGTCGCGAACAGGTACCTCATTTGTCTCTTGCTCTTCAACGGCATCTTCTTCTTTTTTATCTAAGTTTACTTTAAGTGTTTCATCTTGTGAAACAAGTTTTCTAGGTCTTCCAGGTTTTTTCTTTACCTTAAAAGATCCTTCTTCTTTTACTTCTTCTGACATAATATAATATAATAGTTAATAATTATCTAGGTGTAAATTGTTCTAAACCAAAGCCACCTAATGAATCATTACCTGCTGACTCAAAGTTTTTAGGTAATAAATCGTTTTTTCTTTGATCTATAAGCTCACTCTGTTGTGTAGCTTGTATTTTAGTTCTTTCGTCTTTACGATCTTCTTTAAATTTATCTTCTTGCATTTTAGCTTCGCCTTGTGCTTGAGTAAGCTGCATGTTAAAATTAAACTCTAATTCCATTAAACCTTTTTTAACTTGTGCTTCTCTTTCCATTTTTTGTATAGCAAAATCAGACTTAGCTTTTTCTAATTGAAGCTTTTGCTCTGTTAGTATTTGTTGCTTTTGTGTTTCTGCTAAAGCAGTTTTTTCTGCTAACTGTGCGTTAGCCTGTGCTTGAGCTTGTATATTAGCTTGTTGTGCTTGTTGATCTCTAGCTGCTTTATCTTTTCTACGCTTTTTAAGCATTTGATTAGCTAGCTTTAAGTTTCTAACTTCTCTAACATCAATAGCGTCTTCTAAATCTATNTGACCAGCTTTTAAAGCTATTTGTATGTTTTGCTCTAACATTTGCTTTTGCTCTTCGTCTGGTTCTAACTCTATGAATATACCAAAGTCGTGTATATTTAAATTAGATAATTCTTTTAGTGTTCCAACGTTATATCTTGATATACTTTGCATTAAAGACTGCTTTGTCATTGGAAACATTAAAGCATCTGCAACTCTTAATGAAATATTTTCACAAGTTTTTAATGTTAAATATANACTAGCTTGAAGTATATGCCTTGTTGCTGTATTACTATTTGCAGCTGCTAACTTTTGTAATCCAACTAATGAATACTTGTCTGGTGTACTACCATCTCTAGCTTCATTAAGGCCGGTCACATCTCTTATCATTTTAAGATAATACTCGTACGTTTGTATAAGAGCTTGCATTTTACCCATACCATTTGATGTAGCTAATTCTTGTATNGGAACTTTACCAGGNTTAGGCCCACCGTCTTGNGTATATGATCTACCAACTATACTACCAGTTTGAAAATACATATTCAACGCTTCAGCTGGATTATAGTTTGTGCCATTACCTAAATCAACTTCTGCTAAGCCATCTACATCCATAAACACACCNTCAGGTACAACTCTTGACATTACTTGTTGTAGCTTTAAATGTGTTAANTGTATCATATCAGCAAATGTAGTTATTCTACTAACTAAACTTTCTATACGACCTTTATATAATCTAGGCGCTACTATATTATAATTCATNTTTACTTTAGTAGTATCAGCTAGCGGTCTAGTCATATTAGGACACATCATCCAGTTTAACATTTTTTCGTGGCCTAGTATTTTAGCGCCTCTATATAATGTTTCTATTGATCTATAAGCTTTTTTAAAGTTATCTGTTTCAGGCGCTTCTAAAAATACATCTTGTTTTTCTAATGCTTTTTCTAAACCTGAAGATGTAGTTTTTATTTTAAATACTTGATTAGTATAAGTTTTATATTCAAAATAAAGTATTTGTACAGTTTGATCATCATANCGACCATTGAAGTTTCTAGTATACATATTNTTACCAGGATACTTTTGTATTTCTTCTATATCGCTTGGTGTTAAATCAGGAAATTGTTTTTTAAGTTCAGGTATACTAACAGACTTTACTTCACCAACATAATATAAATCTTCAAAATTTGGATCGTCTGTATAAGAATAAACTAAATTAGCTGGNTCAACNTAATCTACTTCTATACCATTTGANCTATTAAAATTTGTTTTNACGCANGCTATNCCAAGAACTGTTAAATCATAATTTAATCTTTTTCTTACTAAATCATATTTATTATAATCTAAAACTTGATCAATAACTTCTTCTTCTGCTACTTCTATAGAATCTTTATAATCCATTTGCATNTGTAACTGTAAGTCTTCTTCACTTTCNAANTCTAAACCTTTACCTTGAGACTTTGATACATCTAAACCTGTAACTTGTTTTATNTTATTAATCATAGCTTTCTGCATCATNTCTCTTTGTAGAGCTTCAGCATAAGCNGTTCTTTTTANTATTGATTCAGGATCNTGAGCAAACGCTTTTANTTCATAANTTCTTTGAGACATACCNTTNACNACNATATCTACAAATTTAGGTATTACAGGCACAGGCTTCCAGTCNAGATTTAAATATGATAAATCACCATTAATAGATAATTCATCTTTATATTTCTGTACACTTTGTTCNCCTCTAGCNTATAGCCTTAATCTATGAAAGTTATTATAATTAGTGTTAAATCTATCGTATCTACCTCTATCATTTCTAAACCACTCATCTTCAATAGCTCTAGCAACACGTAAGCCATAATCATATGTAGCTTTTTCGCCGTCTGGTACTACCTGACTTGGAAAAGAACTTGTTGTGTTTGCGTTTGGAATTATATTCATTTATTTTATTTTTGAAACATAACCTGTGTTATCGTATTTTTTTATGCCTAAGTCAACATATTTTTTTAATTTTGNAGCAACTGGTGTATATCTGTTTTTATTACAAGCCATTATAGCTAAGTCCAGAACTTATACAAGCATCGTANTTTGTTCTATTATTAATATTAAACTGCGACCAGTCTTCTAATGTTTTTTGAAAATACATATCGCCATAACCTTGTTCTAACTTTCCAACATAAGTTTCTATATAACTTTCAATAGCTGATGCATGTGCTTGCTTAATATCTTCACTTGTGTTTGGTATGCCACCTATTTCTTTTTCTGTAGGCGATAATTTATTCCATATTTTATCAGGGCGGTTCATGCTAAAACCTCTATAACCTCTTCGTTTTAAATAATATAATAATCTAGGTTTGTTATTCTCTGCTAGTATTGGCATGCCATAAAATACTAAAGCCATTAATACATCTTCAAAAAATATTTCAGCNGTTTGAGGTCTAGCTATATACTCAAGAAAAAAGTGGTTAGGCGGAGCATCTTCCATTGAAAACTTAGTAAGTCCATGAAGTGCACCATTAGATCCTTTGCCATCCACAGTTCCTGATATATCGTAAGAGTCACAACCAAACGCGCCAACATGCTCGTTTGCTGGGTATTTGATTCCATTTCTTACTATTATAGAATTTTGAAGATTAACTGGTGGTACCCAAGAAACTAAAAATCTACCGTCTTTNTTAGGNCTAAATATTACTTTAGTATCTTGTATTCCGTTTTGCCACATNAAAGAACCTCTAGTATAATTAGCTAAATTATTTAGTTCTTCGTTNTAGTCTATTTGTTCGTATATTNTAGTTAAATTAAATAAGCTATTTTTAGTTTCATCTCTAAACGCGTGTTGCTCTGTTCTTGGAAACTGCCTATANTATTCATTTAAACTATCTTGATCACCTTTTAATCCTTCAACTTCGTTTTCCCAATGCTCAATAACTCCTGTTGTAATTTCATGACCATCAATTCCTTTGACTGTATTNTTTGTTCTAGTGAAGACAGGTGATCCGAAAGTATCCATGAATCCTTCGTAGTTCCACTCCATAGGTATGAACAAGCTATAGAGCCCAGAAGATGTTTGTCCGTTTCTATTTCGTNTTGTAACGTCGCTATTGTAGTATAGTTTTTTAAAATTTTCTCCACCTTTATCTAATGAGTTTGACGTTGAGCCCATCATACATTTACCTACAATCCTTGATCCTAGCCTTAATGTAGTTTTAGTAACTCGCCAGTTATTTAATATATTATCAGGACGNTCCCATTTACCGCTTTCATCGTGNGCTAANANCTTNAGCTTTTCACCGTCGTAAGAGTTNTCACCTGTATTTTTCCANTCAATAGTAGTATCAAGGCCTTGTAGCTCTAACTCTTTTATATTCTCTTGTAGTTTTCTTCTAGTAAGTTTTGCGGCTGGTACCCTGTAAGCCAGTTCTGTTTTTGGTCTGTCCATACCATCTTGTATGGGCTTAAAGAAAAACGGATAGTTAACAGATATTGGAACGACTTTATCGGTAAACATTTTCTTTGCGTCTGCTCCAGACTTTGAAAGTATACCGAATCTTGAATCGCTTGATATTGTTGCTTGATTAACAAGTTCAGCGCTCGACATGAAACTGAATCCGCTTCGTCTGTTTTTAAGGTAACACATTCCGTAACACCTGTCATCTGCTTTACACGCTTCCCAGAATATAAAGAATAATCTATTTGCTTCTCTAAACTCAGGGGCTCCAACGTCGATTTTGGACCACTGCAAGTACATGTAATGAGTACCAGTAATATATATAACACTGCCATTATTGTAGAAATGAAAACCTTCTTCTCTACGTTTAAATTCTTGATCAATGTAATCATACCATTTTTCTTTAAAATCTAAAGGAAGTTCTTCCCANTCAAANCTNGTTTTTATTCTTTGCAGTTCTTTTGGNTATTCAAACTGTTGCCANTATTGTTGCGNTTTATNTTNGCTTCGTTTATACGGTTCATTTGCTTTTGGTAAAGCAATGCGTAAGTTTTGAATTTCAATGATCTGTCCAATTTGCCCTGTTTTACTTATTACTATAAAATCGTAATCTTCGTTATATCCGTATTTCCACTTTTTATATCTGTTGTTTTTAGCTAATATCTTAGGATTAACAACGTCTTTAATTTCTTTCCATAAAGTTTGCTTGTAACTCACTTGCTTCTCCCTTCTGCAAACCCTTTAAATGTTTTAGTTTGTTTAGTATTATCTTTGCCGTCTAAAATNTTTTGTTCTTCTTCAATACGCTGNAGTATTTCAAACGCATCCATAATNCAAAGCTTTTTAGTAGCTGCTGCATTTTTTAAACGATCAGCTGCTAAGTCNTCTGAAGTATCTGTTATTATTTTTTCTTCAGCTACTTTAATTAATTCATCAACTGCTTTACGCCCAGCTTGGATTATATTCTTTCTCGTTTCCTTCGTACTCATGAGTTAATACTATATCATTTGATTTCATACAATAAAGCCGCTCGCCTTCTATAATAAACTCAAACTCTGAGTACGGCGTAAATACCACAAGCGCTCCAGGATTTAATCCNNCGCGTTCTAACGACTTATTAGAGTATTTTAATATACCAAAATGCTCTTTCTCTTTTCTGTTTATTAGATNGTTTGTTTCGTGCATAGGTTTAACAAAACAATAATCTAAATGNGGCTTTAAATTATACATNTATATTTGNTCTGGTGAAACAAAATACATATCNTCTTTAAAAAATGTTGATGAGTTNTTTTCAANNCCTTTCATATCATAATATCTTCTAAANACATTATGATGNACATAAACNTCATCTCCTTTATTTATGCTAGTTTCAAAAGCTGCAGGCGTAGAAACAACTACAGCTTTTTTACTAACAAACCTATGATCTTCAATACTAGTATTAATAATAAGTTGCTTATCATCAACTTTTCGTATATTGTCATATCTATAATTTAAAGGCTTAACAATAAATCTATATAAGCTTTTCATTAGTAATTTAAATCGTACTCTACAGAAACTGCCATATTACGGTTAAACTTTTTCCAAGGTAATACTTCCTTGTTTTTAGTTATATAAATATTATAAGAGTGATCTGTGTCACTAAATAATATATCGCAAATGTTATGTCCGCCATATACTTCTTGGCCTAAAGAATAATGCATAGCATCATTTTTATAATCAGATCCTATACTAATCTTTCTTATTACTTTCGACATCTTCTTCTATTTTAGTATAAGTACCGTCTTCTAAATTAATATTTATAGCTCCATATTCTTCTTCAAGTTCTTGTTTAGATTCTTGAACATCAACATTTACTTTAGCTATTTCATGAAGCAGCCCGTGCTTCTGTGATTCTAATAAACCTATATTATGTATTAGCTCGTTTAGCTTTTCTTGTTGATCTTGAATTATTTTTAATTGTTCTTCTTTTATTTTCATTTGATTAGATTAAATTATATTTTGTTTTATTCAGGATCTTCCGGTGTCCACTCTGGTGTAGCTAATAAAGCTAAAATACCATCGTGATCATAAGTCTGAACAGGCACCAACGATGAGTTAGTAATAAAGCTTGGCTCTACCTGATAAGACAAAACACCCTGCGTGTTAGCCACGTTTCTTCTCATAGTTTGAGCAGAAGACTGATTTACTTGACTGAACAAAATAGCGTTTGTATCAGACAAATTTATTACTGCATAAGTTGTTGCCATTGTTTAATTGTTATTTGTTAATTACTTGTTATTTATATATTTACTTATTTTAAAATCTTTTTACTATGAAGGTACATTTGTTTCTCTATCATCAAAGCTCATATTAACTGAAAAGCTATTGTTACTAGAGTTTGGCGCGCTACCAGTTAAGTTTTCACCTATAGTCATATTAGTAGAAGTTCCATTAGCAGTTGATTTAGGTGCGTTACCCACAAGAGCATTAGCACCCATGCCAGAGCTAGTACCGTTATTAGTACCTATTAAATCNGGNCATATATAGTTAGNNCCATTATAATANCTNTCACTNCCTAANCTCCACCAAGNANNTGGNNTAGGATNAAAACTAGATAAATCACTTGGTACACCACTATTATACAGTTTCATAACTTCTGTAGACGTAAGCTCTTCATCAAATATTGAAACATTTGAAATTAAACCTGATGTTCCACCACCACTTACACCACCTATTGTAAGGTCATCTGTACCTGTAGGAATAGATTGTGATAAACTTTTAGAATTATCTAATTTACCATTGACATAAATTTTCATTGTTGAACCATCAAAAGTTCCTAATATATGATGCCAATCTGTGCTATTAACTGATGTTGTTGCTTCGACCATATTTGGATCTCCGTTTACACCTATTCTTAATCTTGGTAGTAAACTTGTTGAAGAAACTTGTCTACCAAATAACATATAGGAAACATTAGTACCTTTTGTTACGAAAAAAGGAAAACTTGCAATCCAACCAGAAGAACTTGCTTTTATCCAAGCTGAAACAGTTATAGTTGATGTAATATCAAAAATACTACTATTACCACAGTTTATGAAATCATTTACTGCATTAAAACTTAAACTATAGCTATTATACGGTACTTGGCGAGTAAGGGTAGATGTAACTAAATTAGATGTGTCCATACCTGAACTTTCACCATTTAATACAGAAACATTATTGTTTACTAAATTTTGTTCTGTCATTCCTGAACTTACGCTAATATTAGCATTAACTGAACTTTCAACAACGGTCATCCAAGAACCAGCAGTTGCATCATTTCCACCTCCTGCACTATCAACTAAACCTGTAGATAAATTATTTAACTTCCACCAACTAACTGGAGAGTGAGATATATTTTCTTCAGGCGTTCCATTGTTGTATAAAGTTTCAATTTCACCTTGCGTTAAGGCTTTATTAAATATAGCAAAGTTACTTTGTCTACCTCCATAATAATATCTACCATTGTTGTAAGGATCGTTTCCAATAGTTATATCACTTAAATCTAAAAACCCATCTAAAGAAGATATACTTGCTGTATTTGTTCCTTCTGCATTTACAAACATCTGAAGTGTTTGAGCAGTTCTATCTACAACTACAACAACATTAAACCAAGCTCCACTTTCAGGTTGTCCTGGAACTGAAGCTGTAGTTTGAACTGAAGCTGTAGCGGTATTATCAGACCTTAAACTCATTGTTAACCTCACTGAATTATTACTAGATAAATAAAAACAATCTAACCTATTGTATGGGTCGCTACCACTTGCACCTCTCATAACAAAAGCCATATTAGTGCTCGTCTTTTTTGTTTCGCTCCAAAGCCAGGTAGAAAAACTAAAAGAATCCGAAGCTCCAAATGATAAATTAGATGGTAAACTTGCCGGGGTTCCACTAAATATTTCTATTGAATTACCAGAACCATTTGATTGATTAGTAAAATTTAAAGCATTATTATAAAAGGGTGTAATAGCATCATTATCAACTATCCACTTACCTTCATTGTTAAAATACTCTGTATTATCAAGCTTATACCACGCTTTTAGGTTATTAGAGGCTATAGCAGTTGTTAAAGGTACTCCGTTGTTGTATAGTGTTTCTACTGAATCTATTCCTGTTGCTGGTAGGGTTAAATTA
>FUFK010054163.1_pt1 | contig 33853 bp, 61 predicted proteins | sample 1021851 | NCBI WGS metagenome assembly FUFK01 (sample SAMEA51879418, study PRJEB19060) | metagenome | reverse complement strand
ACCAACTAAAAATTTATTAATTGTTTGTATTGCATCAGCAACAGGCATCCTATCATGTTCTCCCATTGCTTCATTTTGTATTGCTTCAGGTTGTTGACTCCACCATTTTACTGTTCCGTCATCTACAGTTCTATTGCGATTAATTTGTTCATCTACATCTAACCTGATATACAATTCATCCGATACATTACGTTTATTGACATCAAATTTAACTGCTCCTACAGTTAATATTACTGCACTAGGACTTGTATCTAATGTTTCTAAATCAATCATTGCATGAATGGACATCAATTACGCCTCATTTTAGCAATGTCTTTAGCATCCTTACTATCAAACACAGGAACCATATTGCTCTTGTGCATGGTTGCTACTCCCAATAATCGTCTCTCTCCTGAGTATACCAATCTCTCTTTGGGGGCTGTTGATCCTCCAGGAATAACATCACTAGTAGGGATAGCATTACCACTAGAGCTATAATCAGGAACAGAAAGTATAGAAATATTAGCATTCTTCTCCTTGTTCCTGGCTATTTGCTCAGGGTGGGCATTCATTTTACGCAACCACTTATCATGTTTAGCATCTGCCTCAATTTGTTTTTGTGTTTTCTTTTTGGCTTTTCGCTTTTTGTAACTGGTGGTGGTCATGTAAGGACCCACAAGATGCATACTCATACTTACCTCGTTTTAGTTAATCATTTGATAATTAATACGGAATTTTTGTGTTTTACCAACCCATGTGTTGTTTCCAACTGCACGGTTAACTCGCATTGTAATTATTGTACCATTTACATTATAGCTGATATCATATTCATTTACAACCGATTTAGATGAATTGGTATATTCTGTATGGCACTGATTTACGTTTTTATATCCAACAATCTGCTTGCTTTGTCCAGATTGTGAACCTTTGACAGCACCAATGGCGGCGCCAACGGCAGTTGCGGCTTCTTTACCACTTCCACTTCCAAATTGGTTACCAATTACGCCACCAATAATAGCACCTAATATTGCATTGCCACTGTTTGTTCCTTGTGATTGTCCGTATATAGGAACCTGCACTTGTTTACAAACTTGTCTTGGTGTTTGTTGTACAACTTGTGTGTACACTGGTTTAACATTAGTAACTGTACCATGCACTATTGTACTACCTGCATGGGCTGGATGACATGATGCAAATATAATCATTGCCAATATGCCGAATAACTTTTTCATTTCTCACTCCTTTTGGGAATATACATATCTTTAAATGTATGGATCTTATCCCTGTCAATCCATACCTCAAAAAACTCTTGCGATGTCAACTGAGGGTCACCGAACGACATTCGTTCGTCACTGTTCTCATAATATGCATGCCAAAATTCAGTTTTCTTTTGTGCTTGTTCGTAAGACATCATTTTCCTATTTTTTATAGTATACTACTATTTACAATTTTGTCAACCATTAGTCGTTTCTAACACCTGTACCATAATCTATTGTTACAGGAAATCTAGGAACACCATCATTGCTCAATTCAAAGTATCTGCAAGTTGCCCAGTCTATGTTTGGGTTTTCCAACAGTTCTTTTAACTTAGCTTGNNNACCTCTAATACCACTGCTGAATGTTGTACCGTCTGGCATTTTAAGAGTAAGTCTTTTAGCATATCCGGCCCAGTTACCTTGTCCTTCATGTACTTCAACCACTTGATATTCTTCAGTAATAAACTCTTTTCTNTTCAACAAGTTTTTGCTTCTCTTGTTTTCATAAGCAGTATCTTGTCTAATCATTTGACCTTCGTAACCAGCTTGTGTATATTCACCATAGTGCATATCTATTTGTTCTGCATCATGACATATATCTGTTTGTACAAGCCTTACTTTTTTATCTGCTTCATATTCACTGTCACCTACTGGCAAGTTTTCAAGTAACCACTGCATTCTTTCACTGAATGTAAGTTCTGGGTTTGCACTATCAAACATATCATACACATGATATTCAACAAGCTCTGCACTTTCTGCCAATTCATCAGCACCCAAGTTTACAGTTTTTCTAACCAAACTTGTTATCTTTTGAAAGTTATCTTTTAGTTCATGATTGTAAAGTTCACCATCTAGTGTTATTGTAGGATGGTTTGCAATAAACTCTTCAAGTTCTACTGCTATGTGAGGTACTGCAACTATCTCCTTGTTGCTTCTACTGTACAAGCCTCTGCTATTAACAACCATTCTAATACCATCTAGTTTAGGCTGTGTATATCCACTTTCAACAGGAGTCTTTGTAAAATCGTGTGCAAGCATTGGCTTGAATGCAACATAGCTATCAATAGCATTTACATCTACAAAATAGTCTTTGTCAACGTTTTTAGTCCATTCAGCTTGTGCTTCAAACTCTGCTTGTGTTTTAGCAGTAGTGGCATTGCTTCTGCCAACGTTTTTAGCTTCTGTTAAGTTCCATTCTGAGGTCACTTTTTGACCATCAACTAGACCTGATATAGTTCTAATACCCGCTTCATTTTCATTGTTAAAGCCAACTTGCATAGTCCAAATTCTGACTTTGCCTTTGCTATCTCTTTTGTATAACGGGTCTAAACTAACTATATTCTGCATATATCACTCCTTAATTGTTATATACAGTATAGCACCAAGATGTCTTATTGTCAACCTTTTTCATACATTTCTAATGTCATCATAGGATTAGTTGATTTCATATTATCTAGTAGTTTTCTTTCTTCTCGCATTTTAATATGGTCTACTCCTAGATTTCTGCCTATGTTTTCAAAAGCACTGATTATTTCGATATTATCCTGTGTATAACCAAGTTCAGGATTAATACGTTCAATACTAGCACTAATTCCTTTCTTTCCAGAAATTTTTAAACATACGTTATCTATCAGTGATTTCATTTCTCCTAAACCATAGTTTATCAACTGTCCACTTATTGCACAACGACTTGGACATTTATTCCAGAGTATTTCTAAATCTTTGCGATTTTTAAGTTTTTTACGTTCCTCGTACAAACCTATTCTACGTTCACTATCTCTACCTTTAACGCCACTACGTCTTAATTCTTTTGTTAACCAGTTGCTTTTTAAGTCCATGTGTTCTCTAGATACTCTGTTTATCCAAGTAGATCCACCTGCACTACCTAGGTGCAATGTTTTAAGATGTTCAAACATAACCTCTGCATCTGATTTATCGNCTNTATCAACAAAAAAATTATTAATTGTTTTTTTCATTTTTACTTCAAAAACCCAATCGTTTGGTACCCAAGCAGGAACTTCTGCTGTTTCAGTTATTGCAGTTTGCACAGCCGCTCTCATCCATTCAGTTTGATCAACTGCATATATATCTTCTGTTGTTAAACGTGTTGTACTCATTTTAGTTTCCTCTATCATGTTTCTAATAACAACACGATAACATCAAGACGTCTTATTGTCAACCTTTTTGTAATATAAAGTTGATTTTGGCTTCACGGTGATTTTTGAGGAGTCTTTTAAAACACCAGAGAGTGAAGATATCCATACCACTTCTCCTTTTTACAGTTGAAGTGCGTTCCTTCGCTTCTTGCTACTTCCGTCCCGTTAGGGATGAACGTACTAATATTTAGTTTAAAAATTACAAAATATTTACAAGAACATCTTTTGTTGGTCTTTGTCGTCTAGTAAAGTGTTTGTCCTTTGGGAAGGTTTGTGGTAAATTTTTTGGCATACGTCCTGCTAATTCACCATCTTTGTTTACCCAATGTACAACCGTTTCCATCTCTTGTGTGTCAAGTTCAGCATAGCCTATACCTAATGCCAAATCAACTTCAATAAGACCTTCACCTAAAATTGTGTCAGTCCAATGTGTACTGTGACATTGTGCAAAACCTGTTCGTAAGCCTTGCTCTTCAGCTGATAAACATGCAAAGCTGGCGCTTACTGCCATATCCATTAATACCTGTTCTTTTTGCCCTTGACTTATTTCCCCACTAAAGTTCCATGCTTGTTTGGCTCCTTTTATAGCATCAGCTGTCGCTTCATCAGTTCTTGTATTATCATCTTCTACTGATGATTGATGTCTCCTGGTCCACAACAATAGCACAGGAGCAAGGTATTGACCATTAAATCTTTTTTTGGTGCTGTCTTTGTGTTCTTGTGGTGTTCTAACACCGCCCACAATCCAAGAATCATTCCAAAATAAATTTTGTTTAAACTCTATTGCTTGTGGTGAGTTTGTTAAAATTTGTAATTTGTAAGGATAGATTGCATTTTTACTAGGAGCACCAATGGCACAATCTACTATGTAATCAATTTTATGTTGTTCAACAGGAGTATCTAGCCAATGATAACATGTGGCTCTTTTATCGATTAGGTCTTTTAACATGCAAATATTTATATAAGGTATGCAACAAGAATTGTAAGTATTACGCCTTTGAAAAATGAAATCCAAGCTACTCCATACCAGCTGATGTTTAACTTGTCTTTCCACCAATCTATTTGTCTATTATGCCATGCAAATAATTTTTTCATTATACTCTCCTAGTGTAAATCAGGATCTCTTCCTAATGTTTTTAGTCCTGACATTCTTGGCTTGTGTTCTACTTCTAAGTGCAAGTCTGTTCTGCCTTGCTCAATATAGAACTGTAGCACTGTCTGAGCGTGATGCTCATCAGGTAACGTTTCTATTATACAACCCTCACTGTCTACTAAGTAGAATGTGTATGCTTTACCGGGCTGTAGGGTGAAATCATCTAAAGGCGTTCTACTCATATGTGCCCAATCCAATGTGTGCAATCATCATGTGGATCATCGGTCCAGTTATACGCCCATTCATCCGTTTCCGAACTGTTCATGGTAGTTTATTTACCACTAAATACATGCATAATTTAGTACAAATTTAATATTAAGTCAAGCATAGAACGTGCTGACGTCAAACTCAGAAGGAGAAAGACATGGCAGATAAAAGACGAAGATAATACTGGTAAAATGGAAGTTGCAGTAAGAATTCTTGGTAATGAACTTGTTGCACTAAAAATGGTAGTAGATGATTTTAAAATAAAATGGTTAATATATGGTGTGATAACTATAGTAGCACTAGGTTGGGCGGCAAGTAGCTTTGGCCCTGCACTATTTGATATGATAGGAAACAACAATGGGTAAGAAAAAGTCAAGAGCTAAACAAGTATCCAAAGGGGAAATAGGTAATCCTGCCAAAAGCAGACTACGTCATTGGGAAGATGGTTATGCTTCTGCAAGAATTACCAATCAAATGTTAGCATTTCAAAAAGGAAAAAGAGTAATACTTACTATTCCAAATCCTAATAAAAATGAAACAAATAAACGTTTTATAAAAGTTCCAGCTAATGAAGTATGGAGAAGTTCTAAGAGATGAGTACCACATTACTATTTTTATTACTTGTAAAACATAGTATTTGTGACTTAGCACTTCAAAGTAGATTTACCAAACAAAAAGGTGACAAGAAAAATCTAACAGATCTAAAAGGCTATCTACATGCTGGAGATCATGCAATAGGAACATTCGTAGTAGCTTTGCTCTTTGCAGGTTTTATTCCTGCATTGGGTATAGCTATTGCTGATTTTGTATTACATTTTTTAATTGATTTTATCAAACGTAGATACACACTGAAGATTCCTCAAAGCAATAGCAAATATTGGGTAATTCAATCTGTAGATCAAATTGCACACTATTGTTGTTATTTTGTGTATGTAATTATTTTACTTTAGCTAATGCTCTTTCTATAGCATCTTGTAATTCTCTATCGCTTTGCTCAACTTCATCTTCAATAGGTAGTTGCTTAGGTAATTTAGTATTTTGTTTAGGCATTAATTTTTTTCTTAGATCATTCATTTCTGCTCGAGTATCATTTTGAGGTTGAGGAGTTGATACTACTTTTACTGTATCTTCTTTTTTGTTTTCTCCAAGTTTTTTGTGCATCAGAAAGATACGTTGTTTGATATTGCTAACTTTACCTTCTAAATCGTCATCTGCTAAACTATGGAATCTTTTTTGCATGTCTTCCAGTTGTTGGTTAAGAATTGTTTCTGACATGTTCATACTAATATTTATAGCGCCTTACTCCTAGTGCTCTGGTAGAAGGATATAAATCTATACTGACACTGTCTTTCTGATTNCCACCTAATATTTTCCAAAAAACCTGACCTTTTTCATTTTGTTGCCAACCTACATAAAATCCTACATGCCCTTGCCAACCTTGTGTTCCTCTTGGAAAAATTACTATATCGCCTGGCAGTGGTTTTTCAACTGGTTCTCCCCAATCTAAAAAACTTCTAGCAGTCAAAGGTTGTGCATGATCCATATCGTGTAAATTTGTCATACCGCTATCTGCCAATACTGCATTTACAAAAGCGGCACACCATTCTGTATATCGAGGGTCAACACCAACATACTGTTTCAATGCAGTTCTATCTCGGTATTCATTCATACCAAGTTTAGCTTCAGCAACGTCTAAATGTTCAGAAGTATTGCAACTTGCTAGTAGCAGTGTGCCTATTAATAATACTACTCTCACTGTACTATTTACGTTTTGTATACACATATGCTATTAGAAAGAATATCATTAGACTCAATAATACCATTGATGTTAATTCTGCGTCAGTCATTCTCACTCATGACAACACCCCTACAATTTGTAGAGGTGTGTCTTAATTACTTGTTAGTTCTTGTCTGTTTTAGACTCTTATCCACTATCCTTTGTGTTTTTATCTATCTTGTTTGAGTTCGGACCCAGCAACTATCTCTCCGTTAAGATTGACTCGTAGTAGTTTCATTTGAATCATTCCTTCCAAGGCTTTTTCAATTCCATTGCGTTTTCCTTGTGTATAACCAAGCCAAGTGCAAAATAAACAAATTGCTACGGCTATATATGATTCATATCCTACGAACATTGCTGACTCCTATTTTTTTATTGTTATATTATATATAGTATACTTATGTTCAAAAGTCAAGAGCTTAGAAAGAAAAACTCATGCCAACTGTAACATCACCTCTATCTTCTTTGTCAATATCCCAATGAGTTTTACCATAAACTTCTATATTTTCTCCAAATCCACCGTAAGTAACTTCGAAGTCAATATTAGGTCTGTTACCTTCGTCTAGTGTATCAAATATTCTTACACTATCTATTGCAGTGCTATCATATAACGGAATCTTTGTACCAATATCAAGACTCCAATCAGGTGCTAGACCAATCTCCATTTCTGGTTCATAATCCATAATTGTCTTTTCTGCGTCCACACTATACTCAGCAGTCACTTCGTTGTTCCAGTGCCAACTGATACCTTCTGCATAGGCTGTGGTAGTAAATGCACCCAATAGTGCAACTGTGGCTATAAGTTTATTCATATTCTTCTCCTTCTAATTTTCGCCAAAAAAAAATGACAAGAACCATGTTGTGTTCTCGTCAAGTATATTTAAGTGTTTGAAACAAAAACCACAGTAAACAAATTGCTTACTGTGGCAGGTTTGCTTAGGGTGTTGCGTTTTTGCTACACATGTTCTCCACCTGGATCATCTTTGTCCAGTTTAATTTTTTCCCCATTGTTCCACATATGCTGTCTGGTTCTACTTATGGTATGGTAACCTTTTTTAAGTTGAAAAGCAGTTTCATTGAAAGTTTCAGGTCTTTTGTCTGCTTCGTTGAATACCATTGCAGTAATAAAAATACCGCTAATAATAACAATGTGTGCAACTGCACTGATTCCAAATGAAACAATACTATCCATTATTGCAATACCAAAAATAGCACTCCACATAAAACCAAGAATAGTAAACACCATGTGTCCTACTCTAGGATCAAGTTTACGCAATGGCGAGTGTTCAATTGTCATTACACTGTTCCACATGTCTTTAAGCACTATGAACATTGCATAAGGTGGAAATGCTTTATAACTGTTTTTATTGTCCATCGAGTTTTCTCCAAAAAAAAAAGTGCAACTATTCTGTTCCTAGGTCAGTTGCCAACCCGACAGCATTATGCCGCTAGGGCGTAATCTGTAGGTGCAAAGTTATCGTTTGCGTTTAGTTTTGTTGACCTATTACGCGGTCATCCGATAAACTCCACTCCACTTTCATATCTGTCGATCCTATTTCAGCCCCATCATAAGCACACTTGTATAATTCTGCTGATCTTTTGTTTCTAGTAATAAGCAGAATTTGTTGTTTTTCTCTATCGTATACCAAATACTTTACCAGTTTTTATTCCAGTGTGTTTATGGTGGAGCTGTGGGGTACCGCCCCCCAGTCCAGTCTATGTCCATGTTGCTTCAACATTTACAAACTATATTTATATATTATATTTTAGTTTTTGTCAACCTAAATTTCAAAACTATTTTTTGGTTTACATTCCCAAGTAATGCTAACCCAATCACCATCACTTGGTAATGTGTCATGACTTACTCTTTGATAGTGACAATCTTGTTCGTTTTTTTCTTCTAGAACTTCTTGTGATATACAGCCAGTATTGCTACATACTGTTAATAATAAAACCCAAATTACTTCCATTTCTTTCTACTCTCTTCTATGATAAAAGCACCTTCTGGACTATTGATAGCCGCAATNAGTTCCAACCATTGCTTGTTGCTTATTCTAATATTAAACTCTTCGTTTAATACACTGTTCCACTGTGAAATATAAACACCCTCATCTTCGACTTCAATTCTTAAATCGTCTTCATAACCTTTGTCGTCAAGTATAACTATTTCAATAGTGTCGTGTTCATATTCCACAGTGAACATTATGCATACCTCTTCATTAGATAGTTCAAATCTTTCGAACGTTCTCCTGGATGACCGTATACATAAGCTACATTTTCATTCTTTGGAGTATACTTCCATTCTCCGTTGCTGAGTGGACTAAGATAACCTTTATGATTATAGTATGAATATATGTATTTGTGAGGCCATCCGCCAACACTAACTAACTTGCGTGTCCATCCATGTTCTACTTCAAGCTCACTTGCTTCACGTTCAACTACTTTAACCATTCTAGCTTTTAATCTTTCCCATTCACTGGTCATTTTTTAGTCTCCTTACTTACAATATGCCATTCGATTCCTTTTTGTTCTACCACTTGTTCTTGTACAACTACAGGGTCATCTTGCAAATTACTTTTAATACCATCGTAAAGTGCAGTGGCAATCAAAGATGCAAATACTGATTCTAACATTATTTTTCCAATTTAAAACAAACATACTCTTTGCCAGTATCTTCATTTTTTGCTGTAATATGCAAAGTACCTTCCATAGGTGCTCTACATTTCATTGCATGCCAAATATATCCTTGGTCAATTTGTTCACCAGCTTTTACAAAGAATTCTTTGTTGTCTTCATAAAACAAACCTCCAATTAGTATTGTCATTACTGTAAGCATCGCTCTCTCCTTTCATTATTATTTCTGTACAAAAGATGACACTCCCATACCACGCCATACTTTTCTACTTTTTTTGGCACCGGTTGGAGGAATCGAACCCCCGCCTTCAGTTTTGGAGACTGCCGTGCTACCACTAACACCAAACCGATCTATAAACATGTTTGCTATTTCACTATGTTGTTTTTTGTCCATATGCATAAGATCCCTAGCTCTGTGCTTATAATTTGTATTAAAAACAAACTTGTCATTTAGTTCTTCTGTCCAACATAATTGTGCAAGTTTGCTATTCATTATTTCTGCTACCATTTCACCTACTAGAAACGCATCATTTTGTCTTGCGTTCCATAAGTTAGGATTTTCATTTTCCCATAATTTCCATGCTTTTATTTGTGTATTATTATATCCGAATACTTTTTGTGTCAAGTCGTAATCTCCAAATACACATAAATTATTCACCAGCTCTCCTACTTTGTGTTCAATTTCTATTCGGTACATATTGGGCCATAATATTGCAATACGTTTGGGTCTTGGCATTTCACTTTGCATATATGCAATCAACATATTTCTTACAAAATTAGGACCCATACTAGGCACAGATAAATTACAAATATTTTCATGTGCAATATTCAGCTTGTCAGCTAATTGATGATGCCATGTATGTTCATGTGGTAATCCAACTCCAAAAGTATGACTACAACCCAGCACTAGTAAGTCAACAGTTTTATACTCTTCAAAAGGTCTACATCTATATACTCTATCAACCAAATCATAAACTACATCTTCTTTTTTGTAGTTTGTATAAGCACCTTCTATAAGTGTTGGAGCAGGAAGATAAAGATTACGCCCATCGTGTTCCTTATACATATCTTCTTCGCCACGGTTATAAAAATACATCTCCTCATCAGGAGGATTATACCTAATCTTATAGTGGTCTGTAATTCTGTGTATAGATTCCATTAAAAATTCAAATAGCTCTTAGTCATCATTGTTGCAATTTTTTTGACTCCGCTATCCCATTGATTAGTTGGTGCGGTATCCCACATAAGTTCATGACTATATGGCAAAACATTCCACATACTTTTACCATCAGTCCTACTGCCCAATAGTTCGCTTTCAAGTTGTCCAGGTCCCCAAGTACAGTTACCTATCATTACTCGCCAAAAATTAGGAAACTGATTGTCGTTCAGCATTTTAATCATTTGTTTATCTCTGGTTACACATAAATTTTCATTCAAATGAATCGTATGGTCAACTATTTGTTTGTCTGCTGAATGTAAAATATATACTTGTGTAACATCAACAGGCCCACCATAGTAAATTGGACAGACTACTCCTAGTTGTATTGTCTTTCTTAGTTTACTTGCTACTCGCAAATCTAATTCTTTGTTTATTACCCAACCGTTTGCACCATCTCCACTGTGCTTATGTATGTACACAATACTGTTTCTAAAATTATTATCATGCATAGTTGGCAAACTTAATAAAAAACTAGCATTTGTGTTAAGTTCATTTTTTTCCAAAATCTGTATCCAAATCTACTTCACTTTTTGCAATCATAAGAGCCAAATATCTTATATCATCGAGCAACATTTGACAACGTGTTTCGTTGTACGAGCCTGATTCTTTATATCTTTCTCTATGCAACTCGAGAGCTCTTGTGTGTAAAAATTCTATTTTACGATAATAATCTTCTACATTATGCATGGTTACGTCCTATATAGTGAATATTGTAACTGTATTTAATTAGTTTGTCAATAAATACTTTTACGGAGAGAGTAAATGGATGCAGAAATATTGAGTGCCTCAGGCGTAGGTTTAGAAATTACCAATCTATTAATGCCTTTTATAAGTGCATTACTACTTCTTGTCATAACATTATGGTTTAAAGATTTTGCAACAAAGATTGCAAAAGGTATGGCTTTCAAAATGAACAAAAGTTTCAATGAAGGCGATGCTGTAATATTAGATGGACAAGATGCACTTATAGTAAAAATTGGATTAAGTGAGTCTGTATTTGGTGTATACAGTGATAAAGGCTACACCTGGCGTTATGTTCCGAATGAACGTATTCCTATGTTAAAACTAGAAAAGGTTATTAACAAAGATCTCCATTTAGATACTGAACAAGAAAAAGCCGAGAAACTACAAGCAATGATTGATAGAACTCAGGATACAAAAATCAGTGCAAACAAGGAAGCTATTGAGGAGATCCAGAATGGGAACAGACGTAAAAAAAGAGTTTAGTTATAGTAACGCACTTCACTTCGCTGAACTGTCTAATCTTGCATATCAAGAAGAAAAACAATTTAAAAAAACTGCCTCTGCTATGGGATATAAGAATGTCAAATACTTTAATGTTGACGGTGCCCAAGCATATGGTATGAGCAAACAAGATTACATTGTGTTGGCGTTCAGGGGTACGGAACCATCACAGTTCAACGATATTAAAGCAGACTTGAATGCACTTCATGTACGCAATGAACTTGGTAAAGGCAGAGTACACAAAGGATTCAAACGTGAAGTAGATGATATCTGGGATCAAATTGAAACTTGGATAGCAAAACGCAAATACACACAAGCCTATACTTGTGGGCATAGTTTGGGTGGTGCTATGAGTACTATTGCTTGTAGTAGATTACCAGAAGGAACTATCTGTTATAATTATGGTTCTCCGAGAGTAGGTACACCAAGTTGGGTCAAGGAATTTAACAGTAAGTTTACATTATATAGATTTGTAAACAACAATGATATAGTTCCAAGAGTACCATTTGCAATTATGTGGTACAAACATGCCGGTACACTACACTACATCAATACATATGGAAACATAAGAAATTCAAATCCTTGGCAACGTCTTAAAGATAGATTTAGAGGATATTGGAATGCTTGGAAAAAGCGTCAATGGTTTGATAGTATCTATGATCATGCTATGCCAAAGTACATAAAACGAGTACATGACTTTGCATTTTATCCAAGTGATATGAAAAAATAATTATTTGTTTTTATACTTTTCGCCCATTTCAATCATGCGTTGTTCGTATTCTCTAGCATTGTTTGGTTCATATCCGCTACCTGTACCATCAACTCCAAAGTTACAACTGGCTACAATTAATAATACTGCAAATATTACCCAAGTACCTTTTTTGCAAAAATCTAAAAATTTAACATAAGTTTCTTTTGCTTCTATTTCTGCCGCTTCTCTTGGTGTCATTTTACCTCACTGTTCATTCTTACATGTCTTGTTGGAAGTGTATATTCATGCACACCCAAACAAATTAAATTAGGTGATTGTTTAAGCCATTGTTTTTTCATGTCATCTGTTTCAAAAAACATACTAAAAGCATCACCGTTATTTGTGTTTACAAAAGCATATGTCATGTCCTATTTCCTCTTAGTGCAAAGAATAATCCACCTACCCATAAAAGCACATGCAGATTATCATATAATATAACATCCATAAAACTATCTGGTTCACCTACCCATATAACACCTGTCATAATACTACAAATTGTAATACCACAAAACCGTGTTAGCATATCGCCATAGTCACGACCCCATGCCCAAGTGGCTAATGCACCAGCAACTAGTAAACCAATGCCTGCTCCTAATTCACCATAAGCCGCAAACCACCATACAATATATGGTAAATCAAAACTTTCAGCACCTTCTACAGTAACTGGTATCTTAGCTAAACCTTGTTGTATGAATACAATGGATAGAGGTATTCTCAGTAGCCAATGACTCATACAAAATTCAGGTATTCTACTTACAACACGACTAAGCATTACAGATCCGCTAGTAAGGATTTAAGTTTCTTTTTGCTTTTGCCACGTATTTTTGTTTTTGCAATAGCATCCAAGTTAGATGTATCACCATCTACAACTACAAGTGCAATCATGCCCATGCTTGCATGTGGTGTACATTGATAAAGATATACGCCTGGTGTATCAAAAGTAATTGCAACTTCTTTGTTGTTTTTTGATTTCTTTGGCAAGTCCCAACCTTCTGGGCCTGCAATAAAGTGAACATTATGTCCTTTTGATGCTGGTAGCCAAGTAATGGTATCACCTGAATTAATTTCAGCAACGTCTACGGAATATACCATTTTTGCTCCGTCATCTCTTTTGTTTAACATGTCGATGCTCATGTCTTCTCCAAATACTGGAGTAAGTGAAAACACTGCAAAGAACAGTGTTATGTAAAGTCCTAATACTTTCATCTTGATTCCTTTTTATGTTTGTATACTACTATATAGTATGGGTTGACCCGAAAGTCAACCCATTTAAGATGTGTTATTTCGTAGCAGGTTTCCTGCCACTTAAAAAGTCTGCTTCTTCATTATTATATGGCCACATGGATTATTTCCAATCGTCAGTCATTAGCTTCCTAGCTTCTTTATGCATACCCATCGAAGTTAGGACTGAAGCCGCTCTAGCTCTGCCTACTGCTTCAAACCATGTCATGATACATTTTGCCATTAAATCCATCCTTTCAAGTTTGGATTGACTGTACCATATACAAGTGCTTTTTGCCTTTGTTCTAGGTCTACTAAATCTACTGAATTAGCCAAGTAAGTTTCAATTGGGTCTTTTGTTTCCCAACCAAATTTAAATAGTTTTGAAAAAAAGTTTTTCATTATTTCGGTCCTTTGCCGTATTGTTTAATGTGATTGTACGCGAATACCCAATCGTTTGCGTATTCTACTTTTGCCCATGTCATCATGTCTTGTTCGCTGAGCTTCTTACGTCCAAACATGTTCACAAGGCTTCCGTATAGCTTTTTTGCCATATTGGTCTCCTTTAATTTTAATGATGCTTGAGGGAAGCAATACCCCGGTCTGTTTCCGGCGTCACCTGTCTTTCCAAGTGCCACTCATTTTTTCTGAGCTGAGGTCGCTCTGGCGAACTGAATTGTTCACTGATATTTAGTACAGTAAGACTGACCTAAGCCATGCATTTAGCACATATCGTGTGCGTAAAATTTACACACCTCTACTTACGAGTTGGGTTTGGTTGAAAAAATACTTCAGGTGCTTGTGATGGTATTAAACTAGGAATACCTGAGTACAATGCACCAGCTTGTCTTAACTTATTTAAGCCTGCACCACTTGATACAGTAATCATTGATCCTGTACCAACTGCTAGACTACACATTATCTGCCATGCACCGCCCATGTCTGGATTTGCTTTGTACCATTCAAAGTTGGCGGCAATATAAGCATCTAATACTGCTTTAGGGTTTGCATTAGGATTTTGAAATACTTGTACAATCGGATCTGCAAACTTTTGAAATACTTGTCCAAATACTGCATCACCTACTGCTTTTCTTCTGCCTGGTTCAAACTGTATTTTGTTACACATGTCAACAAATATTTCCAAATTCATAGTTTTTGGTGGAGCACCTCTTTTTCCTGGTGTACCAAAGTAACCTCCCAATGGCTCTTCAAATTCTTGGAACTTACTGAGTACATCTAATACTCTTTCTTTGCTTACACCACCTTCGCCCATTCTACCACTGCCAGCGCCAACCTTCATACTGCTGGCAACTTTAAGTTCAACGGGTGTACCACTAACATCAATATCACCTGTGCCTTTTTGTGATATATCTGTACTGAGTATAGCAAGTGCATGTTCGCCTTTGCCTGCACGTTGTAATCCTGCTCCAAAGTCCATAAACTCTAAAAACATTTGTTCGACAATAGGTCCGTTAAATATTTCACTGATACTGTAATGACCATCAGTTAAAAATGTCTTTGTGTTTACACATTTATTTGCTTGCAGTAAATCTAAGAAATCATTCTTTTGTTGAATGTTAAGTCTGTCACTAGCAACAATTTTTTCAGCTATACTTTTTATAGCCGCATCATTGTATTCACCTTGTAGCTTGCTATCTACTACAGGTAAAAATCTATCCATCACACCATTCTTTTGAACAATGCTATACACTCTATCAATTATTTTTGCTTGTTCTTCGTCATTAGGATCGTAACTACCAACAGTAGATAAAATTTCCTGTTTGGCTTGTGCTGGATCTTGGTACTCTCTTAAAAATTGATTTGCTCTCATATAATTATTTATCAGTTACCAGTAGTTGTGCTTTCGTAGGTTTTATTGAACTGATTGTTAACTCTGATAAACGTTGTACACTTAGCTAATTGTTTGAGTTTGATAGCACCTACATAAGTTAGTGTGCTTCTAACACCGCCTAACACATTTTGTATTGTAGTAATTACTGGGCCTCTGTATGGTACAAGAACTGTTCGACCTTCACTGCTACGATAGTCTTTTAAACCATCAAAATGTTTTTCATTGGCTGTTTTACTGCTCATACCATAAAATTGTATAAACTTTTTTTCTTTAACAATTCTTGAATTTTGTTCTCCGTTACCAAACAAACCATTTTTGTATTTGCTTTCATCTATTTCATCTGTTAGATAGTGTTTAATAATTATTTCTCCACCGCCTTCATCATGTCCTGCAAGCATTCCGCCTAGCATTACAAAGTCGGCACCACCTGCAAAAGCCTTAGCCACATCACCAGGGCAAGTACAGCCACCATCAGCAATGATATGTCCTCCAAGTCCATGTGCCGCATCGGCGCACTCAATAACCGCACTAAGTTGGGGATAGCCCACCCCAGTCTGTATGCGAGTCGTACAAACCGACCCTGGTCCGATTCCGACTTTGACGATGTCTGCTCCATTTAATATTAACTCCTGTGTTTGATCCGCAGTAACTACGTTACCTGCAATAATGACCAAGTCAGGATAGTTTTGTCTAAAGTTTTTTACATATTCAATAAAACGTTGACTGTATCCATTTGCTACATCTATACATACATATTTTAGTTTGTCACCAACTTGTTCATATACATTTCTAAATTTTTGTTCATCTTCTTCTTTTACACCAATACTCATAGCTACATGTTCTTTACGCCATGGCGGTGCAAGTACTTCATCAAAATAACCAACTAGTTCGCCTTCACTGTATGTTTTAACCAAACATGTAAAGATGTTAAGTTCACCTAGCCTATCAGCCATTTCAAATGTACCAACACCATCCATGTTGCTAGCCATGATAGGAATACCTTCATAATGATATTCCTTATCTTGTAAATTACCGTAATGTCTGTATTCGAACTTGCGTTCCATCCGCACTTGTTTACGACTACCTAATGTGCTTCTCTTTGGTCTTATAAGCACGTCAGAATAGTCTAGTTTGATATCATCTTCTATTCTCATTTGGGAACCTCTCTGTTTAGAGTTCTTCTAAATCCAAAGCCAATGGAAAACCAGCTCCTCGGCTTATCACTAGGCTTTCTGCTATTTTTTGCTCTGCAATTTCATAATAATACACACCTGCTACGCCTTTACCTTCTTCATGTACTTTTAAAGTAATTTCTTTTGCAGTATCTTCTGTGTGATTAAAAACAGTTTTTAACAAGTCAACAACAAATTCCATTGGTGTACTATCGTCATTGAAAAGAATGACGCTATATTTCTTTGGCTTTGTAATATCCAATTTATCGGTTTGTTTTATTTCGACTTCTGTATCCATACTAGTATTTACCCAAAGAAGAGGGGGGATTTCTCCCCCCACTTTACTTTATTTGATAGCGATTGTTTTTGGTTTCTTTTCCTCTGGAATGATTCGCTCTAGTTCAATATAAAGCATACCATTCTCCATTCTGGAACCTTGCACAACAATATCATCACTTAGTGTGAAATTTCGCTTGAAGCTTCTCTGTGCAATACCTTTGTGAATCCAATCCCATTTACCGGTTTCTACTTCACCNTCTGGATTGTGTTCAATAGTAAGCACACCNTCAGCTACTGTNATTTCCAAATCTTTTTTATCTACACCTGCTAGTGCGATTTCGATTTGAAACTTTTCACCATCTCTGATAATGTTGTAGGGAGGGTAACCTGTGCTATTAGTATTATGTTCGATGTATCTGAACATGTCGTCAAATACTCTATCGAATCCTACTGCATAGGGGGTTAATTTATTGATGTCGAGGGTTGTTAATCTATTCATTTGCTATCTCCTTTATTAAGCAAGATTAATGTTAAGTAGACCCATACTTGGCATCTACACTTTTATTTATCATCTGGGGATTAACCATGATCCCCAACGAGCTTATTAAGTAGCTACCCTATTCTTGTATATCGTTTCCCAAGTATCTTTTCGGGTTTGTTTTGTACTTATGTGTATTTCTTATCTCCACACATATTCTTATCAGTAGTGTCTGTCTGTGCCCAATCGCACGACACGTTAAAGTGAGTAGGGAGGACTTTGGGTTCACCTCCAACCAGGTCGACCGAGATACCATTCTCCAAATCCCCTGGAACTTACTTCCGCCCGGGAGGGCGATGTGATTCTCGGTCGCTAGACTTCGAACCTGGCTACCACGCCTAAGTAATCAAGTTATGCCTCTTGGTCAGACACGTTTCCTTGCACTACTCCAATAAGACCGTCGCCTTATTAATACTTAATATAATACTAGTTGACCCATTTGTCAACCTTTTTTATAAAAATTCTTTATTTTTTTCTTGTAATTTTAACCAACGTTTTCTAGCCTGTGCTTTTTCTCTGCGTTTTACTGCACTAGGTTTTTCATAGAATTCGTTTTTACGCATGTCTTTAATCATGCCTTCATTGTTCATCAACTTCTTAAGTTTACGCAATGCTCTAGTTATGTCGTTATTTCTAACTTCAACATATAAACCTGCTCTATCGTTAATATCAGAACTCATTTGCTTATATCTTTTCATTCTTTCCTCATTAGGACACCGATCATTCGGTTGCCGTTTATTGCGGGTTTAGTTTCCCAAACACCTATTTTTATTTGTTCAACAATACGATCCATTACTGCAAATCCTTGTTGCTTGTTTGCATTTTCTCTGCCTTTGTAACGAATCAGGCACTTTACTTTGTTGTTTTTTTCTAAAAATTTTAAAATGTTTTTACATTTTGTTTCAAAGTCGTGTTGATCAATACCTAGTCTGAATTGCATTTCTTTGACCACGATTTGATTCTCACGTTGCCTTTTAGCAGTTTCTTTTGCTTTACGTTTTTGTTCGTAGAAATATTTATTTGCATCTAGTAGTTTCGCTACAGGAACATCTCCATTAGAACTTATTACTACTAAATCAGTTTTATGTTTATCTGCAAGTGCAAGAGCATCATGTTTACTCATTACACCAAATTGTCCAGATTCACCTACTACTCTGAGCTGGGGGAATCTGATTCCGTCATTTATTTGTCTTTGATCAGACTGACGTTTATTGTGCTTATAGTGTTTCAAGACTATCCAACATTACATTGGCATAATCTTCAACACTTTCGTATATATTATGTGTTCTCATAGTATTCAAAAGTTGTCTTATACCTTTCCTCTTTTTATCATTACTAATCATAATGATGTTTTCTGATTGTTGTGTTAGTACACAAACTAGTCCTAGCTCGGTGATTGTATTTAAGTCTGCATAAACTGTATCACTAAATCGCATCATACTTACAATCCAAGCAAGATTTTTTTCATCTATATTACCACCAGGGTGACACAACGTAATAGGTACTGTTTTAAATAAATTTTCATAAAGTAATTCTACGTCTTGTATAAAATTTTGTTCACTACTAAGGACACTAATTATAGGTCCGTTATTAGGTAAAAGCATATCTGGCGGCGTGACAGTATAAATTGGGTTTTCCCTCATTTAACTTATTCGTCCTCTTTTCTCTCGTTTTCTTCCGCTTTTTCTTTTATGCTTTTTATTTTAATGCTCTTAATAGTTTTTTGTGCTTTTGGCATTGCCGCTAACTTACCATCTGGTGCATATAATTTTCTATTCTGTCTTTGAGCTAATTCTTCGTCAGTAAGTTCTTCATCAGCTCTAGTATCAGTATAAGGGTCATACGGCTTTTTGTCAACCGTTTTATCAATTTCTAACTCTTTGGCTACTTCTTCAAGTGTTTGAGGATCTGCTTTTTCCAAAAGTTCTTCTATTTCTTTGTCTACTCCATCATCATCTTGTATTTCATGTTCTTGTATTTCATGTTCGAACTCTTTGTCCAATATGTCTTGGTCGACATCTTCGTATCTTTGGGCTTCTTGTGGCTCATCAGGATCTTTGGGATCCTCCTCAATAGGCTTAGGATCATTTGGTTCAGATTTTTGTTTTTCATTTCTTCTCCATTCAAATGTGTACTGACTTGCAATTAGCAATAGCACTGCTAGTGGATCAAATACAAATATAATTGTAATTATCACCCAACGTACTGCTTTTTCTAGTAAATCCTTTTCAACATTTTCACCGTATATAAGTTCTGCAATATATTTGATAGGTCCTACTTCAGCTTCTAATTTTCTATACTCAGCTTCTAGCTTGTACTTTTCTTCTGTTAACTTGTCTATTTCTACATTCGCAGATTTAATTTTTTCATTTTGTTCATCAATGATTGCATCGATATCAACACCACCATCTACCTTAATTTTTTCTCTGAGTTGTTGTATAAGTTCGTTGCTGGCTTTTACTTGATCATCAGCACTCTTTCTAATTCTTGCAATCTCATCTCTGGCTGTAGCAATTATAGGTGACTCTGTTGCTCGAACATCATCAATTTTAGCAAGCATCTGCATTTCTCTGTCTTTTAGTGCAGGTATTTGTTTTTCTCTTATGTCTTTTACAACACCACTTAATCTAGTTCTTTCTTCATCTACAGTTGATTTTGCTTCAGCTCTAAGTTTACTGATTTCGTCATTGATACCATTTATAACTATCTTTTGTTGTTCTATCCAAGCATTAGCCGCCGCTCTAGTTCTAGGGCCTACACTACCATCAGCAACACTACCTATTGTAGTTTGTGCTTGTTTAATTTGTTCTCTTTCTCCGCTTGCAATTTGACCTTCAACTTTAACTATAGTGGTTTGTATGCTTGCTATTTGGTCTAACAATGGTTGAACTGCACTATTGTCTACTTTAAGACCAGCTATTTTTTCTTCATATTCTTTTGCACTTGTTTCTAATCGGACTATCTCATCTTTTATATTTGTTAACTGGTCTTCGTAGGGTTTGGTTCTGTCACTGTCTGCACCTCTGGCATCCGCTATAATTTTTTGTTGTTCGTCGATTGCAGGTTGGATTCTTGTATAGGCATTGTCTATACGTTGTTGTTCTTTTTCAATTTGTGCATTGATATCATCATTGCGATTGCTTGTACTGTTTTCTGCTTTGTTAATTTTTTCTTCAGCACGAACAATTATGCTTTTAAATCTTGCAAGTTCACTTTCTATTCTTTGTACCTGCTCTACACTTTCTGTACTTGCAGAAGTTTGTTCAATATGTGCTTTGGAAAGGAAACCAAAAATACCCATACTGGTAATAAACATAAGAACAACTACGGCTATAGCAAGGTAGGTTTTTAACCACCATACAGTTTTACGCCAATATTTGTGTAACCATACTGCGGTTACCAATTTGCCTATCTCAAGTGCACCACCCATAATCATAATAGGTACTGCGGCGGCGGCAAAAATAGCNACNAGTCCTGCNATACTATANTAAATTGCTACNGCTGANATTGATAGGGCTGTTATAAAAACTAATATACCTAGAAACATTTATTCTCCAAAACGTTCAGCAAATCCTTGATCGATTAACTGCTGGTTGACATCAACACGACTTCCGTCAGTGCCCACTGTACTGAGCTTGCCCATTACACGGCCCGCCTTTCCTCTTTTGTTAACTATTGTCTCACACACAAATTCATTGCCTAATAGTTCTGCTAATTTTTGTTTACTAGCCATTGCTTGTTGTCTTACGTTGTCATCACTGCTACGGATATCACTTACATTTACACCATACAATTTTATCCTTTGTCTGATAGTCACATTGAATCCTAAATCTATAGTTGCATCAACTGTGTTTCCATCTATCACTCTAATTGTATTGCATTGATATGTATACATTGCAAAATCCTTTACTTTACATATTTATTGCGGACGTTGGTCCGCTAGCCAGGATTTTGCTTGTGGTTTACGAGGCGGTGTATTAATAAACCTTTTGATTGCTTTCTCTACTGCCTCAAAGTTTTCCTTGCGATTTGGATCTTCCAAACCGCCACTATTATCTACTATATAGAAATTTTCGTTACCAAACAACTGTTGGAACTTCATTAAGTTATCTTGTACTGCATGCCACATTTTGGTTACCATTTCATCTGGTAACTGTCGTGGTCTTAATTTATTTCGTTCTTGTGCTACATCCATGTTAGTGTTTACAAAAACCATCATAGTATCGTAGCCTATTGCTTCTAATTCATCTTTTTGTTTTCTTGTTTTTTCCACATCTTTGGCTGTGCCGTCAATAATTAATCCTAATCTTCCGTCTAAGTAATTTCCTTGTTTTAATTTGGTTAGACGTTTAGCTTTTTCTCTGGTATCTTGTCCTTGTGGGCTTGCAACAACTTCTGGATTACTAATATCAATTGGAATCATACTTGCAAGTTTTTCATACACGTCATCACTGTTTACAATCCGTAAACCTGTAGAACTGCCTCCCATAAGATTTTTCACAACAAAACCCTTACCGGAACCTGGACCGCCAGCAAGGAATACTGCTTTAAAAATGTGAGGATCATTTGGACCCTCACTTAAATTATTAATTTTGATAACTTCATTTATTAACATACATATATTTATGCTAAATTAGGCTCAATCCCATCTGTAGAATATGTGAGCACCAATCCTACCGATATGGTTCATGCCTCTATCAAAACGCCATTTAGGTTTTACATACGTTGCATGATAGTGTGTTGCACCTTCACTGATGCCTCTATATTTTCCACTATACATAATAGCGCCAGCTACATATTGTGCTTGAGCCCAACCAGTTTCGTTTCTTGGTTCATCGCTTTTACCATCACAATACCAACTAAATTGACACTTGTGTCTAATTGGAAGATATATTCTTTCACTTTCAGATAAATCAGGATCTTGTTTAGTCTTCCAACTTTCTCTTACTGGACCTTGATATACAACTTCACAAATACTATTTGGATATCTACCATCTTGTACTCTATTCAAAACCACATCAGCGACAGCATATTGCCCAGCTAAGTTATCACTTCGACTTTCATAATAGATATTCAAAGCCATACAAATTGCTTCTCCATCTTTGCTTACAAGTTTTGGAGGTAGTTCTAGCAGTTCGACATCATTACCATTTGTAACTGCTTCTGCCATACTACCTGCTTTTCCGTCATCTATCATTGTTAAAACGAAAAAAGCAAAAAACGTCAACAAGGACGCATTAAGGGCCATGCCCGTTATTTTTAAAAAAGTTCTCATTTTTGCCTCACTTACTGTTATTATTTAATTATAATTCACCAAAGATAATGCGTTCTTTTACTTTGCCTGTGTCATCAGTAAATTCGATTTCACCATCTTTAACTTCTCCTCTTTGCTTTAATCCATATCTTTGCTTTGCAATTTTTTTCATATGCTTCAATGCTTGATTTTTTGTAGCAAAAAGGTCACAACTTTTGGTTTGAATACCACCATAGTTGTTGTAAAAAACAGTTTCAACTTCGTAAGTAGACATAACAATTCTCCTATACATATAATATAGCGATTGTTTGCCTAAATGTCAAGTTCAAACTGTTGATTGGGAGCGAATTCTTTTTCAAACTCCTCAACGACTGCTTTCTTTTCAGCAATCATACTTTCAAGCGAATATATAGCCATTCGCTTTTCATCACTTGCGCCTTCAGTTAAATTAATAACTGCACTTTCAAGTCTTTCAATGTCTTGTAATAGATCGTTCATCTTGTCTCCTAGTCTAGGTCACAGACCCATTCATTGTTAGTCCATTCGCAAACTAGAGTATCACCAGTCCACCAAGGATTTGCTATTCTAAGTTGTGGAGCATTAGTGAACTCATTAAGTTCAGTTGCTACAACATCAACTTCTTTCATTCCATCATCGGTCTTCCAACCTCTGTTTATAAATCTAACTAACATTATTCCTCCTAGTTAAAGTCTGCAGGACGAAGCTCAACGGCTTCTTCTAATTCAGCATACATTGTATAGATATGCTTTACTAAATCACGTTTTACACTATCTTGAAGTGGCATACTCATTACGAGTGCATCGACTTCATCTAGTTTATTATCAATCTCTTCAAGTGTTTCTTGTACTGACATTATCGTACACCTCCTACCGGACAAACCCATTTTACTACCTCAAATGGATTGTTACTTTTAAAGATACTACACACAAAGCCAGTTTTTTTGGCGGCTTTTTGTGCCATCTCTAGTGTTGGATGACTGCTATGAGTATATCCAAAATTTACAAGAAATACTTCAAACATTAAGCAACCTCCTTCCAACCAAAACTTGCACANACAAATTGGTCACCATTTTCATTTTCAACTACATCACCAACACTTACACTNTACATAGGAGCAAGTCTCTCTATGTTTTCTTCTGGACCAATGTTACCTACTCTAAACACATCTTCAATGTCATTAGCAGTAATGTTTGATACATGTGTGTACCAGTTGTTGTCCATAGCCTTTTTGGCTAACGCACCAGTATCTTCACTGAATGACATATCCAACTTGGTCACTTGCTTAGGAACACTATCATGTCCTTCAGCATTTACTTTGTTGTATTCAGCTTCAGTAAGATGTATTTGATATAATTTGAATTTCATTGTCTACGACTCCTTATTAACTATATACAGTATAGCACCAAGAACTCTTACTGTCAAGTTATTTTTTAGGAGAAAGATTAGAAAAATCCAAGTTTTCTTCTGTATCAATAACTAATTCATTAATTTTGTCATAATCTACATTAACTGTATAGGTTAAATTTTGAGTTGGATCAAAGTTTTTTATATCATCAAACAATCTATTTAATGCTTCATCACTCCAGTTATGACCTATATCAATATCATCATAGATAATATTTTGAAATGTATTCCAGTCTTGATACTCTTGAATTTGTTTAGGATCACAAGGATCATAGCCTTGTGCTATCATATCTTTAAGAACGCCCGTATCTCGCATACCACTTTTACGTTTGGCTCTTTCCAAACTAAAATCTATTATATCAGCCATTAATCACACTCCGGAAACTTNGCNCNTACNACTTNATGTANNGGTTCAAAATGNCCNTTCATGTTTTCAGCTACATANNNTTTNGGTTCTTGTGTTCCCCATTTGAATATAGCAGTTTTTGCCATATTAAATATTTCTCGCTTGTTAGCACTGATAAGTGTATCCTTGGGGTCGTCATCGTCGATCTCGTCGAGATAACGCAGGGCGTATGTTGCAATATCTTCTACACTTAGTGGGACCTCAACCTTTGCCAAGATTTTTCTACCATCGCCAGTATTTTTAGACCTCATAATTTTGCCTTTCTGTTGCCTATATTAGTTCACATAATGTGCCATGACAGCTCACCATTCATTCTTACTATTAGTAAGATTGTATGGCAAGATGACTTACTTGTCAACCAAAAAGATTAAAAAAATTAAATTTTTTTGTTGACTTAGTATTTATACTTCTAAAAAGCTGATACTTGCTTTCCAGTTCACTGTTTTACCAGTTGAACCTTTTACTCTTACACGGAATTGGTTAGCAATAATGTTAGCATTAACATTCCAACCACTGTAAAGAACTGTCCAGTTTGTTGTGTCTTGNTCCGGACTTAGATTGTTGTTTGGATATCCGCCACTTATGGCATTATTGGCTGTGTATGTATTGAGATCATATTCTACAGTGTCACCTTGATTGTAACTTGCCATTGAATCCCACTCAGCAACACCAATGTCACTTGTGCTTCTCTGATAATCTATTTTTGCATTTGTGCCAACTAGACNGAAATTACCAGCTACATTTGTTACAANCCCTTCAACTTTAAATGCCTGCTTTTCTCCACTGACAGCTACACCCATAGCCTTTACTTCAAAAAACCATGTTTTATCTGTGCCTGGACTAGGTGTTGTACCACCAAATTGTACTATGGTTGCAGTACCATCTGTTGTTTGTAAAGCATCACTTTCTGTAGCACCTGTAGTTTTTATATCAATAGTGTTTGTGCTATCTGTTATTGATACACTATTATCCGAACTTGTAATACTTTTGAATCCAAAATTATCGCCTGTTCTTGCACTAAAAACACCTGCACCAGATCCTAAATTACTTGCACTTAAACTATCTGTTATTGTAATATCATCTGCATTTTGTGTGGCTGTTATACCTGTTCCACCAATAATAGTTCTAAATCTTAGATCAGATCCACTTACGTCTTTGAAAACATTTCCTCCAGATCCTACATTAGAACCACCTGCAATTCCAGTACTGCTTGAAGTTGTTAGCAATGCTTTCCAAGTAGTTGTATCTCCAAAATATGCTTCAATATTATGAGTATCTGAATTGTATCTTATTTCACCAACTTCTGTTTGTGGTCTCTGAGCAGTTGTTCCTACTGGTATTTTGATAGCGGCTGTACCCGGAAATCTTGCATTGTCTTCTAACTCAATTTTAATATTTCCACCTATGCCATCACCATTTGTAACTTTAAGTTGTCCTGAAGTTGCTTCTACTTTTCTTGCTCTACTTACACCAGCATCTTTAACAATCAAGCCACTGCCTTGTTCTATATTAAGATTATTCAAAAATTGAAACAATGTGCTTGTAGCTTGTTGATAATCAGCTAGGGTTCCTGTAGAACTATTACTTGGGTCTTTTCTAGTGAATACCGTTAATATGTCAGTTCTTACCACTATATCATTTTCATTTGTAGTAAGTGCATTTTGGGCCGCTTCGCTTGATACAACATAAAGAGTATTTCCTGTGCCTTGGAAATTTTGTATTACTGTTGTTCCTTCGATTGAAGTTGCATTTCCACTTATATTGCTTGTATCAGTATTGAATCCACCTGCGTTGAATCCTGGTCTATTTGCAGGTGTTGTTGGATTGCTACCTGCACTTACTTCGGTATCACGTTGTTGATGGGTTGTAGTAAATCCAATTACATTACCGCAGTAATCATATACTGGTTGTTGTGTATCTATATTAGGATTTGGATTATCATCCTGTTGTAATAAATCTAATAGCTCTTGGTCCAACAGTAAGTGAAAAATGTTAGGAAATTCTACAACTTGGTCACCAAAAACTCTGTTACCTTCACTGTCATATTGATGTCCTACATTTGCTTGTCCTGTGCTTGAACCCTTAGAATACTGTACTGGATATCCACCAAGTCTGTCATATAGACTTTTAAGTTGACTGGTCAAACGAGCATTACCGGCTATACCACCACTAGCTCCATTGTGCATCACACCTATTTGTGCATTACAACCTGGATCAGGCGTTGCAAATTGACTTCCACCTCTTGAATAACTGCCACCTATTGTATTCTCAAAATCTATCAAACCAGTTATTTGTTGCCCGATGCTTTTTACATCATTTAAAATACTATCTAATTCTGTTTGTACCAATGTACCAGCATTTATCGAACTTAGTTTATTGGATATGTTTCCTAATAAACCACCATTAAAAATATTACTATTGAATCCACCTGATGTACTAATACATGCACACATATCTTCGTCTGCAATACTGCCAATTGCATCTGTAATAGATTTACCTGCTCCTAGGAAACTTCCCATTGCACGTTCTAACATATTCGGAATAGCAATTGGATCAACTGGAGCACTACAAAAATTAATCATGTTAGCTACATTTTGTGCTTCAGCAAGCACACCATTTAGTCTACCTAACACACTATCTAATTTTGTGTGATCCATAAATTTTTCTAATTCACCTTGTAATTCATTAAGTGCATCACTTAATTCACCTTGTATATTGGGTATATTAAGTAATGCACCTATATTACTGTGCAAACAAATTTGTACATTTGGTAATTTAAAACCGTTACCTGCAAGCAAACCACACAGTAGTTCTCTTAAGGTAAAACTATATTCAGCACTTACAACACCTCTTAAAGCGTCTGTGCCTGCGGCTTGTGTGCCACTTATATGATGTCTAGTATCTAGATAGTCATTGGCACTTTGTAAACCTGATTTAAAATCTCTAAAAGACATTTTTAAGATCCACTTCCAGCTCTTACATTAGGACTAGCACTACTGGCATTAGGGCCACAATGTGGAGGTATTGGACAAAGTCCGTCTGGACTTGCTGGGTCGCCAGTTAGAATTACAGGTATATTTCCTGCACGAACTTTACCTACAGTAAGTGTAGCTTTTAAAGATCCACCGCCGTGTGTATTGGTATCACCTTCAACACTAATAAATCTATTGTTTACTCTTACATTGGTAATTCGTGTAACGGTACTTGCACCGCATATTCTACTATCACGTTCTCTGTGTACTGGCTTTGACATGCTAGTATTTATTGTTTGACTAAGCCTGCCACATCATTTGCAGTTGGCATTGCAATTCCACTAGAACCTTGCATGTATACGTCAGCAATTCCCTTAGATGGTTTATACATAGCAACAATCTGATCCTGACTTACTGTTACTGGATCACTTTTATGCACATCTAAACTCATTAGCCATGGAATAAGCATTGCTTGTCCGTTTTGTGGATTGAGTGTAAGCACAGTTGGTTTGATAATGTAAAGTGTTTTTTGATTAGTAGCAGAATCAAATTTTTCGAATCTTGCTACAACTTCTTCACCTGTGCTTAATTTGATACCTATAATATCATTCTTTTTATAATTTGATGTCACCAACATCGATTTCTCCTATGAGTTCTCTTACTGTGTTTGGATTCATACGAACGAGTGCTTGCCCTCCTCCAGCTACAAGTAATTTTCCTTTGTGATATATTTGAGGCATAGTTCTATGCCCTTCATTAATTAAAAAATTACGAGCTTCAGGATTGGTATCCACTCTTATCTCTTCATATTCAAATCCGTTTTGTTCTAACCACTGTTTTGCCATTGTGCAATAATGACACAATGGCTTACTGTAAACAGTAATCATAATTTCATTCCAGCAAAAGTACTACCATTAACATCTTGTTTGGTTCCACCAATTACATAGCTGGAAATTTCTGTTTCTTGTGGTGCTACTTGTACTTCTGCACCTGCAATCCATTTTTGTGTCCAAGGAAGAGTATTGCTAACACCTTTGTATGGACTTGGCAATCCTACTGCCGTCATACGTTTATTAGCGGTCCACTCAACATATTCACCTAATAGTTTTGCATTTAATCCAATCATTGATCCGTCTTTGAACAAATAGTCTGCCCAAGCCTTTTCTTGGTTTACTGCATCTACAAATAGTTGTACCATTTCGTCCTGAGTTTCTTCTTGGATACGAGCAAAGTCAGGATCATCTTTGGGCATCAGTTTTAATAGTGTTTGGGTACTGCCCAAATGCACATTCTCATCTCTACAAATAAGTTTAATAATTTTAGCATTGCCTTCCATCTTCTTAAGTTCAGCGAATGCCCAGCTACATGCAAAGCTCACATAAAATCTTACACCTTCTAAGATGTTTACACTCATCATTGCTTTCCATATTAGCTTTTTAAGTTCATATAAGTCCACTGTAATTTTTTTACCATTTACAGTATGTGTTCCTTCACCAAGTAAATTATACCAACTACCCATCTCAATAAGGTCGTCATAATGTTTACTGATATCTCCAGCACAATCTACAATCTCTTGTATATCCATCATTTCGTCGAATATAACACTTGGATTTGAATATACATTTCTAATAATATGTGTATAACTGCGACTGTGAATAGTTTCATTAAAAGTCCATGTAGTTACCCAATTTTCAAGTTCGGGTAAACTTACAAGTGGATTAAAGCTGTCAGCTGGGGCTCTACCTTGCACACTATCCAATAGTATTTGTCTTTTTAAATTACTTGTAAAAATATGTTGTTCATGGTCTGTTAGTTCTTTAAAATCTTTTGCATCACGCAACACATCTACTTCTTCTGGTCTCCAAAAGAATCCTAACTGCTTATCAGTTAGTTTATCAAATTGTCGATACTTTAGTGTATCATACCTCTGGATGTCTACCCCTCCATTAGGATCCAAAAACATCAAACTTTCGAGGTGTTTATTTCTAGCTTTTGCATTTAATACTGACATTTTTCTCTTTCTATATTACACAACTTTCACAATCTTCTTCTTCGATTTCATTTTCTGGTACAGTTATATTAGTTGATTCTGTTAATTTGTCAACATCTAATTCGCCTTGTCCATCATAGGTGTTGAAATAATACAACTGTTTGCCACCATATTTGTAAAAAATCATCAAGTGTCTTAGCATCTCACTCATGCTAATTTTTTCATCTTCATAAAATACTGGATTGTAACTAGTATTGACCGATATACCTTGGTCAACATATTTTTGTAGCACTGCCATAATTTGCAGATACCCTTCGGGAGAATGTTGATCCCAAAGTAATTCATATTTGTTTTTTAATTTGTGTATGCCTGGCACCACTTGTTTTAGTACTCCGTGTTTACTTTGCTTAACACTTACCAAACTACGTGGCGGTTCAATTCCATTTGTAGCATTACTAATTTGTGCAGATGTTTCTGCAGGCATAAGTGCCATTAGTGTACTATTTCTAATTCCTGTACGTTTTAGCTGATCTCTTAGTGATTTCCACGGCATACGTTCCTTATGTTTTACTAACTCGTCTACATCTTGTTTGTAGGTTTGATTAGGAGTAAGACCTTTACTATACTTTGTTTCGTTGTTCCACAAACAAGGACCTTGTTCTTCAGCCAAATCAGCACTTGCTTTGATAAGATAGTAACTCCATGCTTCAGCATATTCATCAATCATGTCCAGATTAGGCTGTGTATATGTCATATCATTTTTAGCCATCCAATAGGCTAGATTAATTACACCTACTCCTAAAGGTCTTCTTCCTGCGGTGGCATTTTTAGCCGCCTTTACAGGATAATTCTGATATGTTAATAATGCGTCTAATCCTCTTACTGCCAATTCGCATGGTTTGGCAAAATCTTCAGGTGTCTTAATTCTTCCCCAATTGATTGCACTCAATGTACATAATGCAATTTCTCCATCTTCGTCGTTGAAATCATTCAAAGGTTTAGTAGGTAAATCAATTTCTGCACACAAGTTGCTTTGTTTAATTGGTGCGACTTCTTCGATAAAACTGCTATGACTGTTTGCATTGTCTACATTTTGTAGATAAATTCTACCTGTGTTTTTACGTTCTTCCATAAACATACTAAACAGTTCTGTTGCACTGATTGTTTTTTTGCGTAACTTTGTATTGCGTTCTGCACGTTCATATAGTTCTTTAAATTTATCTTGGTCTGAGAAAAATGCTTCGTACAAACCAGGAACATCACTAGGAGAGAACAATGTAATCTCTGCATTGCTAATCAATCTTTCATAAAACAATTTGTTAAATTGTACTCCGTAATCCATATGTCGCACACGATTATCATCTGTACCTTTGTTGTTTTTCAGTACAAGTAGGTCCTCTACTTCGTAGTGCCATATAGGATAATAAAGTGTTGCCGCTCCATTGCGTACACCACCTTGACTACAACTTCTTGTAGCACTTTGAAACATTTTATAAAATGGTATTACTCCTGTGTGATAAGCGTCTCCTTTACGGATTGGACTTCCGAGTGCTCTAATGCTACCGGCACCAATACCAATTCCGGCTTTTTGGCTGACATATTTAACAATGCTACTAGTAGTAGCATTAATGCTATCCAAACTATCATCGCTCTCAATGAGGACACAACTCGAGAATTGACGTTGCGGAGTTCTAACGCCAGCCATAACAGGAGTAGGCAAGCTAATATAAAAAAGTGAAATAGCGTCATAATAATCCTTTACCCATTGCAATCTTGTTTCTCTCGGGTATTCAGCAAACAATGTAGCTGAAATAAGCATATACGCCATTTGTGGAGTTTCTTTGATTATATTTGTTACACGATTTTGTACAAGATACTTGCCTCTCCATTGTTCCATGGCGGCATAGGTCATGTTTTCATCTCTATCGTGTTTTAGATGTGAATTTAATTCATTCCATTCTTCTTCTGTGTATTTTTCCAGTAGTTCAGAATCATAAAATCCTTCTTCTACATTTGTTTGTACTAATTTTAAAATGTGCCATGGTTCGAATTGTCCATAAACCATTTTACGCAAATGATAGCAAATTAGTCTACCCGCAACCCATTGATAATTTGGTTGTTCTTCGCTTATCAAATCTGCGGCACTTTTAATGAGTGTTTCTTGTATCTCGCTACTGGTAATACCATTGTAAAATTGTAAACTGCTTTTTATTTCTACTTCACTTGCACTTACACCTTTGATGTTATCACATGCATAAAATACAACTTTGTGTAACTTTTCTAAATCTAGTGTGTCTTTATTACCGTTGCGTTTGATTATTTGAATTTCACTCATTATGTTTTCCTTGTCTATTCTTGTACTTATTCTGTATACAACACAGGTTATGTATCATGATTTGATTACATCTGCAATTTTTTTGCGAAAGCTAATTTGAACATTTCCGGTTGGTAGTGTACTTATCGCACCGTGTTCATAATTAAGCAGATACTTATTGTCAATCAATGTACAAAGTGATTGTATACTGTTCTCCCTGTCTGTGATAAAAAATAGTTCATTAGGTATACTTTCGTTTGCATAATATATTGTATAACTCATTCCTAATGCAAGACTATTCTCACAAAAATTTCCGCTGTGTAGCATTTCCCACGGCGTAGGCCATGTGCTACTATCAACTGGATCAATAATCCTACTACTAATAGGAGCCATCTTCCACCAGTCAACTACCGTTTTACAGACAGCTTTAGTGTTGTCTGTATCCAAACCTTTACGAAACACCCGCCATTGTTTTAATCTTGAGCTAGGTGAATCAAACCAAGCAGTGTGAATTAATTGCTGTTCCACAGTTGATATGTATATTTTAGTTTCGATATAAGGTTGCTTGTATCAGTGTACTGTAATTTCATTGTATTTGCAACAGAAATATCTACTCCAAATGTAATTCCTACAGCCGCTGTCTCTGTATGGTTATCATCTATTGTGCTTGTGCTTGCACTAATATCTGTACCAAATCTAAGTTGTCCTATTCTGACACCGTTATTGTTTTCCAATGTATAGTCCATTACAACAACATTGTATTCACTAGTATCAATTTGAAATCCTGTATCTGCATTGTTTCCACTTGCAGGTAGACTGATTTCACTAGGAATTGTAACATCACTTACTATATCAATTTCACTGTTAAAACCAACTGTTATAGCACCAGTGGGAGGACTTGCAAACGTCAATGTAGTACCGCTTATCGTATATGTGCTTGCATTTACTGGACTGCCCGCAACAAATACAGTGGTAATATTAGGTCTGCTAAGTGCNAACGGCAAGGTAAAAATTGTAAGCACACCATTACCCGTGCNGACACCTACTGTGTCGTTACCTATGAATAATCGTCTACTGTCTTTTGCATATCCAAGTTCGCCTGGATCTAACACAGGCAAATCTGAGAAATTGCCTTGTCTCACTGTTATTTTGCTTATTCTTGTTTCTGCCATTGCTTACTCCTGATACAGTATTTATGACAAGTTGTAGAACTCTTCGACTCTTCGTGCCCACTTTTCTGTCCATGACTCAAATTCTTCTGGGCCGACTTCGAACAGTTGAAACTCACATTCTCTACTGCACATAAAAATTGCCGCTCTGTTAATTTTAGTTTCGAATACTTCGTTGTGAGCCATACCATATGCCGCGGCTTGCATAAAGTAGTCATCAATCCATTCACGTTTCTTAGGTTTGTTTGTTTGCTTGAAATCCATTATGTGTGGTTCACCTTTGTATACACCAACCAAATCAGTTGTGCCTGCATACAGTTGTGGGTAACACAAGTTTACTTCACTTCCCCAAATTTCATCCAAGTCTGCTTCTATATTTTGCTTTACAGTATCAGCCATCATCTTGGCTTGCAAGATACTGTCGCCATCGTACTCTTCGTTCTTTACCCAATGCTCCAATATGTTGTGCATGATAGTGCCAACATTGGCGGCTTCGGTAACTATTCTTTGAGCATTTGCTTCACCCACTCTTTTCTTCCAGCGGTTGAGGGCTTCCCTTTTTTCTTTAGGCTTGGTTTTATCCAGGATAGTGGTGACACTAGGAACTGGATCGCCATACGGATTTTCATACAAACGTTTTCCATTCACGCTCTTCCTTTTAAATTCCTTGTACGGGTAGGGTGTAGTTATTTTTAACATAGTTAAATGTAACAGAAAATGACTCTGATGTCAATGCCAAGTTTGCCATCTAGGGTCAAAATATGCCAATATAACTGAAAGAGTTACCGTGTAATTTATTTAAATATTCACAAGTATTTCTTGCTGTAACACCACAAAAAACACCAATTTCAAGAAATTTTTTTGGTTTAAACTTATCCAAATGAC
>FUFK010037539.1_pt1 | contig 33866 bp, 47 predicted proteins | sample 1021851 | NCBI WGS metagenome assembly FUFK01 (sample SAMEA51879418, study PRJEB19060) | metagenome | reverse complement strand
ACAAGATCAGAAACAGTTGACACAGATTCTGAAGGTGAAGTTGATGATGATGGTGAAAAGCAAGAAGAGGGAGAGGTAGAGATCAAAGTTGACACACATGTTGGTGGACATGAGGGTGTTACTGAAGTCTCAGCAGAGACAGTTGAGAGTCTTGATGAAGCACTTAAAAATCTAACAAACGAAGGTGCAAGAGAGAATGTATATCTTGAGTTACCAAAACTTGATGTTGACAAAGTGATCATCTCTAATGAAGAGATACATCAAAAGTGTCATGAGAGATTAGTTGAGGCACAAAGAAAAGCAGAGGAGCAAGAAAAAAAGAAATTACAATGTGATCAAAGACATTGGGATTATTATGATCAGTATGGTATGAAAAAGTATCTTGATGAAACTGAGAAAAACTTCGCCAAGTTCAAGAAGTCTGCACAGAAAGAAGTAAACTATCTTGTCAAAGAGTTTGAGTGTAAGAAGTCTGCATCGGCATATGCTCGTGCTACCACAAGTCGTACTGGTGTTCTTGACACAACTAAGTTACATACTTACAAGTACAATGAAGATCTATTCAAAAAAGTTTCAGTGATTCCCGAAGGTAAGAATCATGGTCTTGTATTCATACTTGATTGGTCTGGATCTATGTCTCATGTGATGATGGACACAATCAAGCAGTTATANAACCTNATGTGGTTCTGTAAGAAAGTCCAGATTCCATTTGATGTTTATGCTTTCACTACTTCATATCCTAAAACAGATCGTGATGATAGAGGATGTGCATCACCATTATATGAAGCAAAAGATAATATGATGGTTGTTGAAAATCAATTCTCATTGATGAATCTTTTCACAAGTCAGACTCGTATCAAAGAGTTGAATGAGCAGATGTTGAATATCTTCCGCATCGTAGGTGGATATAGAGAATATGGTGCTCGTGAACTTACACCATACGGACTTGAGTTATCAGGTACACCTTTGAATGAAACAATCGTAGCACTTCATGATNTGATTCCACAGTTCCAATCAAAAACTAAAGTTGAGAAAGTCAACTGTGTAATTCTTACAGATGGAGAAGGTTATCAACTTACATATCACAGAACAGTGAATAGAAGTCTCATGGGTGAGTCTTACTTTGGTAGAGCAAATTTTGGTGATGAATGTGTTCTTCGTAATCGTAAAACTGGTAAGACATATAAGTGTGGTTATCAGTATCAAGATTTCACAAAAATGTTACTTCGCAATATCTCTGATGAATTATCAAATGTTAACTTTGTAGGTATTCGTATTATGGATGGTAGAGATGCCAGACATTTTGTTCAAATCAACAGCGAAGATTTCAATAGTCCAGAGGTTGAAAAAACTATGCAACAATGGAGAAAGACTAAGACTCTCATTCTAGAAGATGTAGGTTACAAAGTTTATCTTGGATTATCATCATCAGCAGTTGGTAATGATGCAGAGTTTGAAGTGAAAGAAGATGCATCAAAGGCAGACATTAAGAGAGCATTTACTAAGAGTTTGAAGAACAAAAAGATGAACAAAAAGATTCTAAGTAAGTTTATCGAAATGGTTGCCTGATAAATAACAGGAGATCAACATAAAAGTACAATGAGTAGATTCGGAGATTTATTGAGTGGTGAATCAGTTACACCACCTGTGGTAGACACAGCACCATCTTCTGTAGAACCTGTAGTAGAGGAAGCACCTAGACCAGAGGAGGAGGTTGCAGAGATATATGAAAGTGATGTGTCATTTCAAGATATGTCAAAAGATGAACTTGAAGANTANGGACGNACTGTNGGTATNGAGTTNGATAGAAGACANAATAAAAAGAANTTAATTCAAGANNTAGAAGATCATCTTNAAGTCATAGTNGACAGTTNACAAACTGTCNACTTTTNATTGTCATGGGNNNTNTNTGAACTATAATAAGTACATAACAAAGAAACCCCTTTTATTATGTCCAACCTATTTGAAGTAAAGATGACTCGTGAAGAAATCATTGATGGTCTAAGATCACAATACGGATCTGAGTTCACTACACCAGAAGTTCGTGCATTCTGTGCAATGAACGATATTACATATCAGACAGTTACTAAGAAACTCAAAGAATTTAAAGTAACTAAAGGTAAGTGGAACCTTGAAGTTACACAGGAAGTTGTNGAAGATATNGAAGCAGCATANGCAGCACCTGCAGCAGCACCTGCAGTTGTAGCACCAGTTGTTCAAAACCTTGTTCCTGCAGTTGATGAGACATTCGTTAAGTTTGGCCCATTTGCTGATGTCAAAAAGATTATTCAATCTAAGTTATTCTATCCTACATTTATCACAGGATTGTCAGGCAATGGTAAGACATTCTCTGTAGAACAGGCATGTGCACAACTAAATAGAGAGTTAATTAGAGTCAATATCACAATCGAAACAGATGAAGACGATCTTATTGGTGGGTTTCGTCTTGTTGATGGTAACACTGTTTGGCACAATGGGCCAGTTATCGAATCTTTGGAGAGGGGAGCTGTACTCCTTTTAGATGAGATCGATTTAGCATCTAACAAGATACTATGTTTACAATCTATTCTTGAAGGTAAAGGTGTCTTCTTGAAGAAGATAGGTAAGTGGGTAAAACCTGCTGCAGGATTTAACGTGATTGCTACTGCAAACACAAAAGGTAAAGGTTCTGAGGATGGTAGATTCATCGGCACTAACGTATTGAACGAAGCATTCCTTGAAAGATTCCCTGTGACCTTTGAGCAATCATATCCTCATGTCAAGATTGAGGAAAAGATGTTGAGTCTTCACTCAGCAAGTGTTGGTGTTCATGATGGTGAGTTTATCAAGAAACTTGTTGATTGGGCAGACATCATTCGTAAAACATTTTATGATGGTGGTATCGAAGAGATCATTTCAACTCGTAGACTTGTTCACATCATTCGTGCATACTCAATCTTCAAGAACAAAGCAAAAGCGATTGAGAATTGTGTAAATCGTTTCGATGATGAAACAAAACAATCATTCATGGAATTATATGATAAAGTAGATTCAGATGTAGATTTCGACAAGGAGTCCGATGAATCTGTGGGGTAACTACAAGAAAGCATTACATGATACCTTTGATCTCCAGTTTGCTCATCCTTGGGCAGATTGGGAATCTAAGGGTACTGTGCTTTCTGCAAAAGTCTTTAAACATGACTACATAATAAAGTCACGAGTAGTGGAGATTTGGAATGAAAAGTCTAGCATATACAACAACATCATCTATCCTAAAACAGGCAGTAATCTTCCATGTTTTGGTATGGATCTTATGGGATTTTTTGACAAGAAGGTCATTATTGTCTTTGACTTCCAACATCCTGTAGAAAATTATTTGTTCTCAGTTGAAGGATTACCAAAGAGTAAAGGAGACTATCGATTCTTTGAACCCGGAAATCATTTTTCTGAAAACGTTTATATCGCAAAGTGCACAATGTCTGAGGTTGATGAACACTTAGATATGTTCCAAACCTACTTGACAAAGTACAAAGAGATGTTAGAATTAGAGAAACCAACTGAAGTAGACACAAGTGTCTATAAAGATTTTGATGCTTATATGACTAAACTTGATCCAGTATCAGGTTATCTGAGTGGTAAGTTTGGTAAAGAAAAAGCAGAGAGTCTTGTAAATGATTTTCTTTTCACTTATGGTTAATGCATGGAGTTTAGCGTGGGAGGCTTTGAACGGAACTATGGATGAAGAGTATCCTATTATCGACACAAGTGTCGGAGCAGGTAATACTGCTCATGAGAATGATGGTTTAGATTATGAAACTGATTATTGGGAACACCCTACTGATTTAATCAATAGTGCTTCTGCTGATTACATGGCAGACATAGATGATATGTATTCTCATCATCTATCGAATGCTTATTCATCATATAATGATGGGTGGACACAAGAGTATCATCAAGAACAATTAGAAAAACTACAGGAACCAATGGCACACTATTTTAAATATCATGAAGAAGAAATTCTAAAAGATATAAGAGAGTATGTATCAGGAACTTATCAAGGACATTACACAGGAAAGTCTCATGAGTATCGTAATGTTCAAACGATTGATTTGATGGCATCAAAGGAACTTGCGGCTGGATTCTGTCAGGCAAACATACTGAAGTATGGAAGTCGGTATGGAAACAAAGACGGAAAGAATAAGAAGGACTTGATGAAAGTGATACATTATGCTATGCTATTATTACACTTCGATAATCACTATGGCGAACCATCAATGCCATCAGGAAATTTTGAACAAATGCCTTAACAATTATGACAATGAATTTAAGTGACAACACTTTAGGTATCCTCAAGAATTTTGCAGGAATTAATAATTCAATCCTTGTGAAGAAAGGTAATCAACTTCGCACGATATCTGTTGCAAAAAATATTCTTGCTGAAGCAGAGATACCAGAAGATTTTCCAAGAGATGTTGCGATCTATGATTTGAATCAGTTTCTAAATGGATTAAGTTTACATCAAGATCCTGATCTTGATTTCTCTGAAGAAACATATCTTACAATCCGTGAAGGTAGAAGAAAAGTAAAATATTTCTTTGCAGATCCACAGGTCATTATTGCACCTCCTGAGAAAGAAATATCTCTACCATCACAAGATGCATGTTTTCAGTTAGATAGTAATTCATTAGAAAAACTTTTAAAGGCAGCAGCAGTTTATCAATTACCAGACCTAGCAGTTGTTGGTGGTGAAGGTGTTGTTAAGTTAATTGTTCGTGATAAGAAAAATGATACATCAAATGAATATGCAGTTACTGTAGGAGAAACTGATAGAAACTTTACCTTTAACTTTAAGGTTGAAAATATTAGAATTATTCCCGGTTCATATGACGTTGTAGTATCATCTAAACTCTTATCTAAGTTTACAAATAGTAAGTTAAATCTTACTTATTACATAGCACTTGAACCTGACTCAACATTTGAATGACCGCTATTAATAGATGTCGATTGATAGGAAGTATTCTTTTAATATTAGGTTACTTTCTAGTTTTATATGTTGATGTTAAGTCTGGTTGTACTGCTAGACTTTTTGGTAATCTTTTAGTTTTACCTTTTTCAATTAACTGTAAAGCATATGATATTGCATTTGTATCTTCCTTCTTTGCAGTAATTGATATATCTAAAATCATTCAGTTATCTACATAATGCACAGGTTTGAATTTACTGATGAAGAATTAGAATGCATAAGAGTATGTGTATCAAATGCACCTATACCTTATGACATTACTAAAAAGAAGATACCAGTTGCTGTTTTAGATAAAATAGGACAACCTACTAAAGTAAAGCATGAAGGTATCGCAAATGTTAAATACGATCTAACACCTTACGGAATATTTGACGATGAATAACATAGGATTAGAAGTTGTCTTCTGGACAGCATTAGCACTTTATCTCCTAACAAAATTAGGAGTCTTTAAAAAGAAATGAAGTACATTCTATACAACGAAAATTTTGAAACTCAAGGTTCTTTTTCATCAATCCAAGAACTAAGAAATTTTCTTTGTGATAGAAAATATGACATTCAGTGCGACAAAGATATCGGTTGCACATTTGATTATATCAAACATATTAAATGGCACTTTGACATAGTAGAATGAAACTTACACAAGAAATTATTGATCAAATACAGGAAGCAATGCTTCATACTAATCTGAAAGGTGAAATAAACTGGAAAGATGGTGATGAGATTGAAGTTCAAATCGCAGGAACTTTTGCAAAGGATAAATTTATCGTCATCAAAAACAAATCTAAAAATCCTTTTGAAAACGCTTTCCCACATCCTTTCTTTGATTATGAAAAGAAAAAATGGTTAAAAGATGGTAGAGAAGAGTATATGAAAGAGTGGACAAAGCAGAAAGAACAGAAAAAAGATATTGCTAAAGAATAAAATTGTGTTATAATAAAAGTAAGATATTTTTATTATGAACAGAGACAAACTAAAAATAATAGTATCTGATCTTGAGATGCTATTGTCTGCTCTTAAAGCAGAGGTTTACTCAGACACTGAGTCGTATAGATACGATGACATAGAACTTCGTGAGTTAGACTATGACGAGGAGTTTGAAGGAACATGAATATATTCGTCACAGATTCTGATCCAACACGATCAGCACAGTGTTTACCTGACAAACATGTAGTCAAAATGCCATTAGAGACTTGTCAAATGTTGGCAGTAGTATTCTCTAAATGGTACTACAACTGGGGTAATGATTTACTACCTAAGAAAGATGGAACACCTTACAATACAGAGAAGGGTGCATTCCGTGGACATCCATGCACAATATGGGCAGCAGAAAATGTTGCAAATACTGCATGGTTAATTCAACATGGATTTGCTTTACTCAATGAGTATGAAACCAGATATGGTAAAATACATTCTTGCCAAACTGCAATGAATGCTGCAGAAGAAGTATTTGAAAAACACACAGGTAAGACATTAGATTGTCACAAAGAGGCAACACCATTTGCTTTTGCAGGCCCCGATGAGTTCAAGCATGATTCAAGTATTGATATTCTAACGAAGTATAAAAGATACATTGCATCTAAACCTTGGGTGTGCGATAATTATCTTAGGAAACCAGATCGTAAACCTGATTGGGTATGAGTGATTTTATTTGGGTTGAGAAGTATCGACCTAAAACAATTGATGAATGTATTTTACCTGACGGTATCAAGAAAACCTTTCAAGATTTTCTTCAAGCAGGTGAGATACCAAATATGTTGCTATCAGGCCCACCCGGAATTGGTAAGACAACAGTTGCAAAAGCATTATGCAATCAACTTGGAGCAGACTACTATGTTATTAATGGATCGGATGAAGGACGTTTTCTCGACACTGTTCGGACAAACGCAAAGAACTTCGCATCTACCGTCTCTCTTACAAGCGAGTCAAAACATAAAGTCATCATCATTGACGAAGCAGACAATACCACTTCCGATGTACAACTCCTTCTCAGAGCGAGTATTGAGGAGTTCTCCAAAAACTGCAGGTTTATCTTTACCTGTAACTACAAAAACAAAATTATCGACCCATTACATTCTAGGTGTTCTGTTGTTGACTTCTCAGTTAATAAAAAAGACAAACCAACAATAGCAGCACAATTCTTTTCTAGAATAAATCATATTCTTGACAAAGAAAATATTAAGAGTGATAAGAAGGTCGTTGCTGAGTTAATCAGCAAACACTTTCCTGATTGGAGGAGAGTTCTTAATGAGTGTCAAAGATACTCGGTTGGAGGTGAAATAGACTCTGGCATACTAGCGTCCTTTTCTGATGTTTCTATAAATGATCTCACCAAGAATCTCAAAGAAAAAAACTTTTCTGAAGTCCGTAAGTGGGTTAATACCAACTTGGATAATGATACTACTTTGCTTTTTCGTCGTATCTATGATAGTTTATATGAAACCTTGGTCTCTAGTTCTATTCCTGCTGCTGTTCTTATTCTGGCTAAATACCAGTACCAAGTAGCATTTGTGGCAGATCAAGAAATTAACCTACTTGCTTGTTTAACCGAAATTATGGTGGAGTGTGAATTCAAATGACTGTAAAACTAATTCGTATGTGGTCTGGCGAAGATGTAATCGCTGACATTTCAAAAGAGGACACTGATTCAATTACAATCACTGATCCGATTGTGGCAGTACCGTCACAAAAACAAGGACAAATTGCATTTGCTCCGTGGTCTCCTTTACTTCAAAAAGATAAACTTGAAGTGACTAAAAAGTATGTTGTATACATGGCAGATCCTCAACAAGAAATTATCGAACAGTATAATTCAATGTTTGGTAAATTATCTGCACCAACTAAGAAACTTATATTATGAACTGTTGGCACTGTAATACAGAATTAATTTGGGGTGGTGATCATGATCTTGACGATTTTGATGAAGCAGAGTATAGTATAGTAACAAACTTATCATGTCCTCGATGTAATTCTTATGTTGAGGTCTATTATCCGCGTCAAGATCAAAATGACTAAATCTTATACAAAATTAAAACATCAAGTGAAATCAAGTCGATATTACATTTTTTGGGGTGCTGCGACTATTGCAGTTATGGCAGGTCAAATTTATGTTGGTAATGGATATCGTAAGATGTCTGAGAAAGTTGGAGATCTTACCGAAATAATTGAAATTAAAATAGAAATGGACTTGTTAGAGAAAAAGAGAAATCCATATGGTATCATGCCATTATGACGATTAAACAAATTGACGATGATAAAGCATCATGGGCAGCAGATCAATTTATTGATTACTTCCAGAACTTCACTAATCTTGAAGAGTATCTTCGTCATGTTAAAAAATCAGTCGTAACTAAATCAAGTATATTAGATGATCCAAAAGATGATTTCTTCAATCAAGATATTCATCCAAATGATATGGAGTTTGATATTCGTCTTGTTGGCGATAGATTTCAGAATGGAATACCACAAGATTATTATCGAAATCTTTTAAGTTCTGTATCATCTCATAATAATGAAGATAATATTCCCGGTCGTGAATTACGATTGATGGTGTATGAAAAAAATACAAATAAGATAGTTGGATTTATTCGTCTACAATCACCCTTAATAAATTCAAAACCTAGAAATGAATGGTTAGGAAAAGCACCTGATCTAAAAATATTCAATCGTCATGCTGTAATGGGATTTGCAATAGTTCCTTCACAACCATTTGGATATAATTATCTTGGTGGTAAACTTTTGGCATTGATATGTGTATCACATTTTATTCGAGAAAAATTAAATAATATATTTGAAAAAGATATAGCATTATTTGAAACAACCTCTCTCTATGGATCAAGTAGTTCTGCATCACAGTATGATGGACTCAAACCCTTTATGAGATTTAAAGGTTTGACAGACAGTAAATTTATTCCTGTTCTATACAAAGAGGCATTTCATAATCTACATGATAAATTTACAGAGTGGAATAACAACGAACCACTTACTGAAAATCGTGCATCATCTAAGAAATTAAAAAGGCAAAGAAGAATGATATCCATTATCAAAAATAGTTTACATGATAAGGAGAAGTTAAATCATTTCAATCAGGTTATTGATATGGCATTCAATCTTACTGAGAAGAAAAGATTCTATATATCTGATTATGGTTATGGTAATGTGCGTGAAGTGATAGCAGGTGAGCAGGATAAATTAATTCGTGGACAAAACTGGGATAAGTTCTATCTTGAGAACATTATGTCATGGTGGAAAAAGAAAGCAAGTAAGAGATATGAGAAGTTAAAGGCAGAAGGTAGATTTAGAAACAAAGTGGAATTGTGGACAGAGGATGACGATATACAAATCATTCGATAATAAATACTTAAAAAATAAGTGCGAAGGATGAAGACATTCAAACAATTTATAGATGAGAGTAGTCTTGCTAGAATAAAAAGTAAATCTGATAAAGGTGGGATGGCTGCATTGTCTGCATCCAGAGCAGATAAATCTGCAAAGGAAAATCGTGCAAGAGCAAAACAGTTAGATAAAGATATTCGTGGTAGGGGACTTGGTGGTGCTACGAAAGTAACTGGTTCATATATGGAAAAAGATAAAAAGACTGGTGAAGAAAAGAAAGTAAAAGAAAGAAGTCATATTGTTTCTTCTGGTAAGATGGGTAAGAGAAAGTTCAAGAAGACAGTAAAAGCACTTGGTAAAAAGTATGGGCAGGATTCCGTCTTGACACAAACGAAAAAAACTGGTACACTATCAGCAACAAGAAAAGGTGGACTTGGCAAAGCAAAAAATGTTAAATTAGGTAAATTTAAACCACAGGGTAAAAACCCAGAAGGTCAATCACAAATCAAAGGAAAAACTTTTACATACGGATAATGACTACACCACTATACGATGACTCCAACTGGAGATCAGAATACATTGATATTAAGTCTCGTCAACTATCATCAAGACAAGTTCAATTATTAGAATCAGGAGCAGATAGTCTTGCTTCAAGTTGGTTCTTACAGGCAATGTATAATGACTGGAAAAAAATAAAGGGTTATAATAAATTAGATCCAAAAGAAAATGAGGGTCAACTACAATCATCACTATCAGATTTCTTTAAAAGTCAAAAAGATCAAGGTATTTAATGACAGAATTTATTTCAAGACATATCGGTATTTCCGAAACAGAACAGACTCAAATGCTAGAAGATTTGGGTCTTTCTAGTTTAGATGAACTTGTCAGACAGATAGTTCCTGATTCAATATTATTACGAGGAGATTATAAATTACCTGATGGGTGTAGTGAACAGGAAGCACTCGCAGAATTAAAAGAGATCGCGAATCAAAATAAAATTAAAAGAAGTTTAATTGGTCAAGGATATTATGGAACAATTACACCTCCAGTAATACAAAGAAATGTTTTTGAGAATCCATCTTGGTACACATCTTATACACCATATCAAGCAGAGATATCTCAAGGTAGATTAGAAGCATTATTTAATTTTCAAACATTAGTTACAGAACTCACAGGATTACCAGTTGCAAATGCATCATTGTTAGATGAAGGAACTGCAGCAGCAGAGGCAATGATACTTGCTTATAATAATTCTAAAAATAAAAATATTTTCTTAGTTGACAGCGAAGTATTTCCGCAAACATTAAAAGTATTAGAGACCAGAGCAAAACCATTAGGAATTAAAATCAAATTAGTTGATTGGTATAATCTTACAGATCTTGAAGAGTTTGATAATGCTTTTGGATTAATAGTTCAATTACCAAATAATAAAGGTAGTCTTCGAGATCCAAGTGCATTTCTTCGTATAGCAAGTGTTTATAAGTGCATGAAGATTGCGATCGTAGATCCATTATGTCAGGTTCTTATGCAACCTGTAGGAGATATGGGATTTGATATTGCAGTTGGAAGTATGCAAAGATTTGGTATACCTATGGGATTTGGTGGGCCACATGCAGCATTCTTTGCAATTAGTGAAAAATATAAGAGAAAGATTCCCGGAAGAATTGTAGGACAGTCGGTAGATACCCAAGGGAATAAAGCATTAAGGTTAGCACTACAAACAAGGGAACAACATATAAGACGAGACAAAGCAACATCCAATATATGCACCGCCCAAGCATTGCTTGCAAATATGGCAGGTTTTTACGCTGCCTATCACGGTGCGGAAGGTCTGAAAAAAATAGCAACCAGAGTATTAAAATATAGGCAAACACTACAAAAAGCATTGAGATGGTGTGGAATAGAGGTTGATGAGTCTGAAGGATTTGATACCGTTCGATTTAAAAGTTTTCTTGCTTTGGAGGGATTTAATGTTCGTTATGAAGATGGTTATACTTTAATTACATTAGATGAATGTACCACACTTGAAGAATTAAAACAACTTGTAGATTCNCAATTAGATCTTACGAATCGATTTGATACNATTGATCATGTAATTGATTCAATTGGAGATTATCATTGGTTAGGTATACCAGAAAGAAAAACACCTTGGTTGACTCANGAAGTATTTAACAAGTATCATAGNGAAACAAATATGATGAGATATATTNATGAGTTNGTNTCNAAAGATTTCTCATTAGTGAATGGTATGATGCCACTTGGTAGTTGNACTATGAAACTGAATGCAGCAGCAGAACTCATGCCGGTCTCATGGCCAGAGTTTGNAAANATACATCCATTTGCACCAGCNTCTCAAGCACTTGGTTATGATATTATTATTAAAGAATTAAAAGGATGGTTATGTGAGATTACAGGATTTGATTCTATATCNCTTCAACCAAACGCGGGATCACAGGGTGAATATGCAGGTCTCCTAGCGATACAAGATTACCACAGAAGTAACGGTGATACAACGAGAAACGTTTGTCTTATACCTGAAAGTGCTCATGGGACTAATCCTGCAAGTGCTGTCATGGCGGGCATGAAGATTGTTCCTATCAAATGTGATGAGAGTGGCAATATTGATTTAAAAGATTTAGAGAAACAAGCGATCATGAATACATTTGAACTCTCATGTATCATGATTACATATCCATCGACTCATGGTGTCTTTGAACCAACTATCAAAGATATTTGTAGAATTGTTCATGAGAATGGTGGTCAGGTATATCTTGATGGTGCAAATCTAAACGCACAAGTTGGACTCGCAAAACCATGTGATTATGGTGCTGATGTATGTCATCTTAATTTACATAAAACATTTTGTATTCCTCATGGTGGTGGAGGCCCCGGAGTTGGCCCAATCGGTGTTGCAAAACATTTAACACCTTTTGTAACTCATCGTGTATCATCAGCAGAGTATGGAAGTGCAAGTATTCTTCCAATTAGTTGGATGTATATCCGTATGATGGGTGGTGATGGTTTACGCAAGGCAAGTGAAATATCATTACTATCTGCAAACTGGTTAGCACATCAAATTGATCCGTACTTTAAAGTTTTATATCGAGGAGAGAATGATCGAATCGCGCATGAGTGTATATTTGACTGTCGCAATTTTCCTGTTACAGCAGAAGACATTGCAAAGAGATTGATGGACTATGGTTTCCACGCTCCCACATTATCATGGCCAGTTGCAAACACAATGATGGTTGAACCAACTGAAAGTGAATCACTTGATGAACTTAAAAGATTTGCAAAAGCAATGGAGATGATAAGAAGAGAAATATTTACAGTGCCTGAGATTGTTAAAAATTCACCACATACTGCAAGGGTTGTAAGTTCAACAGAATGGGTGTATAATTATACCAGAGAACAAGCAGCATATCCTGTAGAACAAACAAATAAGTTTTGGCCTGCAGTTGCAAGAATAGATAACGTTTACGGTGATCGTAATCTTGTTTGCTCATGTGCCTCCTACTTTGATAATGAAACTGATGGAACTAAAGGACTGGTTAAACTCAATTAATCTAAACAAGAATAATCAAATTGATGAAGACCCATCAGTAGAAAAAGAATATCCTCCATTCATAATTAATAAGTGTTTATCAGGACATCTTGACACGGTGATGTTTGCAAATGAAATGAATAAGTATCCATTTCTACCGAAGAAGATGCAACATGACTTTTTTATACATATAGTGAGGAAGAAAAAAAGGTTTTCTCCTTGGTTGCGTAAAGACAAAATCAAAGAACTTGATAGTGTCAAAACATACTATGAATGTAGTAATGCAAAAGCGGAACAGATTCTAAAGATTCTTACAAAAGAACAACTGAACTTTATTAAATCTAAACTTGATATTGGAGGAAGACAATGAGCGTTCTTCGTGAACCTGAAGTGAATTGGGATCCAAACCAGATGGTTGAGGTCACATTAAATGAACCAGATGATTTCCTCAAGGTGAGAGAAACACTGACTCGTATTGGTGTCGCATCAAGGAAGGAAAAGAAAATATATCAATCCTGTCATATTCTACATAAACAGGGAAGATACTTTCTAGTACACTTCAAAGAATTATTTGCATTAGATGGTAAGCATGCGAATCTTACATCTAATGATGTGCAAAGAAGAAATCGTATTGCACAACTATTAGTAGACTGGGGACTTGTTGGTATTGTGAGTGCAGAATCAATACAAGACGTAGCACCACTCAATCAAATAAAAGTTTTATCTTATAAAGATAAGGGTGACTGGATATTAGAAACAAAGTATAATATTGGTGGTAAAAAGAAAAAGGTAGAGGTAACTGAATAACATTGTAGGGGATACAACATCCCCTTTTTTTGTATGATGTGCTATAAATATAGATGAATGCCGAAAGGGTTCAATTAATAAAGTCGCTTTAGGAGGACACTATGACTTCACTACAAAGATATCACTCTGCAAACTTACCAGAGTTGATGAAAATAATTTCAAAGAACGGGATTGGTATGGATGATTACCTTGACCGCTTTTTTAATTCTTTTGAAACCACAACAAACTATCCACCCTACAATTTAATTCATGTAAATAATGTTGAGTCTGTGCTTGAGATTGCTCTTGCAGGATTTGGCAAAAAAGAACTAAAGGTTTACACTGAATATGGAAAACTTGTTGTCGAAGGACAGAAAGAAACTAAGGAGACAGGATCCGAGTATGTCCATCAGGGATTGGCTCAGAGATCTTTCACAAGAGAGTGGGCACTTTCAGACGATGTTGAAGTCAGAGAGGTTCAATTCAAAGATGGACTTCTTACCGTTAAGTTGGGTAAGGTAGTTCCAGAACATCATGCAAGAAAAAATTATCTTTAATGGTTAAAGGATACGATTTATTTGGAGATCATGGGCGAAACTTGCCCACTCCTCATGGTAGTGGGACAAGACCTATGTATGCTGACATGGGTAAATCATGTAGACCAGATCCAAATCGTAAGATTGAATATCCTCATGTTGTTGCTCTGTTTACTCTTGATTCACATAATACCAGTTATTTTTTCAAGAGAGAAGATGGCACATACTATTGGTTACATTGTCGTAAAGAAAAGGATGATGTATATGTAGATGCAGATGAATTGCAATTAGACCTTCTAGGGAATGATCCGATTCTAAGCACTGAGTATATTATGAAAGCAATTTTTTAGGGATCTTTACAGATCCCTTTTTTCATATATAATAAGTAAAAATACTTAGTCACATGAATCACGCTGCTTTTCTTGCAATCATCGGAATCTATCTAATCTGCACACCATCAATCAGTTCATTTATTTTTGCTTGACTATTCATTTGTTTGTGTTATAATAAGGTGAGGAGATAATTTATTATGTCGATAAAAGTCGCAGTACTTCAATCAGGTGATCAGATTGTTGCAGATATGAAAGAGATTGTATCTGAAGATAAACCAATCGCATATCTTTTTCATAAACCTCAAAAGGTGGTTTTAAATAATCAGATCGTATTATCTGAAAGTAAAGATCAATCATCAGTTGAAGTAACTCTTGCAAATTGGATATTGATATCTGATGAGGATGATATTCCTGTATCAGTAAATCAAGTGGTGACTTTAGTTGAACCAGTTGCAAGTATAAAGAAAATGTATGAGGAGAAGGTAAATGGATCAGATTATTAAATGCTTATTACTTAAGAATGGTGATATTATAATATCGCAGATCATGGAAGTTGACACAGAACTTGGTGGCCCTGACTGCAAGTTAATCAAACCATTTAAGATGGTTGTATCCTCTGATGAATATAAGTTAGAAACATGGTTGGACTTTACTTCACAAAATGAAATGATGATACATTCTGATAGTATTCTTACCATAGTCACTCCAACTGCTGCTATACTATCTGAGTACGTTGATTTGATTGCCTGATGAGATTCTATACTAATGTTCAATTAGTTGGAAATAATTTTTTAGTTCGTGGTTATGAAGATGGAAAACACTTTATGACACGAGAGTCTTTTTCACCAACTCTTTTCGTCCCTTCAAAAAGAAAAACAAAATATAAAACTCTAACAGGAGATCCAGTTGAACCAATCAAACCCGGTTCAGTTCGTGATTGTCGTGAGTTTATCAAGAAGTATGATGGTGTACAGAATTTTGATGTTTTCGGAAATGACAGATATATTTACCAATACATCTCAGAGATGTATCCCGAACCAGAAGTTAAGTTTGATATCAGTAAGATCAAATTGACCACTCTTGATATTGAGGTCAAGTCAGAGAATGGATTCCCTGATGTAGAATCTGCTGCTGAAGAGATACTACTCATATCAATACAAGACTATACAACAAAACAGATTCGCACATGGGGTCAAGGCCCATTCAATAACAAACAAGATAATGTCATTTACAAGTCATTCAATTCAGAGTATGAACTTCTAAATGCCTTCATCAACTGGTGGATGATTGAAGAGAATACACCAGAAGTTATTACAGGTTGGAACATTGAACTATATGATATTCCCTATCTATCCAGAAGACTTGAAAGAGTTCTTGGTGAGAAGTTGATGAAGAGACTTTCACCTTGGGGTCTTGTGACTGAAGATGAAATTTATATTGCAGGTCGTAAGAATATTGCATATGATGTAGGTGGCATCACTCAACTTGATTATCTTAATCTTTATAAGAAGTTTACCTATAAGGCACAAGAGTCATATCGTTTGGATTATATTGCAAGTGTTGAACTTGGTCAGAAGAAACTTGATCACTCCGAGTATGATACATTCAAGGACTTCTATACAAAAGGTTGGCAGAAGTTTGTAGAATACAACATCATTGACGTTGAACTTGTTGACCGTCTTGAGGACAAGATGAAGTTAATTGAACTTGCAATCACAATGGCATATGATGCCAAAGCAAATTATGTTGATGTATTCTCACAGGTTCGTATGTGGGACACAATTATCTACAACTATCTCAAGAAAAGAAATATTGTCATTCCCCCTAAGAACAGATCTAACAAAGATGCAAAATATGCAGGTGCTTATGTAAAAGAACCAATACCCGGAAAGTATGATTGGGTTGTGAGTTTTGACCTTAATAGTCTATATCCGCATTTGATTATGCAATATAATATTTCACCAGAAACTTTGATTGATCAGAAGCATCCTTCAGCAACTGTTGATAAAATTCTTGCAGAAGATATAAACTTTGAATTATATAAAGACACTGCTGTATGTGCAAATGGTGCGATGTATCGAAAGGATGTTCGTGGGTTTCTACCAGAGTTGATGGAAAAGATTTACAAAGATCGAACTGTTTATAAGAAAAAGATGCTTGCAGCAAAACAGGCATATGAAAAAACTCCAACCAAGAAACTTGAGAAGGAGATTGCCAGATGTAATAATATTCAGATGGCAAGAAAGATTCAACTGAACAGTGCCTATGGTGCGATTGGTAATCAATACTTCCGATATTACAAACTTGCAAATGCGGAAGCGATTACTCTTTCTGGTCAGGTATCAATCCGTTGGATTGAGAATCGTATGAACTCTTATCTTAATAAAATACTAAAAACGGAGGATGTAGATTATGTTATTGCTAGTGATACTGATAGTATCTATCTCAACTTGGGTGATTTGGTCGAAAAGGTATACGAGGGCAGAGAAAAAACTACTGAAAGCGTTGTGTCGTTCCTTAATAAGATCTGTGAGGTGGAATTTGAAAAGTATATTGAGAGTTCTTATGAAAAATTGGCCTCGTACGTAAATGCCTATGATCAGAAAATGTTTATGAAACGAGAGAATATTGCAGAGCGTGGCATTTGGACAGCAAAGAAAAGATACATTCTAAATGTATGGGATAGTGAAGGTGTTCGATATGAAGAACCTAAACTGAAGATGATGGGCATTGAGGCAGTGAAGTCATCAACTCCTGCACCTTGTCGCACAATGATTAAGGATGGTCTTAAGTTGATGATGAATGGTACAGAGGAAGATGTAATCAAATTTATTGATGATTGTCGTGCAAAGTTTAAAACACTTTCACCAGAAGAGATTGCATTTCCTCGCACAGTATCGAATGTCAAAAAGTATTACAACTATACTGACATCTATGTAAAGGGTACACCAATACATTGTCGCGGTGCACTTCTTTTCAATCACTATATCAAGAAGAATAAACTTGATCGTAAGTATTCATTAATTGGTAATGGTGAGAAGATTAAATTCATATACCTCAAGAAACCAAACATCATTCGTGAGAATGTAATATCTTTCATTCAAGACTTTCCAAAGGAACTTGGACTTGACAAGTACATAGATTATGATCTACAATTTGAGAAGAGTTTCGTGGAACCACTCAAAGCAATACTTGATGCAATTGGGTGGAATGTCGAAAAAACTGTTAACCTTGAACTATTCTTTACATAATGGACTTACCTATTGACAAGCAAGAGTTCGACTACATAGTTACTGCACTATGGAAATGTCGAAAGAGCGAAGACAAATGTGGAAACTTATATGAGAAGATGAAACTGGTTCAAGAAGTGATGGATGCAAATCCCGGAGGCCCATATAAAAGGATTCTTCGTGAACAACATAATATGGTGATATAATGAAAATAGATAAACACTACGATCCTACAGATGATCTTGAAAAAGAACTTCTACAGGAACTTGATGATATTGCAAGACAATTAAACGGTAAGATTACTTACAGTTCCTATGGTAATAGTATGGGTAAGTCATCTAAAACAGTAACCATTGAATACGACATTACAGAATAGTATGGACTTTTTAAAAGAAATAGTAAAAGAGATAGGAGATGAATACACGCAAATTGCGTCAGACATTGATGAAACTGAAAGATTCATTGACACCGGATCGTTCATCTTTAATGGACTCATTAGTGGGTCTATTTTTGGCGGGGTTAGCAGCAATCGTATTACTGCCATTGCTGGTGAGTCGAGCACTGGTAAAACTTATTTCTCTCTTGCTGTTGTCAAGAACTTTCTGGACACTAACCCTGATGGGTATTGTCTCTATTTTGACACTGAAGCAGCCGTCAATAAAGGATTACTGGAGTCTCGTGGAATTGATACGACACGGTTGGTTGTTGTAAATGTTGTAACAATTGAAGAGTTTCGTGGAAAGGCACTGAAGGCAGTTGATATATACCTTAAGACAAATGAAGAAGATCGCAAACCTTGTATGTTTGTGTTAGATTCTCTTGGTATGTTGTCAACGGAGAAGGAGATAAGAGACGCATTAGATGATAAGCAAGTCAGAGATATGACCAAATCTCAACTTGTGAAGGGTGCATTCCGTATGCTTACACTTAAACTTGGTCAAGCAAATATTCCACTTATAGTTACAAATCACACTTATGATGTCATCGGATCTTATGTCCCGACTAAAGAAATGGGAGGAGGCAGTGGCCTCAAGTATGCCGCGTCTACGATCATTTATCTCAGCAAAAAAAAGGAAAAGGATAAGACAGAGGTTGTTGGAAACATTATTAAAGCTAAGACGGCTAAGAGTAGACTCTCAAAAGAAAACAAACAAGTAGAGATACGTTTATACTTTGACGAGAGAGGACTTGATCGTTACTATGGTCTTCTTGAATTGGGAGAGACTGCAGGAATGTGGAAGAATGTTGCCGGTCGTTATGAGATTGATGGTAAGAAAATATATGGTAAACAAATCTACGCAGAACCTGAAAAATATTTTACAGATGATATACTTAAGAAGTTAGACGAAACTGCACAGAGGACATTTTCATATGGAGAGAATTGAAACTACGATTCTTCGGAATCTTGTTTTTAATGAAGAGTTTGCTCGTAAAACAATTCCATTTATTGAACCTGACTTCTTTGAACAGAGAACTGATAAGATATTATTTGAAGAGATTGTTTCGTTTATCACAAAGTATGATTCGTGTGCAACTTTAGAAGCACTAAATATTGAGGTTGAAAATCGAACAGATCTAACAGCAGAAGAAGTAAAGCAGATTAATGATACTAGCAAAGAACTGAATGACTCACCTGTAGATAATCAATGGTTATTAGACATTACTGAGAAGTGGTGTCGTGACCGTGCGATTTATCTTGCCTTGATGGAGTCAATTCATATTGCTGATGGTGAAGACAGTAAAAAGAATCGTGATGCGATTCCTTCTATTCTCTCTGATGCTCTTGCTGTTTCTTTCGATAACAATATTGGACACGATTACATACAAAACTCTGATGACAGATACGAGTACTACCACAGAACGGAAGATAAGATACCCTTTGATCTCGAATACTTTAATAAAATTACCAAAGGTGGTTTACCTAATAAGACTCTTAACATCGCGCTTGCTGGTACAGGTGTCGGGAAATCTCTATTCATGTGCCACTTCGCTAGCTCCGTGTTGTTACAAGGGAGGAACGTACTCTATATTACAATGGAGATGGCAGAAGAGAAAATTGCTGAACGAATTGACGCAAACTTATTAAACACAGCAATACAAAATCTTACTGATTTACCCAAACCAATGTTTGATAAGAAGGTTGCAAACATTGCAAAGAAGACTCAGGGTCAGTTAATCATCAAAGAATATCCTACAGCAGCAGCACATTCTGGACATTTTAAAGCATTGCTTAATGAATTGGCATTGAAAAAATCTTTCAAACCTGATATAATATTTGTAGATTACTTAAATATTTGTGCCTCCTCTAGATACCGTGCCAACACAGCAGTTAACTCCTACTCATACATCAAAGCAATCGCTGAAGAACTTCGTGGTCTCGCTGTTGAAGCGAACGTTCCGATACTTAGTGCGACACAGACGACTCGTAGCGGGTTTGCTTCTTCTGATGTTGATCTCACCGATACCAGTGAATCCTTTGGTCTTCCTGCTACTGCTGATCTTATGTTCGCCCTCATCTCAACCGAAGAACTCGAAGGACTAAACCAGATCATGGTCAAACAATTAAAGAATAGATATAATGATCCAACAATATTCAAGAGATTTATTGTTGGTATTGATCGTGCAAAGATGAGATTGTATGATTGTGAGCAGAAGGCACAAGAAGATGTGCTTGACTCTGGAAGTAAAGAGGACTATAATGAAGAAAAAACACCCAAGAAATCTTTCGCTGAATTCAAATTCTAATGACAAAACAAATTGACTTTTCTAAGTATGCTTTATTCGTGGATGGTGTCACATCCGGTTCCAGTAAAGATTATCAATGTTTTATTGAAAGTCTTAGTTCCCTTGATGGAAAGGGTGCAAATATTGAGCGGCTTCTTACTGCTGCTGTTGGCATTAGTGCTGAAGGTGGTGAGTTTATGGAGATCGTTAAGAAGATGGTTTTCCAAGGTAAACCTTGGAACGACGACAATCGAGAACATCTTATTATTGAGTTGGGTGATGTTATGTGGTACGTGATGCAAGCATGCATGGCACTCGATGTTTCAATCGAAGATGTGGTTGCAGGAAACGTAGAGAAGTTGAAAAAGAGATATCCGGGTGGAGAGTTTGACGTATATAAATCTGAAAACCGTGCAGCAAATGACAGATAAAGAAACTATGATAACTGTTTATCAGACAGAAATTGAAGTTCTTCAAAAAGAGAACAATCAGTTAAAAGCACAAGTTGCGTTTCTAAAAGAACAACTTGCTTACAAAACTTTTGGCAAACCATCACATGATGATATCTCAGATAAATAATTGAAGCAATTCAATTACAATGAGAGATCAACTAATCAAAGCACTTCTTGCACATGCTCAAGGTGACATTCAAAAACATGTTGCAAATGTAGAAGTGTATCTAACAAATCCTGCAGGTATTGGTGAGCATTCTAATATTGTAGAAGCGATTGAACAGGAGTTAGATATGATTGCCAAGTATCAAGATCAGATTGACATAATACAAAAATACTTTAAAAAGTAATGGCTGTCAGTAATAAGGATGTTGAAGTTTTAAGCGAAGCATTGTTTTGCTACTACTTTGCCATCTATAAAAATAAAAAAGAGAAAGATTATAATCCGATTGTTTGGAATGAAATAACTGATATAAGTAAGTTAACTTCTTTTACCAATAAAATGGGTATAACACCGATGGTAAAAAATGTTAATAATGATCCTGCTTTTACTTCAAGACTTCCAAAGGCTATGGAGTTTTTGTTTAATCGAAAGTCTTTTTGGTCAAATGCCCTAGAGTCTCAAATGAAGGCATTTTTTTCTGATGGTAAAATAAAAAAAAGTGGTGATTATGAGATAATGAGAGCAGACATGATTCCAAAAGCGTATGATCCATACAGAGCATATAATGAGTTATCTTATAAAGTTAGAGGTAAACTTGGATTTAGAGGCACTATAGATAAAGATAAATGGAATCCATCAGACGTTTGGATTTTTACAAAAAAATCTCAGGATTTTTTAACAAATTTTATTAAGTTATTTAATAATCAATTAGTAAATCAACCAGAATACTCTGTCAAGATGATGGAGAAGTTAAACAATCGTATATTTTTACTATTTAAAGAAGGATTACTTTATCCTATTTCTTTAAAGGCACCTACAGGAAAAGCAAAAGTTGTATTTGAAAATGATGTGACATCTAATCTTGTTAAGGTTGTTAAGTATGATGATATTGATTTCTCTGATAACAATCAAGACGCAAAAATAAAGTTTTCAGTTGATGAAGTTGATAAGGACTCTGGAAAAATAAATCGAAGAGAGTATATAAAAGGTCAGATAAAAACTAAAACTGTTCTGTCTGGAGGTGCAAGACTTGAGATAGAGGCAGGTGGTGCTGCTCGTTATGGTTCAATGGGTACAGAAAATTATCAATATTTAATTCGTCAAACTGATAGGACAGGTATAGAATCATTAAATAAAATTAGAGATCAGAAAAAATTTGTAGGACTTAAAAGAAAATATTGGAAAAAAACAAAAGGTGCTGAGTGGTTAGCAAGAAGTAGTTATGTTACAGAGTTTAAAAGAGATCCTCAAAAATTTAAAAAAGAAATAGAACCATATACTCAAGAATTATTTGAACATATAAACAATAGGCAATGGGATTCAGCATCTGTTGAGTTATCTGCAAAGAGTCCAGAGGAAGCATATCTAAATAAGACACATGCAGGAGAAGTTGCAGTTGCAGTAGATGATATTACAAAAAGGATAATGAGAGATATTACAGTCGAAAATTTATTTAATCTTGCAGCATCACAGGGTTTTGGTGCGGGTGTATCTCAGGCTCAATTAGAAACAAGAATGAAGATGGAAAAACAAATGGGTAAAAATTTAAATGAAGATTTTAAAGGTCTTGAGGTTGACAATTCAAAAAAACTTTGGACTTCATGTTTTTATCTGGTAATTAAATAATGGCAAAAGCAGTAAAACAAAATGAGTTAGCAAAAGATTTAGAACTTTATATTAAGGTAGGAAAGTATTCTAATTTTGCATCAGTTAAGAAAAGTCCTCGTGATAAGGTGACGTATGTGGATTACCTTAATACTTCATATAAAAAAATGCAAAATATGCTTGATGATTTGCAAGACTCATATTTTATAGAAGGAATATCTGGTAAAAAAATTCCCAAATTTTCAAATACCACGACATCTTTAAGAGTTAAAGTTGGTGAATTAGCACCAAAACCAATTATAAATTTTAGATCATATGCGAAAGGTGATAATGCACCGACATCAGTTCAAGAAGCTGGGTCAACTTTTATACTTGAAATGGTTTTAAGAAAAAATAAAGTTTTCAATAGTGTTGCTGACATAGAAAATGATAAAGATACCTATCCCGTTTTAGAAAAAAAATACTTTTATAACTATGAGAGTTCTTTAAGTAGATGGCTTTACACATATTTTCAACAACAAAAACAATTTTTAAAAAAATATAAAAGTCCAGAGTGGGATGAATTTGAATATGGTGATAAAAGTTTTGTTAATTTATTTTCAGATTATATTAAGGAAGAGGGAATTTATAGTAATTTTGAAACAGGCATCAAAATTAAAAAATATACTGAATGGAACCCATCTGACATCTATGCTGTAAAGAATAAGCAAAAAGTTGTTAGGGAACTTGATGAAATTTTTAAAAAAAATAAAAATATAGAACCAAAGGGTGCTCATCTTGGGCGATTAAATGCTTACTTAATTCGATTAATTGATAAAAAACAATTGGTCGGGGTATCTCTCAAACAGATAAAAGATAATGCAAGGGCATTACTTGAGATTCGTAATACTGATACTACGTTTAAAGATCCTCATATTGAAGATGAAAATTTTTCAATGAGTGATATTAAATTTCAGATTGATAATATTTTTAAAGATGAAGTTGTAACAACTTATGTAAAATTTGGAACTAAATTTGCTATAAACATATCTGGTTCTACATCAAAATTGGGAAATTTAAGTTATGCAACTCAAATAACTGGAGCGGCTGCACAAGGTGGAAATGCTCCTGTTGAGTTTGTTAATGAATTGATGAGAGAAAAAAACGCGAATCAAATAACATACGTTAATAAAAATAAACAATATCCATCTAATGAAATGGAGTTTGTTAGTAAGACATCCACATATCAAATAAAACATTATCGAGAGTGGTATAAGTTTGTCAAAAAATATTTTAAAAATACTTACCCAACCGAGGATAAATTTATAGCATATATATCTAAACTTTATCAAAAGAATCGTGCTCCTATAGCACAAACAAAATTAATGACACTACATTTTTTTTACGATACGTTAAGATTTAATGATAAGAACAAGGAATTCTGGTTAAGAATGTTATACTTAGGTATGAAGGTCGGAAAAAGATTTGCAGCACACGCGAAAATTTACTAACATGATAAACATCGACGAACTCATTCGATCATTTGAATCGAAATCAAAAAATAAAAAGGAAAGATATAATGATTTCTTATATCATTGTTTTCAGGCATTTGAAAAATTAATTAAAAATAAAAAGCACAAACGAAAGAAAGATAAATATGTTATAATGAGACAAAAGTTAATAAATTATCTGATCGCAAATGAAAGAACGATCACGATGAAACTTTGCAGATGAAATCACTTTTCCAATTCTTATCAGAATCACAGGCAGTCCAACAAGCCACACGTATGGGTTTGAAGAGCGACGGTCATGGAGGATGGTACGATAATAAGGGAGAGTTTATAGCAAAAACAGAAAAAGGTCAACTCAAATTCTTTAATAAGAGACAAAGAATCGGAGCACAAGATCCAAGACAATCTGAGAAAGAGAAGAGAATATCAACAGGGTCATCAGCAGAACCAGCACCAGAACCACAAATGGTGATGGAACCTCCAGAAGTTGAGAAAACAAAAGGCACTTTAACTATTGCATTTGGTAGATTCAATCCACCTACAACAGGACATGAAAAACTCTTAGATAAAGTTGCTTCATCCTCTGATGATAGTGATTATATTATCGTGCCATCAAGATCACAGGATGCAAAGAAAAATCCTTTAGATCCAGACACAAAGGTATCTGTGATGCAGAAGATGTTTCCAAAGCATAAGAATAATATTGTGAATGATAAAAACAATCGCACTATTTTTGATGTACTCAAGAAAGCACACACTGATGGATATACGAATGTTCGCATACTTGGTGGAGCAGATCGTGTCAAAGAATTTGAAAAATTAACAGGTGATTACAATGGTAAGTTGTATAACTTTGATAATGTTGAAGTAATGTCAGCAGGTGCTCGTGATCCTGATTCTGAAGATGTGACTGGAATGTCTGCATCAAAGCAAAGAAAGGCCGCTGCTGAAGGAGACATCAAGGCATTTATGAAAGGTGTGCCTAAGTCATTAAGTCAGAAGGATGCTGAAGAATTATTCAAAAAAATTCGTAAGGCAATGAATATTAAAGAGGGTTGGAGTCTTTGGGAGATTGCACCTAAGTTTGATTGGCAGGGTCTTCGTGAGAATTATATTGGAGAAAAGATATTCCGTGTTGGTCAGATGGTTGAGAATATGAACAATGGACTTGTCGGTCGTATTATTCGTCGTGGTGCGAATCATTTGATCTGTGTGACTGAAGATAAGATCATGTTCAAATCATGGATCAAAGATGTATCCGAATCATTTGTAAATGGCACAACACAGTCAGGAGTTCCTGCAGATCAAAGAGAAGTTGGCACTGATGCATTCCGAAAATATGTGGAGACAATGGTTCCCGGAAGTAGTTACGGACGACACTTTATAAATAAATATAGAAAAAAATCCAAATAATAAGTTAATGGACAAACCAGTGGCTGCTCCTGCTGCAGGAGCAAAGGAAAAAGTTGAAAAACAAGCTAGACAACTCGCATACGATACACGCTATAAAGTTAAGCAAAGTATGAAAGCAAAAGCAGGTGGTCGTATAGATCCTGCTGCGATGAGAAAGGCATTTATATCTCAACTTGCAAAGTCACCTTCCGCACCTGCAATTAAAGCAAGAGCAAAGCAAATGCTTATGGGTGAAGGATATATTGACGTAAAGGATTTAGTTCAAGAGCATGCATCAAAAGCGTTGTTTAAAGTATTTGTAGAGCATCATAAAAAGGACGAAAACGGAAATACAATTCCTCATGAAGATGAAGAAATAACAGAAGCAAAGGATGGCGAGAAAACATATAAGGTAAGAGTTACAGATAAGAAGACAGGTAATTCATATGTAAGAATGGCAAGTCGTGCAAAGATTGCTGATCTTCGTAATAATCCAAACATCTCTTCAGTTGAGATGACAGGTTATGGTGAACCAACTAAGTCTGAAAAGTATAAGGGTAAAGAAACTGCTAAAGCAAAATCAGGTAAAGGACTTGATCCAGTTGGTAAGGAAGATTCTGATGTAGACAATGATGGTGATGTTGATAGTTCAGATAAGTATCTTATGAAACGTCGTAAAGCGATTGGTAAGGCGATGGCAAAGGAAGATAAAGTCTGGGCAGGATTCAAAGAACTCATTGAAAAGAAAGAAGAGAAAGAGAAGAAAATCACAGGTGAAGGTGTTGATAATAAGAAACTTATCAAAGTCTTTCCTGATGAAGTAAAGGAAGAGATGGAGAAAAAAGAAGAACCAAAACAAGATCAAGGTCTTAAGCAGAAGCAAAGAAAAGCAAACATGGCGAAGAAGCAGGTTCTCATGAAGAAAATGCAAGCAGTTCGTATGGGTGCTGGCGATCAGATCATGGCATCTAAGGAACCTGATGGTGACTTAGTTGACGAGGGTATGTTAGTTAATGTTGCTAAAGGTGTTGAGTCTGGTGTCAAGAAGTTCAACAAGTTTGATGACAAAGTAACTAAGGCAGCAGTTAAGAAAGTCAAGAAAGTTGGTAAGAAAGTTGGTATGGCAGCACTTCGCGGAACTGCAGGTGCAGTTGGTGGTGCAATTAAAGGTGCTGGTCAAGGTGCAATGAAGGGTATTAAGAAAGGACTTAGAGAAGAAGATATGATGAAACCGGAAATGGATACTAAACCTAAGTCAAAGAAAGAGAAGAAAGAAGAAGATGATCCTCGTTCAATGCCTACAAAGGTAAACTTAGTNAAGAANAAGATGAGAGCAATGGGTCTTAANATGCAGTATGATCATGGNAGTGGTCTTGTTGATGCTTATAATCAGGTTCATAAAAATATTTCAGAGGATCCAGATACACTTTCTAAAAAAGCATACGATAGAGCAAAAACATTAGGATCTAGAAGGAGAAGTTCTTACGAGTATAGAAAAAAAGGTAGTTTTGGGCCAGGTAAGAATGAAAGAGCAGGTTACAATCTATCACAATCACAACAAAGTCGTAACGTTTCATCAGCAACACAAGGCGGTTCACAAACAGGTGGTGGTGCAAAATCATTCGGATTTGCCAAAAACAAGAGTAATCCTATAAAATCTAGAAGTATGGGTGATTCTGGTGCTGTTGGGCATCGTAAGAAAAGAGATGAGAAAGTTACCACCAAGAAGGATGGAAAAACACCTTTGAAGACACCTCGTTACAAGATGAGTGCTAAACAGAGAATGGATCATCATAGTTCTAGAAGACAAGAATTAAGAGATCCTAAAAAGAATCCAAAGCATACTGCGAATAAATGAAAACCTTTAAAGAATTCATAAGTGAAGAGGGTTATGATCGTCTAAGAGATCAAGGAAGAATAAGACCTTCCAAAGATAAGAAAGACGCGACTACCATGCCTCCAAGTAAAGAAATGGAAAAGACACGGAAGGTATATAAAGGGCCTTCTGCGTTTGAAATTGTCAAAAAGAAATATGGCAAGTCTGTAATGAATGTTGGTAAAAAGTAATGCCAGCACTCTCTAAGAAACAACAGAGATTCTTTGGAATCGTTCGCGCCATTCAAAAAGGCGAACAAGCACCTACAACTCCTGAGACTGCGAAAGCAGCTGAGGATATGAAGAAAACTGACGTAAAAAAGTTTGCTTCAACTAAACACAAAGGTTTACCTGAGAAAAAAGTCACTACAGAAGAACTCAAGTTAAACCGCAAGATTTCATTTCCCGAAATGCAGAAACGTATAAGGGATGCAAAGGAAAGAGCAAGAGAGAAAAAGAAAGAATCCGATAGACTATATTCCGACACCAAGAAGCACGGTGTTAAATTCTACGACAAAAAAGGAACTGGTCGAATCGTCGGAGGCAAAAAAAAGTACGATTGATTATATATAGAGTGAGTTCAAAATAATACAATGCTCTCTTTTCTATTACCATTTGCATCAAAAATAATTAAAGATGCTGTCGATAAGATCCCAGAAGACTCTGAACTGGGAGAGAAACTTATTGATTTATGTCTAGTCATTCTTGGCAAAGCAGTAAAACTTACTAAGACTGATATGGATGACAAGTTACTTGAAACAGTCAAAGAGGCCATCAAGGCACGATAAAGACCTCGTAGTTTTATAAATATCTTTATAAAAGATTACAGGTAAGGTAACATGGCTCTTTGGGGCGTTCAAGATTCACTTGCTAGTGGTGGCACCATTACAATTAATACTGCTGGTACAATCACAGGAAGTGGAACTTCATTTTCAACAGCTGCCGTCGCGGGTAGCGTAGTAACAGTTGGTTCTGGTGCTACTTATGGTGAAGCAATCATAACTTCAGTAGCAAGTAATACATCTTGTGCTGTTGCTTCAACAGAATTTTTAATTTATGATCCAACAACAGGATTAATTCCAGCAGGAACATCATACTTCATATCACAAAAACCAGTTTCAACTGTAGGTAATTCACAGTACGAAGCAACTGAGATATTTGGTGTTGATACTGTTGAGCAAGGTGTTGCAAATGCTGCATCTGGTGCTGCTCGTAAGTTCGCTCCTGCACACTCAGGATGGGTTGGAATAACCTCCTACATAGATGGTCACGGTACATTAAGAGTTAAAACAGAAGTTTTAGTCGCTAACTCAACTATTGATAGTGACGCTGCTGATGACGACAAGTACGCTGACTCATAATTACATTTAACTGAATATGAGATTTGATGAATTGAATGATGACAACTATTTGTTATTTGCTATAAAATTTTACAACAATCCACATGCTCTTACCAAAGATGACTTTGAGGATGATTTAAAGCGAATCAAATACGTTAAAAGACTCCTTAAAAGATATAAAAACACAGGGGTGCTAAAAACTCATCTGATATTGAACCACCTCACAGTGCTATTCAATGTTTTTGATGATGCAGCAACACCTCTTTTGTTTTATAATTTGGAAGAGGATTTGTGGCCACCGATTAAAAGTTTTTTAATATTCTTAAATCGAGTGCCTGAATATCCAAAATCTCATGTGCATGGCATACCTGAAGATCAAACTTGTACTTCAGAACTAAACTCAGTCTAATGGACATTGATAAGATCATATCTATTGTAAAGTCTCTTCGTGAAGAAGCAGTGATGGCTGCCCCTACCAATAATGTGGGTGGTGGTAAAATTGCAGGAACTAGAGAGGCAGGAGATGATCCACCTGTAAGAAAAAAGAAAAGATATATCTATAGTGGAAGAGGATCAAGAAGAATGTGGTTAACCAATAAGAAAGATGGATGATAATAAGAGTGTTAATGCAGCAATATTAGAAAGACTTGAAAAGGTCGTTCAATCTTTACAAGAGAACTCTGTAAAGATGGGCGAACTTCTTGCTGTTCATAATGAAAAGTTAGATAAGCAAGACCGTATCGATGCAGTATTATTTGAGAAGATTGAGCAAGTAGATGCTAAATTAGATCGTCATGCGACAGACATTAAGAAGGGATGTGAGAGAGATATCATGCTTGTAGACAATCGTTTAAGAACAATTGAAAAGAAAATGTGGACAATTGCAGGTTCTTTAACTATAATAAGTTTCATAGTATCACCGATTGGTCAAAGATTTTTAAGAGGAGCGTTGACTCCACCGCCAACTTCGGGTATAATACAAACAAAGTAAAAATATCCACATGGATATCATTGATTCCAAGTACATTGGATTAGTGTCTTCACGTTTGGAAAAGTTCAAAAGAGTGAAGGCAGACTTATATAATTTTCGCTGTCCGATCTGTGGTGACTCAAAGAAGCACAAGAATAAGGCAAGAGGATATTTCTATCAAGTCAAGACAAATACAAACTTTAAGTGTCACAATTGTGGTGCAAGTTCGTCACTCAATAACTTTCTCAAGCAGATTGATACCACTCTTCACAAGCAATATGTGCTTGAGAAGTTTAAGGAAGGTCATGCAGGGGGAAGAAATTTTGTGGTGGAAGAACCTAAATTTGAATTTAAGAAACCTGTATTTAAGAAGAAACTTGACTTACCCAGAGCATCAGAAGTATCTGTAGCGAAACAATATTTAACACAAAGAGGTCTTGAACCATCTAACTTTTTCTTTGCTGCAAAGTTTAAAGAGTGGGTCAATACTCAGAAATATACCTTTCATGATATTACAAAAGATGAATCTCGGATCATCATTCCAATGTATGATGAGGATAAAAACATAATTGGTTTCCAAGGCAGAAGTCTAGGCCCAAATAATGTTAAATATATCACTGTGATGCTCAATGAAGACGCACCTAAAATTTATGGATTGGACAAAATTGACACAAAAAAACCCGTTTACATTCTGGAAGGGCCTTTCGATTCCACCTTCGTGGAGAACTCGGTTGCTATGTGCGGTTCCGATCTTGATATTCGGTCGTTTGGTTGGGGCAGTTATATTTGGGTTTTTGATAATGAACCTCGTAACAGAGAAATCATTGAAAGAATCCACAAGACCATTGATCGAGGAGATAAGGTAGTCATCTGGCCTTCCTCCATACAGGAGAAAGATGTGAATGACATGATAAACTCTGGACATGATGTCAGAAGAGTGATAGAATCAAATACATATTCTGGTCTACAAGCAAAAATTAAATTCAACTACTGGAAGAAAATATGAGCAACGGAACAAAAGTTGTCAAAAGGGATAAGTCAATTGAACCCTTGAACCTTGAAAAAATACATGTAATGGTCGAACTTGCATGTAAAAACCTTGCAGGAGTATCAGCAAGTCAAGTCGAAATCAATTCTGGAATACAGTTTTATGATGGAATCACCACAAGAGAGATACAGGAAATTCTGATACGAAGTGCATCTGACTTAATTGATTTAGATCATCCTAATTATCAATTCGTTGCAGCAAGATTGTTATTATATTCAGTTCGTAAACAAGTCTTTTTTAGACTACATGAACTTCCAACAGTTTATGATCATACACAGAGATGCGTTGAGAAGGGCATATATGACCCTGAGATCCTTGATTTATATACAGAGGAAGAGTTTGCTAAGTTAGAGTCTTTTATCGATCACGGAAGGGATTATCTGTTTACATATGCAGGTCTACGTCAAGTCACTGACAAATATCTTGTACAGGATAGAAGCACTGGTGAGATATATGAGTCTCCACAGTTCATGTATTTGTTAATTTCTGCTACAATTTTCTCTAAATATTCAAAAGAAGTTAGACTAGACTACGTTAAAAAGTATTACGATGCCATTTCCAAACACAAAATCAACATCCCGACTCCTATCATGGCAGGAGTTCGTACACCTCTTCGACAGTATGCCAGCTGTGTTCTTGTTGATATTGATGACACCCTCGATAGCATATTTAGCAGTGATATGGCTATTGGCAAGTATGTTGCACAAAGGGCAGGAATCGGTATCAACGCAGGTCGCATCCGTGGGATCAACGCTAAAATCAGGGGTGGAGAAGTGCAGCACACAGGGGTTGTCCCTTTCCTCAAAAAGTTTGAAAGCACTGTCAGATGTTGCACTCAAAATGGCATCCGTGGTGGATCAGCAACTGTCCACTTCCCAATCTGGCACCAAGAAATAAGAGATATAATTGTTCTTAAAGAACAATAAAGGAACTGAAGATAATCGAGTACGTAAACTCGATTACTCAATACAGTTGAGTGCATTATTTTATCAAAGGTTTATTGACAATGAAAAGATTACACTTTTTTCTCCTCATGATGTTGCAGGGCTTTACGATAGTTTTGGTACGGAATCTTTTGACGATCTATACAAGCAATATGAGTTAGATGAGTCTATACCTAAGACANAGGTANANGCACAGGAACTTATACTTGANCTCTTGAAAGAAAGAGCAGAAACTGGTAGAGTNTATTTAATGAATATNGATCACTGTAATAGTCATTCATCATTCATTGACAAAGTGGAGATGAGTAACTTATGTCAGGAAATCACATTACCAACAAAACCTATACAACATATTGATGACAAAACTGGTGAAATTGCTCTTTGCATTCTTAGTGCTATTAACGTCGGTAAGATACGTGATCTATCCGATCTCGAAGTTCTTTGTGATCTTGCTGTTCGGAGTCTTGATGAACTCATTGATTTTCAGCAATACCCCGTCAACGCAGCAGCAATCGCTACCAGAGCACGTAGATCGCTTGGGATAGGTTATATAGGTCTTGCACATTACCTCGCTAAGAATGGCGAACACTACGGTGATAAGAGAGCATGGGAGTTAGTTCATGATCTTTCTGAGGCATTCCAATACTACCTAATTAAGTCCACTGTGAACCTTGCGAAGGAGAAAGGAGCGTGTGAGTATTCTGCGAATACAAAATATGGAAATGGAATACTTCCGATTGATACATATAAGAAGGATGTAGATGAAATCGTTTCAAATGACTTGAAATATGATTGGGAATCTCTTAGAGCACTTGTCTTGGAATACGGAGTTAGGAACTCAACACTGTCCGCACAGATGCCTTCGGAGAGCAGTTCCGTTGTGTCAAATGCCACAAATGGAATCGAACCACCTAGAGGATACCTGTCCATTAAAAAGTCGAAGAAAGGGCCTTTGAAACAAATTGTACCCGGATATCAACACTTAAAAAATAACTATACACTCTTATGGGATATGGAATCCAATGAGGGTTATATCAACGTCGTTGCAGTTATGCAGAAGTTCTTTGATCAAGCGATTTCCGGAAATTGGAGTTACAACCCAGAACACTATCCAGATAACGAGGTTCCGGTATCTGTGATGGCACAAGACTTTCTAACAACATACAAGTATGGTTGGAAGACAAGTTACTATCAGAATACATATGATATCAAGACTGACGAAATTGAGGAACCACCAACACAATCAACAGATCTAGGAGAATTAGTTTCTTGTATTTTAACGGAGGACGAAGACTGTGAGTCTTGTAAAATTTAAAACAAGTTCAGAGGCAAAAATGACTAAAGTTGACTCAATGACCGTATTCAACACTGAAGAGGTTGAGACAACGAAACAACCGATGTTCTTTGGAAAACCACTTGGAATTCAAAGATATGATAACTATAAGTACCCAGTTTTTGAGAGATTAACAACTCAGCAACTAGGGTATTTCTGGAGACCAGAGGAGGTCTCACTACAGAAAGATAGAAGTGACTATCAGACACTTCGTCCAGAACAGAAGCATATTTTCACCAGTAACTTAAAGTATCAGGTGATGTTAGATTCTGTTCAAGGAAGAGGCCCCGGTATGGCATTTGCACCATATTGTTCTCTTCCAGAACTTGAGGGATGTATGAAAGTATGGGAGTTTATGGAGATGATCCATAGTCGCTCTTACACATACATTATAAAGAATGTGTACTCAGATCCTGCAGAGGTATTTGATACTATCCTTAGTGATAATCGAATACTTGAGAGAGCACAAAGTGTTACTCAGGCATATGATGACTTCATCAACTCAGCACATGAATACGATCAAAGTAACATGTGGAAAGAGGGATGGAGGGGATCTTACTTATCAGATTCAACAATCTATGAACTCAAAAGAAAACTCTTCCGAGCAGTTGCGAACGTCAACATTTTGGAAGGAATTAGGTTCTATGTCTCCTTCGCATGCTCGTTCGCTTTTGGTGAACTTAAGCTCATGGAAGGATCGGCAAAAATCGTTTCTCTTATCGCCAGAGACGAAAACCAACATTTAGTCATCACACAACAAATCCTCAA
>FUFK010040102.1_pt2 | contig 33937 bp, 32 predicted proteins | sample 1021851 | NCBI WGS metagenome assembly FUFK01 (sample SAMEA51879418, study PRJEB19060) | metagenome | reverse complement strand
ACCTAAAACGAAACCCACCCCCAGCATGGACTGGGGGCGAGAAACTTCTTGGAGGTGAAGTTTATTTTGATTGTATTTTGAGCCACTCATCTAGATAAGCTTGATATCTAGCTTTTGGGGTCTCATTTTGAAACAACACTTCAGCGTAGCTAAAGTCATAGCCTAAAGCATTTGAGCCATCTCTAATTTCCATGTTAGCAATGAGTATTTGCAACATTTCAAAAATGGTTCTAAGCTGAGTATTCAGCAAGTCAGCACTATAATCTTCCATGTTTACCTCCGATTCATTTCCGCATACTTGCGGTCTAGTTGCTCCCTAACCTCTTCACATTCCTTAGAACAAGTCTTGTTTTCCATGTAACAAGTCTGGTGTCTAACAAAGTCTTTAGTTACCATTTAACCTCCTTAACTAAAACTTATACCTATATATTATCAGGTTATCAATTTTTAGACAAGTTAATGGTACAATTTTTATAACAAATTGTCGCTACCTAAGTAGTTAGGAACAGGGCAGGAAAGAGCTGTGATAATTAGATGTGATCTATTCTATATGATAAATTAAGTCAAAAAAAGAGAGTGGGTCATTTCTGACCCACCCCCATTAATTTATCTACCAATGCATTTGCATTTTCCCAATTGGTTTCCTCAATTGTATCCACATCGGGAGTATCTTTTTCGGTGTCGTTTTGATTAAACATCAAACATCTCCTTTTCTACTAAGTGGGGGGATTTAGTGGTATCCCCCCGAAACCATTTATGACCATCTAACCACTTTTGATAAGTCTTCTTTTTCTAGCGTTTCTTGATACGCTTGAATAACAATCTTATCGTTTTTCTTTTTTCTAAATATTGAATATGCCCAGTTTCCTAATTCTTCAACTCTATCTATAGAGTCTTTAGAAACCATGTAATATTCATATTTAGAATTTAATGATTGTTGCATTTTAGTGTGCCACGCATGATGAACATGGCATACTAAATTAGTCTTATGTATTTCATTCAATACATCTTCTAAAGTTGCTTTATTTTTACCCTTAACCATCCAACTGATTTCATCCCTTCTGCCATTCTTGGTTTCAGGTGCTATATGGTCAAAGTGTAACCAATCAACTTTATAAGTGTTTTTAGCCGAACAATCCTTAACTATACATTGAGCCATTGCTTCAATTCGTTTAATAAACGATTTCTTTATTTTAATTGCAATTGCCCTATGTTTTAAGTCTTTTTCGTTTTTACAATCATTACATTGATTCTGCCTTATACCTTTTGCAGTGTTTCTAAAGTGGAACTCTGTAATCGGTAATCTTCTCCCACAGCCCTTACCTCGCCCTTTGGTAGCAAAACACACTTTATGTTCTACTCCATTAATAATTGTTACGTTGTTATCGCTTTCAGGTAAGTTAAAGATTTCCTGAACTAAATCTGCCTGACTATGTGAAGTCATAAAACCTCCAATACTTTTTGATTTATGCTTATATACTATCAGCTTTTGAACTTTTAACATAGTTAGTGGTACATTTTTAGATCCTATTTGTCGCTAGGAAGAAGGAAGGAAGTGGGGTGTGATAGAAATGATAATTAGATGTGATATAATTAGATGTGATCCATGATAAAAATGGGCAAAAAGAAAAGAGCAGTTTAACGACTTGCTCAGGTCGGAGAGAGTGTTAGGGTTTGAATAGTTTGTTAATATCAATTACCATTCTATCTCTAGGTCCATGTTTAATATGTTGTGAATTAAAATGGACGAAAGCGTCATATTGCCAATCTTGCCACAATGACTTTTGCCAATATTGCATATTATGAAAATATGTACAATAAAGATCATTCATATGAGCGAGTAATAACTCAATTTCAGATTTAATCATCAAAGAGTTTATAGGGTATCTAGTGCCATAACGTGCAACTAATACCTTAGCTTGGCTTTCCCATTCAGACTTTAACATTATTATTCTATTATAATAATATCCTTCAGGGTCTCTGCTGTACCAACCCTTCCAATCAGGGTTTCCCATATCAATAGTGGTTCGGTTTGCGAACTCGCTAATGAGGTCTCGTAATCCGACACTTTCCGTATTGGCTCTTGGTTCAGTAAGCAGTTTAAACGCTAAGTCTCTGAACGGATCACTTATTAAGTGGACTCGTTCTTTAACTGGTCTATTAGAGCGTTTACTTTCTCTAGTCTCAATTTCTTGAGGTTGGTTTTTTCTAAAAATGTTAAGTATTGTATTCAATATTTTACATCTCCCAATCTCCCGAATAGTTAATAAAGGTAGTTAGGCTCGGGAATCCTAACTACAACTTATATAATATCAGTTTTTACGTTTTAATTATATTTAGTGGTACATTTTTTAGGATCAATTCGGTCTTGGAACGTGATGTGATAGATATAATAGATGTGATATAGATATGATAAAAACAGGCAAAAAAAGAAGAGCCATTTTAACGAGTGGCTCAGCTCGTGGAGTTGTTATTGGTTAATTTCTAACTGTAATTTATCTAGCGTGTTTTTGATTTCCCATTCAACAGACGCCATATAAACTATGATGTCGGTTACTCGGTCTTTATCTTTCCAGAGTGCTAACAACTGTGCTTGGGTTTGCACTTTAGCAACAGTGTTTAACAATCGTTTAGCACGTCCAACATAGATACCTTGTACAATACTTCCTGTATTGTAAGCTCTATGTTCCGTCATACCTGCATCGTCATAACTCTCTTTATTCCAAAAGAGCGTTTTCTCTTGCGATTCAGCCCATCTACGAGAGTTCCGTCTCATTAGGGCTATGTACTCGGACAAGTCTCTATTTTCTATAAAGAAACCTGCGTGATACCCTGCAACATTTCTGTCGTTGGTTGTGCTAGTCGCTAGCGATTTAGTTAGTAATTCCATAGCAAATACTTTGCTAGGTGGAAATTCAACTCCATTGTCATTCCCACCGAATAGTTTTCTTAATGCTCTAAACATTAGTTCAACTCCTTAACTTGTTTGTATTAAGCGTAAGTCGGTAACTATTAAAGGGCTTGAGCACTCAGTCCATCTGTTTCTTAGGTGGCTACGATGACGCCATGCAGGACAATACCTGTATCCCTGTCTACTGGTTCGCATAGTTAGTTCCCATTACCGACTTACACCATATATAATATCAGGATTTATATATTTCTTATAGTTAGTGGTACATTTTGGCTATCAATTCCGACATTCTGAAATCAATTCCAAAATTTTGAGGTGTGATAGATATAATAGAAATGATAAATTAAACCACTCCCCTACTGCCCTACCCTGCCCTACCCTGCTAAAGTGTTGCGATATGATAAGTGCCATGCCACAAGCACCCCCCGTTATACTTAGCGACACACAATAGCGTAAAGCTACATATAAAATAAGCTAGGCAAATTTCTAGAAAACGGAGGTACTAGATCTAAAAAATTTTGAAAAAAAATTTCTAAAAAATGGGGTAGGATGACATCGACTAGCCAGAGCCTAACCCACGTATCGTGTAAAAGGTATATAGATTATATCATATAGTGAATGAAAAACCGTAGAATTGTTTCTTGTGTCTGGTAAGACGATTACACTGTGGGCATCTAGCCTTAGCTTCGTCAGTAAAGCTTTGGATCTCTTCAAAGACTGTAGTGCTACATTTCTTATCTTTACATATGTAATCGTATCTAGGCATAGGTTATGGGGTGCATAGACCGGTAAAGCTCAACATGAGTATAAAGGTCAGTATTATTAGTTCTTTAGAGTTGTGCCTATTCATCTTGTGGTACTGCTAACGTAATCTCGTGCTGAGGGTCCGTATACTGCGTTGTGTTGTAATTATAGGTAAATATAGGTTCTGCATCTAAAACGCGTTGTATGAGCCCATTAGATGCATTGTAGGCTGTAGGGTATAAAGATACGGTATCTTCAGTAATGTCTAGCTCAAAGTGTATGATGCCATTAGCATTCATTGCACCCACTTTGGGAGTGTAAGTTAGTTCACTGATCGTATACTTCATATCTCTATACCCTAGCTAAATTATTTCTTTTTCTTGCTCTTGTCAGAGCTTTTTTCTTCAACCACTTTTTCTTCAGCTTCTGGCACTACTGCATCTACAGTAACACCACCAGTGGATTTTTTAAGTAAAGCTTCTAGTTCGTTTACTCTTTTTTCGAGGGCTTCATAGTTTTGAATCACCTCGTTTTGGAATGTGTTAAACACCCCATCTTTTACGAAAGCCATATTATTTTCCTCCTAATATGCCTAGACCATTTTTACCACCAATGGCTAACCACTCTTTAGAGGATATCTTGCCATCTTCAAGAGCTTTAGCAAGCAACTGTCCGATTTGTTCTAACTCCTCTTTGGAGTCTACATTCTTTAGCATTGATAGGAAAAATGTAATTATGTTTTTGTAAGGTTGCGGTGTTAAAGGCAACACCAATTGCAATAACTTCATCTTTTCTCCTGTTATCTCTGCCTCTGCAAAGGGGCAGTCTTATTTTTTGTGTGGCAACTACGTTGCCCCATCTATTATTATTATACATCTATTCGTCAGCAGATAGTAAACCTTTTTCAATCAAAATTTCTTTATTTTTCATATGGGCAGCTTCTAAGTCATCTTTACTACCGCCGTAATATTCTACAGCGAACCCATCTGCAATCATTCTTTTGTTGATGCTTGTGTCAGGGTCAGCGTCTTGACCAGCTTCCCAAATGTTTCCAAGTATTCTACCAAACTTGCCCCTGTCCAAAGACTCAATCATAATCGTAGAGCCAACAGGACATTTATTTTCAACATATGCTTTAGATAATAATCCCCGTTCTTTTTCTTCTAAGTTACGGGTTCTAGACTCTGGGGTGTCGATTCCCATCAGTCTAATCCTCTGCTTATATAAGATGACGTTGAATCCCAAGTGGATATTTACATCTATTGTGTCCCCGTCAATTATTTTTATTACATCAGCTTTATACGTGTACATTTTTTCGTTCCTTTTTCCTGTTTTTTCTGAAGCAGTATTCACATCCGTGATTGTGCCCAGATTTTTCCATTCGCTTTACATTTAATTTTCTGCCACAGTCGTAGCACTTAGTCCAGTTTTTTCTAGCCATTATTTTTTAGTCTCCCAAAATATTGTTTCTATATCTTGTATTGCGGCTTTAAATTCTTTCGCCATTTCTAAATCTACATTTTGTTTTACATGAGATCCTAGTTTCCCTACTTTCCAAACTAACTCATGAAGCTCTGGATATATTTGTATATGTTCTGGCTTGAAGTAATCAGTCCAGATACCTAAGATAGTTTCTTTGGCTATCTTTGCGTGCTCTTCTTTTTGAGCTACATACCTTGGAATAGCGTTAGCTTTTTCAATAGAGTCCTCTTGTTCGTAAGCGTCTAATATAAACTCTACCATTTTAATGGCTGTATCCGCCGCTTGCACCGCATCATCAGGTTGGTATATACCACAAGGCACATCACAGTGGGCATACGCCGTCTCTGTGGATTTAAAAAAGTTTTTTATTCTAGCTAGATTTAACATGTTTTTTTCTCCTAAAAATAATATCTGCTAATATTGTAACAGATTTTTTATTATTTGTGTAATCTTTAAATTTCTTTTTATTTTTTTCTTTTTGATCGCGGCGTTGCCATTTCTTCTTCATATTTTCATTGTACTACGATTTCCAAAAAAATTTAAGGGAGGGGGGATTATAGGGGGGTGGGATTAGAAGGTAGTAATAATTATTAATATAGTATTAAGCCAGTATAATATTGTATGGATAATAAAATAGCTAACCTAATATATAAATTTATTTCACTAATAGAGGATTTATGGGATCTAATATATACTAAGTTTTTTCCTAAGTAATCGTATTTTAAGTATAATAATAGTGATGATTAGTAATCTAGCGGGATTAATAACCGGTACGGAGGAGAGTTGTTGATACGGAACAGCTCTCCCCACAATCCCAACAGGAGAAATAAATGAAAATATGTCTACAGAAATTCTAATAAAAATAAGTATTTTAGTGGGGGTTTTCGTTACAATTATGCTAGTCGCAGGGGAATATTATAGCTAGGAGGCTAAAAGGATATGAAAAAATTAAATTTAAAATCAAAACTCAAAAAAGCAGCAAATGTACTTGCTGGAATTTTTACGTTTGCTACAGTTGCAGGTGGTATTAGTGCACTAGCAACTACAGTTGTAAATCCAGTAAATTTGTGGTGGAGTATTGCACCAGTAGAAATTGCATACTTTAACTACGTTATTACCTACACAATGGTGATAGAGTATCTAGAATTTTTACAAACATATTACTGGTACTCAGTTGGAGCATCATCTGGAGCAATTGTTCTAGGATTAGCAGCTCAAATTAGAAGTATAGCAGGACTTAAAAAAGTTCCAATGGCTATTGTGCGTTCCCCGATTACGTTGTATCAAGATGTAAAAAACTTTAGAGACTGGCTGTTTAATAAAATAGAACACTTAAATTCAGAGTCAGCTAAGTGGAGAAGATTTTTTACAGTTATGAAATCTCCATACAGCATGCTTAGAGCTTTTGGTCTGAACCCGCAAATGGCAGTTGGTTTACTAGCAGTTGGTGGTACAGCAGGTACAGCCGTTGCAGTAAACGAGATCGTAGTAGAAAGAAGTTTTTCTAATGGTTCACCGGGTATCTATGCAGCTCCATCAGAGTTTCCTAGCGAAACACTAGAAAAAGAAATGGCATGGAGAAAAGATAATCCAGACGACAACACGTTAAGAATTGTACTTGGAAATACTCCAGTAGAAGAAATAAACATTTCTAATGTATCAATTGGTGAAGCATATACAGGTTCAACAGTGCCATCAGATAAAGCTGAAGCTATCTTAATTGAAGGTAAATCAGGAACAACAGCTAGACTAGAAATAGGTGAGCTATTGTTTGAAAGAAATACATGTAAAACATTAACACTATCAGATGTAACTGCTCACAAAGTTGTAATTAAAGAAAACATTGCTGATGGATTAAGTATTTCACAAACTCTTACAAGTACATTAAGGAACTTAAGAGTAAGTGGTGGTAACTTCATGGCAGACTTATTACAAACTGAAGGTGGTACTTATGACCGAATTTGGTTAGACACAGGTAATTTAACAAATACTAACGCTAAGATTAACAAGTTAGTTTTGAGCAACATCGTATCATCAGGTGGTACATGTGTAATTAGACAAGCTGATATTGGTGAATTAACAATCCAGTTCTCGCAGATTGGGCACGATAGTAACTTAACAACAAAAGAATTTACAGTGCAATCTACTACACTAGCTAGCATATGGGAAGTTAACAACAACTACGAAGTGTTGTTATCAGAACCTACTCCACCGGGAGGCGTTAGCCCCTAATGGATATAAAGGTAGGCAAGAACAAGTACCAAATTACTTTTCCGATACTAGTAACTGTTGGAGCTGTTCTTGTCTCTGCTATCAGTTGGTTTACTATGTTACAAGTTAACATGGCTACAATGGAGTCTGAAATAGATCGACTTAGTGTTATAATAGAAAAACAAGAAGATAAAGTTCAAGCATGTTTAGAAGTCGTAGATGATTACTACGAATTAAAAAGAAGATTTAATCAATAAAAACTACATAGCATAGAGAGACATCATGGTTACTCCCTTAGAGGCGTTGAAAGCTAAATACATGAAAGATCCTGACATTATTCCGGAAAAGGGTCAAGATAAAGAAGTTATAGTCGAAGCTATGGCTGAGCAACAAGTTCGTCAAAAAAAGAACAATGAAAGGGCTTTTGAACTTTTAACTAAGGCTGGTTCTAAAGAAGTAGACTCTGGGGCATCTGGTGGTCCTAAAGAAGGTGGCGAATCTGCAATGTATAGATTGACTGAGTTCGTACAAAAACCCGTAGAAAAAACAGAGCTTGATAGAAAGATGTGGGGTGAACCAACCAAGAAACATCTAAAGATGATGAACAGACCTCTTGAAGTTTTAAATAAAGATGACATCGATAAAATATCTTTAAACGCACCACCTGCTGAAGGTAGTGATGAAGAGAAAGTTGAGCTAGAACAACTAGAGGAATTATCAGGCTTATTAAGTGATGACCAAATAAAAGATCGTATAGATGCTCAAGACGAAGATCTGTTAGAAATGTTTGANAGATATTTANGAGATCAAGACATTGACTTAGATAAAGAAGAAGTTAAAAANGTCATGAGAGATGTCAATACTATTTTATTTAGATTTAAATATTATTACAATAGACCAAGACCTCACCAAGTATCTGATAAAATTAAAGAGATAGAAAACACAGCGGGCAAAAGCCCGTCATATCCATCAGGACACTCAACAGCTGGTGCGGTGATTGCAGAACTACTTGCACGTAAATACCCTGAACATGCAGAGGCTCTTAGAGTTATAGGAACTGAGATAGGTTATAACAGAGTCATAGCAGGACTACACTNCCTTAGCGATCACATAGCTGGATTAGATTTAGCAGGACAAGTATTAAGTTTACTCCTAGATGATGAAGTTAAAAAAGGTGATGCATTTATGGATGAGTTGTTTAAGTACATGGCACACAGAGAAGAATTATTTAAAGACATGACTCAAATAGGAACTCAAGATATATTAGATGGAGTTCGCATAAATAAAGAAAAGAATCCTAGAATACCTAGAAAAAAAGGTCAACCTGCAAAATCTAAAAAACACTCTGACTTATATACAGACGAAGATCCAAAAGGAACAATAACAGGATTAGGATTCAAAGATGACACAACTGCAAGAGCATCTGTTAAAAAGATAAGAAACTCGGGTAGATCACACGCCCACAAAATACAAGCGGCAGTTGCTATGGAACAAAGAGCAAAAGCTGCAGGTAAATCTTCTGAGGCTGCTATTTACAGAAAATATATTGACTCAATGAAAGCTAAGACTAAACGTCTAGAAAAACACACAGAGGATGAACATACACAAGAACATAGTGCTAGTGATGAATACTATCCGAAAGCTAGTGTAGATAAAGCTAAAAAATCTTTATTAGATCAGCTAGGTCAGATTCAAAATAAAATTGTAACAGGCGACTATCAACTAGAAAAGTTCTTAATGAAAGCAAAGAAAAAAACAAAAAAAGGAAAGAAACCAGATAAAGAGTACACTGAGTACACTAAAAAATTAGAGCAAATTATTGCTGGGGACGAAGCCATTTATGGTAAAAATAATGCGTTTAAAGGGTTAGAAAATGCATCAGAGGAACAACTAGGTGATGTGGTCGAAGCATTACAAAGACATGATAAAAAATATGGGACACTAAAAGTTTTACAGGATGAATTTGGAATTACATCTACTATAAAAGATAATCAACGGGTTTATAAATTTTCAATAAAACCGTCTGAAATACAAGAGCAAAGAAGAGCTGAGTACGCTGAAAACGGTAAACCTGTAGTTAACCCTAATATGTTTAACACAATCCTAAGAGGATTTGCACACAACAGGGAGGAGCCTAAAGGTAATAGAAGTAAAGAAATAGAATATCATGATGTAAGAAAATTAAACACTGAAACAAATGAATTTGAAAGTTCTAATATAGGAACATTTAAAGACGCAGTGCTTGATCAAACTGATTTTAAATTTGACGATGAAAAAGGTACTTCAATAATTCCAGAGGGTGCAGAGATAACTGCTAATAGTAAAACACCATATAGTGTTAGGTACACTGCTAAATTACCAGATGGAGCTATGTACCAGTTTGAAATTCCTACACAAGCTTTAGAAATGGCGGGGACTTTTGATAGTAAAACTGGGGATAATATAAACACTTACGCTTTACTACAAGACTATACTAGCATTGGATTATTGCCCAGCCCATCTGAAGATGCCCCACATACATACGATCCAGCAGACGGGGCTTTTGATTCTACCGAAGAACAAACTCAACATGAGGAAGCTGAAAGATCCATCCAAGCAGAATATAGTAGAATAGAAGGGGCAGTAAAGCGAGCACAAGATGGCTTTTTAGATTATGCGTATGATATGGCAGGCTTAGAAAAAACTGCTAGAAAAAATGAAAGACAATTTAAAAATTTAAGTGCTGACGAATTACAACAGGCTCAAGACGATTTTGCTGAATTATTAGAGTCTGGTGACTATGGTCAGTCAGATATTTTAGAACATTATTTTAATTCCTACCTTTCAACGAAGCAACAACGAGAGTATAGAGAGGCATTTGAAGCCTCAAAAGTAGGAGCTGCAGAAGCTAATGTAGTATCAGAAGACTTTCCTGTGCCAGAAGAANNGTTTAGAACATACGTAGACGACATGGTTCAACTTATAGAAGCTGAAAACTTTGTTGATGATTATTTAAAAGCTGGTGGAAAAAAAGCTTTAGACGATGCAGAAGACCTTAAACGAGAGCAACTTACAAATTTAAATGATGAATCTGCATTTAAAGGTGGGGGTCTTAGTCATGTGATTAAAAAACCAGTAGATAGACTAGTAGAAAAAGTTTCTAACGCTGAAATTGNTGATGATGTATTCGTTAACGGATTTAAAGAAAACTTAGAAGCTAATTTAAGTGATCCTGATTTTGATATGTTAGCTCAAATAAACACCGTTAAAGACATAGATAAATTTATAGACGAAATTATTGAGTCTGGTGGTAAAGTAAGTACAAATAAATTAGTTAACCTACCAGAGGAAATGGCTAATAAATATATTAATCCTGATATATATCAAAAACCTGAAGTAGACACATTTGTAACTATATCTACTGATAAAGGTCGAAAAGATCAAACTGAAGCTGCAATAAAAGCAAGAAGAGAGGAAGAAGCTAAAAAAATTGTATCTGATGATAAATCCCCAGTGTATAATGCGGCAGATGGATCCCCAATTAATTTGAAAGATTCTTTTTACATTAAAGAAAATATGATTGATGAAGGATCACCAGTGTCTATTCGTGGAAGAGATGTAACAGAAAACACAGAAAATAAATTACAAGATATTTTTAACAATTTAGTTGATCCAAAAGTTAAAGAACCAAATAAAACAGCGTTAAATATTTCTAATAAACTTATTGAAGATTTACGAATAACACAAGAAAGTTTACAAAATCAAGTAGATGCTGGTGAAATTGAGGGTCGAGATGCAAATAGAAAAATACACGATCAAATTAGAGATGTCTTAGAAACTAAAGAAGTAGATGACATTTTAAAAGAATTAGCACCAGAAGGAAAAGAACGAAAAGAATTTGATAGAACATTAGCAAAAGAATTAGGTTTTGATTCATTTAATGACGAATTACAATTTGCTAGAAATAATCTAAATGAGGCATTAGATGATACTGCACAGTCAAATATAAAACAACTTAGAGAATCTGATTTTTACAAAGATGCGTCTATAGAAGAGCAAGAACATTTTGAAAAAGAAATTAGATTAAACATTGATCAGCTTAGACAATTTGCTGTCACCGCAGAAGGCTCATTCAATACTAATCCTGCTAGAAATAGAAAAGACACTACAGGAATGTCTCCTTATTTACGGGGAGATATAGAAGATAAAGCCTTTTTAGATCAAGAGTTAGAAAGACTTAATAAAATATCTGAAGGTGGTCCTGACGCAGTAAAAAAACATTTAGTTGATGAAGCTCCTGCAGGATCTAAATCAAAAGATCAACCCGGCACTCTTACCGAAAAAATGAGAGCTAAACAATTAATAGAAAGATATGGGTACAGTCCTGATATTGCCAAAGATATAGTAGATAATATTTATGATTTACATGAAGAGCAAATGAATGATGCAAAAGGTAATGACCCAACAGATAATAGTTTTATTTCACAAGACGATGTAGACAGATTAAAATACGAAAACTTACATCAATACATAGAACATTCTAGTAAAACATCAGACTCATATAGAGATAGAGCAAAAATATCTAAAGCGGTAAGAGAGTTAGGTTTTGATGAATTAAACGCTAAAAACTATGAGGGATCTACAATTGACATTCCTATAAGACCGGGATTTAAAGATAGATTAAACTTTGCTCACACAGGTGCAGATACTAGAGAAGAATTAAACAAAGCGGTAGCTAGTTATATTGAAGATGTAAAAGAAATACAATCTACTATAAAGGCAGGAAGAGCTATTGAATCTTTGAGTCAAGAACAACAAGACATATATGCAAGTGCGGAGGAGTACGCTAATCAAGCTAAACACGATGTAGGAGATGTTTTAAATTGGGCTAGCAAATCAAGTAATGCAAAAAACGCTCAAAGAGTACAGATAAAAGGTTTAACTGACAATTGGCACGGTAATTTATTTGAATACGATACACCAACAGGAGATGAAGTTGTGCTCAAAAAAGCTGGACCAGTATCAAGTCCTTTTTCTAAAGCTAGAACTGGTGAAGTGCAATATGATCCAAATCATCCAGCGGCAAATGAAGAAACTCAAAAAATTTATGATGATTATTTAAAATGGAAAAATGCCCGTGAAAATCAAGATAAACCTGAAACTGATAACCCAACTAATCAAGATATACAAAGTTACCACAATGAAAACAATAGTTCATCTGATAATGATGTAGATGTTGTAGCTGGTGGTTTAATACCTGTCAATCCTAATATTGATGCGGCTAAAGTTGTAGAAGCATTTGGACGTGACTACTTTACTCAAGAGGCTATTGATAATTTTGATAAAACAGTATCTGAGTCAAGAGCAGAAGAAGCTCCAAAAGCAGAAGAAGCTCCAAAAGCAGAAGAAGAAACTCCAGCGGAAGAAACTGAAGATAAAGATGATGGTGATCCAGTTACTAGCACGTCAACAACAGATACTGACCCTGATGATAAACCATCAGGAGGGGGAACATCTGCGACAGGACCAAAAATAGTAGATGCTTTCAGAGAGGGTAAAAACGAAATTCAACATGCAGTTGTAGAACTTGAAGATGGTACTTTACAAGCGTTTGCCCGTAACCCTGCAACAAATAAATTTGCACCACATGAGGGATTAATTAATACTGGTAGAAATCAAGGTTTACATTTAAATAGTCATTTTTATTTTGGGTTACCAAAAGATGATCCTTTGAGAGGTTACGGACATCAATTATTACTTGATGTAGGAGAGCAACTAGATCAAGGTTTTTTTGACAGTGCTATACAAGAATTAGAAAATCCGTTGTTTAGAAAAGAATTTAATACAAATATGGTTGATGCAGAAATTAAAGCCATTAATGACAGGTTAAAAGATGCGGGAGTTAATATTTCTAATCACATTGAAAACACATATGAAAACCCCATAGCAGATTACTTAAAAGATTTTAAAACAAAAGAAGGGGCAGAAATATTAGGAACACTTAATAGCATGGCAGGTGCCTCAGATCTTGATAGAATTAATGCCTACAGAGATTTTTGGTATCACCCTGAACACGGTAAGTTTAACAGTAGTACAGGTCAAGCTAATTTTGAAGAAATATTAAAACAGTACAATTTTGATAGACCTGACGCACCTAATAAAAATGAAGAAGGTAAAACTGAAGTAGTATCAACTGTTGACCCAGAAACAAATCTTGCTATTCCTTTAGGTCCAATTGGTGGATTTGATGATGAAACACGTGAGGCAATTGAAGGGGAATTTATTGCAGGTGGTGGTAAGATAGGTCCAACTGGTGAAGGAGGCTCAGGTGACGGTGGCACTACATTTGAAGGAGAGTTTGAAGTACGAGATGATGATGACGGCAGTGGTGGTGGACAAGGAGCTTTAGGTGCTGGTGAAAGTGGAGAAGAAGATGCTGGAGAAGTAAGAGGTTTTTCTGACTACTTACAAGAACTATTACCATTAGTGCCAGAGCAAAACAGAGCGTGGATGGAAGATGCATTAACAGATGAACAATTAGCTCAACGAATAGAAGATGTTTATGAAGATAAAGTTAGACCAGATAATCGTGAAATATATCCTATACAAGAATGGCTTAAAAACAATGTTTTAAATAAAAAAACAAGCCATGAATTATACGGATGGTCTGTAGATAACCATCAAAAAATAAAACCACCTACACCTCCTAAAGAACCACCAGCTGGTAGTGCCGGTGCAACAGGAGAAGCAGGAGATGGTGGAACTGGAGTAGATGCTCCTGCTGGTGATAAACAATTTAGTGAAGAAGATGCAACTAGAATTGCTGGTGAGTTATCTGATGAAATAATGAGTATGCCTGAATTATTTAAATTTGATGGTAAAACTCAAAATAAAACTGAAATGGCTAACAATAGAACTATGTCTCAAAGAGCTAGAAGATTGCATAGAATGATGGGCTTAGACTCGCATCCCGAAATACATGAAAAATTATCTGCTGCTGCTAAAAACAAGTTAAGAACTGAACAGAATGGTATACGAAAACATTTACCTAATAAAATTAAACAAGCGATTGAAGAAGAAACTAAACAATATGACAAAGATAGTTTTTATGATCACAAAGATGACAGTAAACAACACAACCAAGATATAGAAGCTAGAAGGCAAGCTAGTGCGGTCAATGAACAAGCCCATGATAAAAAAGTAAAAGAAATACATAAACAAGGATCAAATCACGAAATATTTCAATCCGACACCCATAATAAAAATATGCAGCTTCAAGAGTGGACAGGTGGTGAAGGTGGTACACGAGATATGGAAGCAGAGTTTGATCAATTCATGGAAAAAAAATACGGTGCAGACTACACTAAAGAGGATGCTGCAAAAGAACGTAGAGAACAAGGTTTGCCTCCGGGTGCTCCTAGACCAAGACTTGTAAAAGATAAAGACGGAGTTGAAAAATTTCTTGGCTATTATTTATGGCACGCAGCTTCTAGGCATTGGGTTACACCAGAATACGCTAAACTACATCCAGACCTTGCAGGGGGAGCAGGTGCAGGAAATGTTATAACAGGATTAGAAAATATGAAAGATAGTTCTGGTGCTCTAGCGTATCAACCACATGATGATGCAGCACGTGAGGCTGGTCTTGCTGGATTTGTAATTAAAGATGGTGTAATGCAACTTGCAAATAAAAAAGGTGATAGAGATGAATTTAACAACCGAACATTCGGCAGCTTTAGTAATGTTAATGATCACCTCTCTGATGAAGACGCTGAATATAGCAATACACTAGCAAGCGTAGTTGAAGATAAACTAAAGGAAATTAGAGGCGGTGCTGGTGGTGTCGCTACTGGAGCTAAAGGTCAAAGAATAGGATCTTATAGAGGTGGTAGTGCACTAGCAAACTACTCCGCAAGAATGTCCGCTGCTGGTGGATTTAAAGGAGCACTAGCTAGATTTGTATCTACCATAACCCCAACCAGTTTAGGAGGAGGTCCAGTGAAAGAACAATACTTAGGTCGAGGTTCACGAGAAGAATAAATTGTAGTATAATATAATATGAAAGATAAAAACTTACAAAAATTAGCTGATACGTATACGCTTCAAAAAATAACGGGGGCGGCTGGATATACTAGTGCTGATAAAGAAGTAAATAATAATCCCAAAACTATTATGAATAGTAAGTTTAGAATCAAAAATAAATTAACAAAGAATAATATTACTAGGACACCTATAAAAAATAGAAAAAAGGCTTATAAAGAAATGGAAAAATACTGGGATGAAACAGGATATAATTTATCTAAAGATTTAATTTTAGAAAAAGCTCCTATGCCTTTTCCACCACGTCAAGGTTTAGTGTACGACAATGTTAAACACAGATGGACTAGACCTGAAAAAGCTGGTAAAACAGTTACAGAAGTATCTGGTAAAAAAAGATTTAGAGGAACTGGTACAGGACAGCACCAAAGAGCTGTACAAACTAAACGTGGATTACGTAGAGGTGAGGCTGCTTTAAGATTTAGAGAAGCAGGAGAAAAAAGATTAAAGTCACTAGGTGCTAAATCAAAAGTAGCAGCTATAGCAGCAAGAAAAAAGAAACTAAAAGCAATAAAGAAAAAGCATAAAAAATGAAACTAAATGATTTTATAAAACAAGATCCTACTCCAAAAAAGTCGGGATATAAAGTGGTTGTGGGTAACACACCTAAAGAACAAGAATTAGAAAAAAAAGCGTCTCAAGCAGTTGTATTGAAAACTAATTTAGATGAATTGAAATTAAAAGTATCTGAGCTACAAAATGAAAACGAGTTTTTAAAAGAACAAGTAAAAATTAATCAACACGAAAAAGACGAATTTAAAACTAAATTAGATGGGGCTGATGACTTAAAACTTGCTTTAGCAGAAAAAGAAAACAGACTTACAGATGTTTTAGAAGAAGTTCATGAACTTACGATCAAAGAACAAAAAAATAAACAATTAATTGATGATTTACGACTTCAGTTAAATAACGTGCAGGGACAGTTAGATACACTAGAAACACAACACCAAAGCACACTTAGCACTTTGAGTGCTGAATCTGCTAAATTAAATGGTTTGACAGCTGACTATGACAGGCAAAAAGATTTTTCAGAAAAGCTACAAAATGACTATAATAAAATAAGGGAAAGAAACGTAGGATTAATGAATGAAAGAGAAGAACTTTCTAGATTAAAAAGCGAATTTGAAGCCAAGTCAATCCGATTAGGAGATGAGTTAATAAAAGCTCAAGAAAAAATAAGAAACCTCGAAGGCAAAATGGTTGAAGTTAGCAACATTAATGAGGTGCGAGAGTCAGAAGCAATAAAATCAAATAACGAAAGTATAAAACTTAGGAAAGATTTAGATACTGCAGCTCAAAGAAATGATGCTCTTGAATCTAAATTACATGAAGTTAAAGATGATATGAAAGATTTAACGCAAGTAACACAAATATATAAAGAACAATTATCTAGGGAAAAACGGGAATCCGCTGAGTGGAATATTGCTAAACAACAATTAAAACTAGGTAACGCTTATACATATCCTAATAAGTTAGGTTTTGGTGCAAGTCCGTTTTTCAAGCTAGGTGAGGAGAAATAAGATGCCAAACTTTCGACAAGAAATAGAATTACTACAGAACTATCCGAAACATAAAACATTTACTTTTACTACATCGGGATCTTCTGCAGAAACTGCTTTGGACATAGCAGCTAATTTTGAAGAGGTAAATAAAATATCATTTGTTGTAGAACTAGCAGACGCTTACATAGAGTTTGATGGCACTGCAACATCTTCTAATATGTTTATACCAGAGAACGAAGGATACTCAGATTCCGGTATCTATGTCGCTACTAACCTTAGCATAATTAGAGCAGCATCAACAAACGCTAGAATTAGAGGAATCGCATGGGGGAGATAATCAATGCCTGTAGGACAAGGTGCCAGAAATAATATTATCTTAGGAGGATTAGGGCGACCTAATCTTTTTGATACTAATGTAAAAGCTACATCTATTGATGAAGATATTTTTACAGACCAAGAAGTATTAACCGCAGCAGAAGACGGTGATTTAGTTTTATTATTAGATGTTTCTGAAACGCCTGATAAAATTAAATATATAACTAAGTCTAATTTTATTGGAGAAGGTCTTGTAGCAATAAACAATAACGTAGACAATCGAGTTCTTACTGCAACTGGTTCAGCCATACAAGGTGAGGCTAATCTTTTATTTGATGGCACTATACTTACAAATGATGGCGGTGAAGTAAATATTGATATATCTGGTGGTGACCCGCATCTTTCTTTTCAAATAGCTGGCACAGATGAATTTACTATTGGTGTAGACGATGATGATAGTGATAATTTAAAGATTGATACAGGCGGCACTGTAGGTGGTGCAACAAAACTTACTTTAGATACTAGTGGTAATATGACACTTGCGGGTGGTTTAACTGTAACGGGTAATATTCTACCAGCTGCAGACGATACACATGATATTGGTTCTGCATCAGCAGCATTCCAAGATTTATTTTTAGAGGGTAATATTACGCTAACCGATGCGGGTACAATAGCCACATCAGCAGGAGATCTTACACTAGATGTTGAAGGTGATCTTGTTCTTGATGCAAATGGGGCAAATGTAACTATTAAAGATGACGGAACATCTATACTTGACATAGCTAACAATTCTACAGATGTTGAATTAACTGTTAGCACAGCAGATAAAAATTTTAAAATTAAAGGAACAGATGCTTCTTCTGCAATTACAGCGTTAGACATTGACATGGCTGCTGCAGGTGCTGCAACATTTAATAGTGACGTTGTTGTGGGTGGTTTATTGAAAATGCCATCAAATACTGCGAGTAAAATACTTGTTGCAGATGGTTCAAGTTTTGAAGAAGTAGCGGTTGGAGATTTATCAGAAATATCTTCTATAGCAAACGATGATGTGTTTATTGCAATTGACACTACTGATGGAGTGTTGAAAAAAGTATCAAGGTCTCAGGTTGTATCAGGATTAGCAGCATCAGGTGCAATAACAGACGTAGTAGATGATAGTACACCACAACTTGGTGGCGACTTAGATGTAAATAGCAATGATATAGTGTCTACTTCAAATGGTAATATTAAATTATTACCTAATGGGTCAGGTAAAGTAATTGCAGATGGTGATGGTAGTTCTGGTGGTATTTCCTTATCAGATGGGGTAATTGATATTAGAACTGGCACAGGTTCAGTAGCAAAAGTTTTATTTTACTGTGAGTCTTCAAATGCTCACGCTCAAACATTACAAGCTCAACCACACTCAGCAGGTGTAACAAATACCCTTACATTGCCAGCAGGTGCGAGCTCAACTTTAGTATCGTTGGTTTCAACAGATACATTAACTAACAAGACATTAACTACACCGAAGATAGCAGAGATTGATTCTCTTAGCTCAGGTAATATCGTACTTGATGCTGAAGCAAATATAGAACTAAATGCAGATGGTGGAACAATTACATTTAAAGATGATAGTGCATCACTAGGTACAATTACGTCATCTGGATATTCTGGTAATGCAGCAACAGCTTCTGTTGCAACTACAGTTACAATTACAGATAACGAAAACACAAACGAGGATAATGCGATTATATTTACAGCAGGTGGTGATGTAGATGGTGGTAATTTAGGATTAGAATCTGATGGTGATTTGACTTATAATCCAAGCACAGGTAGACTTACAGCTACTCAACTTGCAGGTACATTACAAACAGCAGCACAAACAAATATTACATCTCTTGGAACACTTAGTTCTATAGATATAGATGGTGGTGCTATTGATGGAGTAACATTAGGTACAAATTCTGCTGTAACCCAAGCAGTAGTAGACAATATAAATATAAACGGCACAACTATTGGGCATACTGATGATACAGATTTAATGACCTTAGCAGATGGAGTTCTTACTGTTGCGGGTGAAGTTTCAATGACTACACTAGATATAGGAGGTACTAATGTAGGGTCTACAGCAGCGGAATTAAATTTATTAGATGGCTCTGCTAAATCTACTTCATCTATAACAATTGCAGACTCAGACGCTTTTATAGTAATAGATGGAACAACTTCAAAGCAAATACCAGCTAGTGATATTAAAACTTATGCGACAGGTAGTGCGGCAACTAAAGGATTTGCAACAGCAATGGCAATAGCTTTATAAATAACTAGAAAGTAAGTATAATAAATATAGGAGACTAAACATGGCACAAGATTTTGAAAATAGCATAGCTAGAGATACTGGCACTTCGGGGGCGACTATTAGAACTGCTAATAGTGATGACGCTATTGTAGGATTACGCCTTGCTAATATTCATACAGCAGCAATTACTGTAGATGTATTTATTACAAGAAGTAGTGCTAATTATTTTTTAGTTAAAGGTGCATCTATCCCTGCTGGTTCATCTTTAGAATTAATTGATGGGGGTAGTAAAATAGTCTTAGTTAGTGGCGATGCATTAAAAGTAGATTGTGATACGGACAATGCATTAGACGTATGGTGCAGTGTAGTAGACACAATTAGTGAATAAAATTTAAACGTATATAGAAAAAATAGTATAATAAAATAAGGAGATTAAAGTATGGGATATATCGGAAATCAACCGGCTGAAACACCAATTAATCAGATCTTAGAAACAGATTTTAAAATTGGTGAAGATGACGAAACTAAAATAGATTTTGCGGATGCTAATACTATAAACTTTCACGCTAATAACGCGAAAGAAATGGTATTAGTAGAGAATGCTTTGACTCCGGGTACAAGCGATGGAACTGCACTAGGTACGACTAGCCTTATGTGGTCTGATGTATTTCTTGCAAGTGGTTCTGTTATAAACTTAAATAATGGTGATGTGACATTAACACACTCTTCTAATACTTTGACGGTAGCAGGGGGTACACTTGCAACAGCAGCATTGACTTCAAGCACTATAACTGCGAGTGGTATTATAAAAACTGATGACACTACAAATGCTACATCTACAACTGATGGTTCATTACAAACTGATGGCGGATTAAGCGTAGCATTAGATACAGTATTTGGTGATGATGTATCACTATTATCAGATGATGCAGTCCTTAATTTTGGAGCAGATAGTGAAATAAAATTAACTCACATTGCAGACACAGGATTAAGACTTACAGATTCTGGAGGCACACCTACATTACAATTACATGACCAAAATGAATCAATTGCCTCAGACGGTAGCAAAGTAATTATTACTTCTGGAGGTACTGCGTTTAGTTTACCTACATCTGATGGAAGTAACGGACAGGCGTTAGTAACAAATGGTGGTGCTGTCCTATCGTTTGCTGATGTAGCGTCTAACACACCGTCAAGTGCTGATGGACAAGCATTGGGTTCTGCTTCAGCAGAATGGTCTGATTTATTTTTAGCAGACGGCGGTCAAATATTATTTGGTAATGACCAAGAAATAACTTTAACACACGTTGCAGATGATGGATTAGTACTTAAACACGTAGGCACTGCAGACGGAAAAGAACCAAGTTTTTCTTTCCATGCGGGTGATAATGACATAGCAGCAAATGATGTGTTAGGTTCAATATTTTTCAAAGCTCCAGATGAAGGTGCAGGCACTGATGCTATTTTAGTAGCAGCCGGTATTGAGGCGGTATCTGAAGGAGACTTTAGTGCTTCTAGTAACGCTACTAAACTATCATTCTTAACAGGTTCATCAGAAGCCGCAGCTGAAAAAATGTCTTTAAGTTCAGGAGGTAATCTTACAATTTCTGGAGATCTAACAATTACTGGTGATGATTTATTTATGAACACAAATACAGCAGGACATATTCTTGTTGGTGATGACACAAATTACAACCCAGTAGCTGTAAGTGGTGATATTACATTAGCATCAAATGGTGCAGTAACAATAGCTGCAGGTGCCGTTGAACACGGCATGTTGGCAGATGATATTATTTCAGGTCAAGCAGAAATTACTTCAGGTTTTAATGCAGCAGATGAACTTATGTACTCAGATGCAGGAACTATTAAGAGAGTTGGACTTGACACATTAGCAACTAAACTATTTAGTGTGGCTAGTGCAGGCGATGTAGCACAAGCTAGTGACCACATGCTTTTCTTAGATAATGGTGCAACTGGAGATGTAATTGTAGAAAGTATTGATGACTTCCTAACTGCGATTGCAGGGTCAGGTATATCAGTTTCTAGCTCACAATTAACTGCGTCAGGGGGAGTGGATGCAGTAGGAGCTTTAGTTTTTTCACTAGCAACATAATATAGTATAATAAATATAGGAGACCTTAAATATGGCACAAGATTTTAGAAACCAACTTACACTAGTAACAACGTCTGCTCCAGCAATTTGGACCGCTGGAGATTATGACGTTATAATTGGTATTATGTTATGTAATTCAGATACAGACGATAATGTTTTAGATGTATATGTTGAAAACAGTTCTACAAAATATCACGTTGCAAAAGGACTTAGTTTACCAGCAGGTTCATCAGTACAATTACTAACAGGCGGTGCTAAAATGGTCTTGAAAAATGGCGATATTTTACACGCAGATATAACCACAGGGGCTAATAACGATACACAAGCAATAGTTAGTGCTATAGATACAGCATCATCGTAAGGAGGAATTATGCCAGATAATTTTTTCGGTAACGCACCTAACCATGCAATGCCTTATGATAGTGTCACTTATAATGGTGGCACTGTCCCAACAAGTGCTGGCTATCATTTAGTAAAGCGTGGTTCATATGGTTCAGTTACCTTTGCTACAAACAAGTGTGTAGTAGATTTTGATGCAGGTTGCACTTTTACCAANATAAGAATTACAGCTGACCAATGTGTTTTGAATTTTGGTCCTAAAACAACTTTAAGTGCAGATAGTAGTTATAGTACTTTAGGCATTGAGGGTGATAGAAATTATGTCTACTTTGGTCCACAAAGCACAATTACAGATTCAGGTGATGCAAATGCTAGAGACGCTGAAAACCTACAAGGTCATGGAATTATAATATCAGGTAGTTTTAACACTGTTGAAGGTGCTAATTGGACTGTAAGAGCAACTGGTCCTAGTGGTGCGTTAGCAGCGTATAACAATGGTGGTACAGCAGAACATAATACATTTAAAAATATGGAAGCAAGAAATGTAAGTAATAAAGGCTCTTATGTTGTAACAGCAGATGTTCTTATGTCAGCTCCACACACAACGGCATACAATATTGGCAGTTGGTTTGGTGCTCCGGGCAGTGTTAATGGACCTCCGTATGCTCCAGCAAGTTACAAACACCAATGGATAAAAATAGGTCCATTGGCAGGTACTGGATCACCTAGCAATGAGGTTGGTAATGGCTATGGCTCACGAATAATGTACTGTTATGGTGATTTAAGTGGCAATAATCCTGATGGTTCTGCATCAACTTTAGCATCAGGCAGTGCTGGTAACAATTCTTTTGCCGTAACTAACTATGGTGGTGAACACGCGATGATGATTGGCACTTACAACGACACTGGTGGTCAATCAGGGGGCATGATAATGCAGTCATCTTATGCACCAAATTGTCTTATGTTTGGAAATATATGGGATAGCAATAGTAATATGCAACAAGGCACCACATGCACCGCTGTTGCAAATATATTTAAAGATCCAGCTAATAGTAATGGCACACAAACCGATAATGTTGCAGTTGGTGGAAGTATAACGGCTTTGACTAATGATTAAGGAGATATATGCCTAAATATGCAAAAACAATAAATATAGAAGGTCATAGTGGCTTACACAATGAGGAATACGAAAGAATTGTATTTACTAGAGGTAGATATGCTGCTGTGGAAATTTCAGGCGATTACAATGTTATTGTTATAAACGCTGGTTGCAGGTTTGATGGAAAGTTCGTAGTTTCAGGCGATTACAATAAAATTACAATACACAATGATGTTAACTTTAACAATGGCATACTTATAGGTGCTGACACAAGTTCAACAGTTGGTGTAGGTAACCACATTAAATGTTTAGGTAAAACTTTTATAACTCGTGACCCTAATGACTACAACGACAGTACTCAATACGCTTTGCAGATTAATGGCAACTACACACATTGGGAAGGCAGCGGCATGAATACAAAAGTCGCATTGCAAACTGCGTCAGGTAAAACTACTTATGCCTGTGTAATTGGTAGACAAGCAAGCGATGGTAACGCAGTGAGCACACCAACAAAATGGTGCATTGTAGAAAAAACAAATTTTATGGTTTTATATGATGGGTCATCAAATGGCAGTGGTAAATATTCAATGTATGTAAATGGTAGTACGCATGGTGCGATAGCGTGTGGGCATTTAATTACAAATAACTGGTTTGGTACTTTAGGTGAATACGATACATCTATAAGTGCAGGACAAGATACTACAGGGGGTGGTGGTCAAGTTGTTATTGTTGCTGGTACAACAAGATTTATAGAAAACCACATACAACCAGTTTATACAGGTGGTACTAATTTACAGATTGCAGGTAAACGAAACATTGTTTTATTTAATCATGTAGCACATGGGGGAAGTTATGGTGCTGTAGTTGATGAAGATAATGTTATTTTTTCTGGTAACTTAGTTTATTGGAATGACGCAAAAAATAGTGCCACAGAACCAATACGAAACAACAGTAGTGCTGACAGGATAGTTTTTGCAGGTAATAGGGGTGGTCAAAAAGCCAGTATTTCAACAAATGCAACTAATAGTGCTGTTGCTAATAACGAGCTGGGGACTTTATAATGGCAGAAACATTTAATTATTTTTCACATCAAAAATTTACACCAAACTATATACATGGTATTGACGGCGAGTACGAAAATGTAAGTAGTGCTACAAGTGAATCAGCTTGTACTGCTGTTTTAGAAGCTGGCAACAATATTATGTTTACAGGTGCTATGGGTATCATAGATTTTTCAGCAACTAATGAAGTTGAACGAAGAGAGATGACATACAAAACTGGCTCAAGTATGACTGGTGGTCATTACATAAATGGAAAGCACACAACAATAAATGTGCAAGCAGGTGCAAGTTGTATGCGAATGTTTATTTTTGACCAAGCGTATGGTAGTCAGATAAACGCTATTGGCGGTGCAGATTTTACAAATATAAACTTTTTAGGACAGGGTAATGATGGTGTTACTGTTGCAACAGACGATACAGTAGGTGCTCAACCTTATACTTTTCAAGGCACAGGTCATGAAACAAGCGTAGTACACGCAGGCGAAATGGATATTAATGATGATGACACATCCGTTGATAGGTCAAGAGGAGATACTACTGATGGTGCTGGCACATTTCATTGTGGTTATGAACATTATGATTTTTTTAGTGCACCAGCTAATAATAGATTAGATAATGTAGACACTAATTACAGACAAGTTACTGGGCAATCTCCTGACTTTGTAGACATACGAAATGCAAGAGTTGGTATGACTAATGTAGCAAAAAGACCCGGTGGTCACCCACAAGTCAATCCGGGTTTATTTTGTACTAGCAGAAATGCTGAATACTATTACCTTTCTAATTTATTAGGAGCAGATACAAACTGGGGACAATGGTGGGATAGTTCTAGCACAGAAAAAACACATATAAGAAACTGTACGACTTCTGGTTATACAGATGCAGATAGTGACCAAGAATCATTTGAATCTTATTTAGCAACTAAAACTATTTGGAGTGGTAATCAACTTCTAGAGGGTTACGGCAACGCTACATTAGATGATGGTGGTTTTTATAGTTATCGTGATGATAACATAGGTGTAGCAAATGTATTTGATATGGACTCATTATCAGCAGCAGGTCAAGCATGGGAAATAGGTAGTGGTGGAAATGACGTAGTAGTCTATGGTAATAATATACATTCAAATGATACAAGTTATGGTGATATTAAAGATGATGCCAGTGATGGAACAGTAGCTGGAAACAATAGTACAACATAAAGGAGAAATATATGGCAACATGGAANGGAACANNTGGTTANACAGATGANCAAGTTACACAANTAAATAAAGTTACAGANGCTAGAAANACAGCAGATACGCCAGTTGAAATTTTAGAAGCTGTAAGTATGTGGAATGAACCTTCTTTTAAAGAAAGATTGAAAACATATACTGCTGACGAAATAAAAGCATTGGTAAACATAAAAAAATATAGTGCTGGTCATTCTGACACTACTGCAACTGTTGTGTATGATACAGATGCAAATGACTATACAAGTGAGGAGCAAACATGGATTGCAGGTTTTACAATTAAAAATAATTGGATACAAAAACTTCCACAAATGTTAGCTGCTGCTGCAAGACTAAAAGCATTAAGTTACACTAGTCAAACTATAATAGATATTTTAAGAGAATATTAAAAAAATTAGTATAATATAAATAGAACTTGCAAAATGAGTTGGAATAAGTTAAGATACGATTTTAGGAGGTACGAATGCCAATAGATACTAAAACGTACAAACATTACTGGACGGANAAGAAGTGGTGGCAANATGAAGACTATGTAGAGTTTCCAGTATTAACTTACAAGAAACACTATGCAAGGACTAAAACAGTTGAAAGAAAAATAAAAAGTTTATTNAGAAGAGGTAAATCTTTNATACTTAATACGAACATTTTGACTGGAGATGATATACTATATGTAAGTGGNTTCAACGGAATGGTTCAACCATGTGANGATGCATCNNAAGAATGNAAAGANANNTGGNANACNAAAAAANANGAAGGACACTATTTATATGTAAACAATTGTNTACCCTTTTTAAATGGGATTAGACCAGTGTGGGGAGATCCCCCACCGAAAAGAATTAGAAGAGCCTCAATGAAAAGAGGTATTAGTTCAAGGAGAAATGCGTAATGCAAGAAGAGCTTAAACAAGATTTAGAAACTTTAGAAAATGAGGCTGCAGGATTAAGACAGCAGTTAAACACTCTTAGTAATCAACGTCAAGTGCTAGTAGCAAGAATACAGCAAGTAGATGGAGCCGCTGCTTATTTAAGAGGTAAACTTGGTGTAGAAGCCCCAGAAGAACAAGTAGAAGAAAAGCCTGAAGAAACAACGGAGGAAAACTCGGAGGGTTAACCAATGCCTACAGTGGCAAACGAACAATTTGATTATGTTAGAATCGATACTGGTGGAGGTGTTTTTACCAATAGAGATTTAGAAGCTNGGTCTATTACTGGTACATCATTTTCAGTGATAGAGGGNACTGATGATTTCTTATACTTAGGGGANGATGCTAAATTTGATATGGCNGTNTTTGANATAGATACTCCCGGCAGTTACACAGCACCTTTAAAATATGAGTACTTTAACGGATCTAGTTTTACAGAGTTTATCCCTGACACTCAAGAATTTAATCTAGATGATAATGATGATGGTACATACTCTGGAGAGGCTTATGGTTTTGCAGGAGATGGTGTTGAAATCTTTCCAGTAAGAGTAATAAGTGATTGGGCTAAGACGACTGTCGATGAAGGACAGTCTGCATATTGGATAAGAATAAGTGCTCCGAATGGTATAACTACTGGGGCAACTGTTAAAAATATTAGAAAAAGACCTGTAGAAGCATATTGTACTACACAAGAAGTATTTGAATTATTACAACTTGCAAACGTAACAGGCACTACAGATTTTACAACAGCCACTATCCCAACTAAAGCTACAGTAGAAACATATATTCATGGGGCTCAAGCTCAATTGGATTATCAAACTAGAAAGTCTTGGAGAATGAATTATGTTGCAGATGAAAAACATGATTTTAATATATTTGGATTTAGACCTGATAGACCAGATCCTTACAAAATATTAGAGCTTGCTGTATGGGACGGCTCTGAATTTGATGTAAGAAGTAAAGGTAGAGATAAAGATTACTTTTTAGTTAGAGATACTGGTATGATCCATTTTTCTAGATATTTTTTCCTACCAGCAAGATTTAGAGGATTCAACACCCCTACATTTAGATTTGGCGGTGGTGAATTTATTATGCCTATAAAAATTAAATATTTATATGGTAGAAACATAGGAACAGATGTGCGTGAAGGTCCATTTGTTACTGAGATAACTAAAAAACTAGCAGCGATAGAAATACTTAAAAACTCTGATTTTGGTAATTTAGCAGTAAGTGGAATGGATAGAGTACCATTACAACAGAAATTACAGTTATTTCAAGTTGAGGTATCAGAGGGTATAGAATCACTTAAACGTGTGGAGATATTCTAAATGCCTACTGAGCCAATACCTGTAAATGAGTTTATAACAGACTTAGAAAACCAATGGACCCACACTAATGTACCCAGTGCGGGTAAAAAACCGGGCTTTATAGAAGTTACTGGTGCTGGTGAACCTATGAGGTATAACTTAAATGTTAATGACCAAATAATTGCAAGGGCTACTGGTCCAGCTTTACAAGAAATTCCAATAGGTAATAGAAAGTTTGGTAATAGAATTTACAATATTACTTTAGAAATTTACACACAAGAAAGCAGACAACGACTGTATGACGTTATGGCAGAAATTAGAAGAATATGCCATGCTAGAATACATAGTCTTACTAACTTTCAACGTATCCAGTTTATGGATTTTAATGAACAAACTAATGCACAAGCAAATGTATGGGTAGGAACTGTCTCTGTACAGTTAGTCAACAATGCAATTGCTTTAGAAACTTAAGGTTTTGTAGTATAATATACATGTAGGAGGAAATATAATGGCAGTATTTCGAAGTGATCAATCACAATTGACATATGCAATGGAGTCGGCTCCGGGAGGAGACGTAGAATTAAATAATGGTAGCAGAACAAGTAGCGGTACTTATGGACTGCTTACTGCAGATCATGCAGTAGGAACAGATCAATTAACTTATGATGGGTTACAAAATGGTCCATGGGTAGTTGGTGACATGGTTAGGATTGGAAACTTAAACCAATCAACTGATGCCGGTTCTTCAACTGCAGTGCCTTTTGAAATAAGAAGAATTGTACATGGATCAAACTTAACAGGTTCTGGAACTTTATTTTTAGATAGACCTTTAGGTTTTAGCCATGCTAATAACTCTTACATTGTAGAGATTGATGGTGCAAGTGCAACTCAACAAGCTAAAATTATTACAGAAATACCGGGTGTTTATGAATCAGTAAACGTGCCAGATATGGTGCCATCATATGAGCCAAGATATTTCTTAGGTGTAGGTCAAAAAAGAGACTGGACTAAGATGTATGTTGGAGCACAATCTTTTTCAGGATCATTACCGGGTTTTATACCGCTAAACGGTAAACCATTTAGATGGTCAATAGGTACTGTGTCTGATATTCCATCTGGAGTAGAAAGTAGTAGCATAGATATTGATGGTGCTGTAAGCAAAGGTGATATTTATGTAACATTAGATGCGGGTCATGGTTATAGTGCTGGAGATTATATATGTTTTAGCACTAGTGGTACAGACCCAGCAGTAACGACTGCAACTTCTGTGGGTCAAGAAATACAAAGAATTGCTGCATTTCCAAGTACAAACGTGGCAAGATTAGAAAAACCTTTTAGGTTTGACCACCCTAATGATTCAGCTGCTAGAGAAGTAAGTAGTGGTGCAACAGTAAAACACCATATAGATGAGTCAGTATTGTTAGATACAATGTCATGGCACTTACACATGAGAGATAGTAGTGAAACTGCAGCTAATGATTTTGATAGAAGATATGTNGGAGGGTTTGTAGACTCTTGTACAATATCAGCCGATGAAGGTGGTATGTTAATGGTAGGTTGGGACACGGTAACATTCCAAGATATGTTCCACAACCAACAAGAAGTATCACAACCGAATGTAAATCCGGGATCTGAAGCAGCTAACACGGGTATATTTAGTGGTGACTCAATGTCAGCAGGTATGCCTAGATTTACAGAAATGGCAGATATCTCTACTGGAGATGTTACATTGCCTACGAATGATCCATACTACTTCTCAGAAGGTTCTGTTAAGTTTATGGGACAAGAGTTTGCTAGAGTTAGAAACTTTAACCTAAGTATTTCTAATGGTAGTGAGCCAAGATATTACATCTCTCCAAGACACGGTAGACAAAGAGGACCGTCTGAAATACGAGAGGGTAGAAGATCATACAGTATGAGTTGTACTTTAGCATTACCAGACTCAGCAGCATCTGCGAGTGCGGTAGGTAGAAATACAGCTACGGAGTTCTTCAAACAATTACTTATGGAAGGTAACTATGGAAGTGGAATGGAAGGATTTAATATAGAGATTACTTTCACTAGGGGAACTAATGATAGTTTTCAAATATTAATTCCAGCCGATTATNNATCAGCTGACGAAACAACTGGTGCAGCAGTAGGATTAGGTGAAAATGGAGCTTTCTTAACAGGTGCTCCTCACCCAATTGGTGGAGANCCAATCTTACAAGTAGCAGCAGAGTTCAGCTGTAGAAACCTAAAAATGGTAGTAACAGATTCAGAGTACGTATACACATAGGAGGTATATATGACAACAGAGCCAAGCGGAGCAGCAGTAAACTTTAACATAGATAAGTACAAGATAAAGGGAGAAAATCAAAACTTTACCATAAAAATTAAAGATGATCAGTTTGATGTAACAGTTAAACCGATGACATGGAAAAGTAAAAATGATTTAGTAGCCAAGTGTATGACATTTGAGCCTACAGGTGCGTCAAGTTTTGATAGCGGTAAATATGTGAAGGAAGTGCTTAAATACATTATTGTGGACGCTCCATGGGGTAAAACCACAGATGAATTTTTAGACTCAATTAATAGTGAGTTGGGAGCAGCATTGGAGCAANTAGTTCCGTCTGCTATGGACACTAACCTTTCGGATGTGGATGTAATAAAAAAAGGATAGATCGATTCCTGAGAGGGGTAAAAGTGTCAACGCGAGAATCGATCTTATATTCGCATTATGCGACTGTGTTGACGCTGTTAAGACTAGGACTCAGTTATACTGAGATTCAAGATATGTCGGAGGCTGAAATTAACATGATGTTAGCAACAAATGCATCTATAGAAGAATTAAAAAACGAAACTATGGAAAGGCAACAGAAGATGGCACAAGCAAACAATGCCCATCCAAAATTGCCTAAAGGATTTTAAATATGGCTGAAGAGTATTCGGTAAAAATGATGTTAATGGCAGATGGAGTATCATCTGCATCTACTCAAGGTAATGTAGTATCCACTGTCGATCCTAGTAATGAAATTAGAGAGAATCAAGATAGACAGACGCGGAATAAATCATTACTGCAGTTAGTCGGTATTAACTTAGGACTTGCAGCTTTACTTAGAAACTCACAGATTTTTACTAACACNACTGGTGCNATATTTCAATTANTAGGTGGATTAATTGATATAGCATTAGCCCCAGTTGTGCCATATTTAGCTACAGTATTAAGATACTTTGCTACGCAATTTCCTGCCTATGCCGCCGCAATACAGGCTACAATGCCTAGAATAATTAACTTTGTAGCTGAAATAGTAATAGGTGTTAGGAATTTACTCTCTTCATTTTTAGCAATGGGCGGTTTTTCTTTTAGTTTATTTGATAAAGATGGCGTATCAAGAGATGGTAGATTAAATTTAAGTGATATAGTTGAAGGGCTTGGAGCTTCAGTATTAGGTTTAGGTCTTACGAATGCTTTGACAATGGGTGCTGTGCCAATGGTGTCAAGTGCTATGCAAACTATGATGCAAGCTGGTATTAGTAAATCAGTGGCATTTTTAAGAGGAGTAGCATTTTTTAATATTATATACACAGCTTTAAATATAGGTGAAATTATAAAAACTAGTGGTATTGAAGAAGGTGCTACACAAATGGCAAAAGCATTAATACAAGCAATTGTTGGTACAATAGCATTTTTAATTGCACCGGGTGGGTTGTTTCTTAAATTAGTTATAGCAGCTGCGACAAGTTCAATAGTAAATACATTTTTGGGTAGTGCAATAGATGCAGTAGCTGACATGATTGGAAGTGGTTTTGATTTTATTACCGGCGGCGGTGGAGGAGGCGGTGCTCCTCAGATGAGAAGTGCTGGTGGGGGTAGTTTACCGGGTGGAACAGAAGCTTATGTTATAGATGATATGCCTCTTGGTCCACAAGGGGGTTCAATAGAATCTTTTAATTATGACGTAAATCGTACAATGTCAGGAGGGAGTAAAGGATAATGGCTTTAGCAGTATGTTTATATGACGGGACTACAGATGGTAGTGAAAAAAGATTCGCATTAAAAGCAGATTCTTTTTCTGTTAACTATGTAAAGACTCCTATACAAATTCCATTTCCAAGTGGGGCAGATCCTGAAATTATTGACTTAGGGCAGATTAGACCTACTGTTACAATAAGTGGAATAGTAGACACAACTGCACCGGGTTCTTCAGAAAATGTAACAGGTCCTGAAAGGAACAGTAGTCAAGTGTATGTAGTGCCCAGTAAAGAAGACTTAGAGGACTTTGTTACAAGTGAATTTTATGATCCATCAGACTCTAAAGTAGAGATAATGGTATCTGATGGTTCAAGCACACCTGTCGCAGCTTATGAAGGAGCAATATCTCAAGCAAGATTTGATGTCGCACCCGCNACAGAAGATAGATTTTCNTTTACTATGGTGTTTGTAACTAAGAAAAGGAAAGATAGTTAATGGCAAATCCGATTGTATATAGACCTGCAAAAGTATTTGCTTTTATGCAGGTAGCTCAAATTAATGGTTCTCAGTTAGCCAGTGATACATCGGCAACTTCTATGGTGGTAGACGCGGGGCATAGATTAATTGTAGGTATGGATGTGTTAATTGAAGATGAATGTGTTAAGGTTACAGCAATTGATAGCAATACAATTACGATAAATAGAGCAGAAGTAACTCATACATCTGCAACCACCACGACTGCAGCAACCCATGCTGATGACACACCTATATTTGCATGGTCAGAATTAAAAGATAGTAATGACGTGCCTTTAGTACAACATTTTACTATTATAGATGAATTATATAAACCGAGAGTATTGCAAATGACACTAGGTAATCCATTTAGTTCTACTAAAGTTACTAGTGGGATTTTAGAAGGTGTTGTAAAACAAGGATTATCTTTAAAAGTAGAAGAAGGTGAAAACCACAGTATTTTATTTACAGGAAAAATAAGTAGTGTAACTAGACAACAAAGTGGTGGTGAGGGTAATACTATGAAAATTACTGCTTATGATCATTTATTTGAGTTAGCAAGAAGTAAAATAGGTGGGGACTCCGCTACAATAAATGTAGAAGATGCAAGTGGGTCTAATGCAGATTTAGGATCTACTAAAACTGTTGCGGCAGCAATTAAATTTTTAATTAAAAAGTTTCAATTTGGTGGTTCAGCGTCTACAACTGATGGTGAAGAACATAATACAACAACTACAGAGCCCGTAAGCGGTAGTGAACTTAGATTTCAAGCTAGTTTAGACTCATTTATGAACACCAGTGCTAATTCAAAAATTAGTTTTGGATCATCTGATATAACCGTTTTATATGCATTAAAAAGATTGGCTTCAAGTGATAGGATTGCTAAAGGTAAATTTGGTTATATTTTTTATAATGACCCTAATATTACAAGTTTTTCTACCGCTAGTAATCCTTCCCAAATGTTTAATTACTTTCCAGCAGGATTTATGCCCTCTAGTGATCAAAGTAGTATAACTGAAGGTTCTAGAGTTCCTGCAGTTGGTAATTTTAGAGTACACAATTATAATACAACTAGTGAAAATAATGATGGGCACACTAGAAGAATGAAACCGGGTTCAGCTTTTGATTTAATTAAAGGTGAAAATTTAACAGAAATACGAGCAAGATTTAGAGATGCTATTTCTGGCACCATGCGAGAAACTACTTTTGAATTGTTTCATTTTAAAGCACAAAGCGGAGCAAGTGTAGCTAGTATGTATGGTGGTAAAGCCATACTTAATGAACCCTTTGATACTACAGGAGTGTATGGAGTAGAAGATGTTGATAGAACATCTGTAGCAGATCGTGCAAGCCATTCATCTAGGGTTGTTGATGCTAGTAATAATATAATTGGATATGTACAGTTTATAGGAGAAAGTACTACTAGTATTTCAAATGGGTCTGGAGTGCTGATATTAAGTGGGTCTGACATAGCAACAGCGGGTGTAGCGGTTTCAGCTGGACAACAGTTATTTTTTGATAATGCAAGTTCTGGAAACAGTATAACTTTATGTGATAATGATGACATAGAAAGTGAATTTCCATTTAGAGCACAAGCAGTAGGACAAGAAAGACAAATTGCTAGAATGGATTTTGGAACTAGTGTTAGCAGTAACGATATTAGGGCTGCAATTGCTGCTAGATTTGCTCAAAAAGGCAGACAAAAAATAAGGGGAAGATTTCAAATAGACGGTAAATATCCTTTTGCTTCAATGGACACCCAAATTACAGGAGATGATTCTATAACAACAAGCTCTGCTGGAGAAAAAACAAAGGTAGTATTAGTAGATAATAGNATGTCANNTGGTAGTGCAACCGAANCANTTATAACATTTGAT
>FUFK010049462.1_pt1 | contig 33961 bp, 31 predicted proteins | sample 1021851 | NCBI WGS metagenome assembly FUFK01 (sample SAMEA51879418, study PRJEB19060) | metagenome | reverse complement strand
AAGATATGGTTATAACTGTTAGCTTGAAAGGCTATATCAAACGGGTTCCACTGTCGACATACAAGGCTCAGCATAGAGGAGGAAAAGGACGTTCGGGGATGTCTACACGTGATGAGGACGTAGTTGATCGTCTCTTTGTTGCTAATACACATACACCAGTTTTATTTTTTACTTCCCGAGGAATGGTATATCAAATGAAGGTATACAGGCTACCATTGGGAACGCCTCAAGCTCGTGGCAAAGCGATGGTAAATTTGTTGCCTTTGGAGGAAGGTGAGTGGATACAAACGGTAATGCCCATGCCGGTGGATGAAGATACTTGGGATGATTTACAGGTTATGTTTGCGACCTCGGCAGGTACAGTGCGGCGNAATGCGCTTTCCGATTTCANAAATATTAAGCGGAATGGAAAGATAGCTATGAAGCTAGAAGAGGGCGAGCGGCTAATCAGCGTTCAACCCTGTAGCGAAAAAAATGATGTTCTGCTCACAACACGAGATGGTAAAGCTATAAGGTTTGGTGTTTCTGATGTTAGGATTTTTAGAAGCCGCGGATCAATGGGAGTTCGTGGAATAAAACTTATTAATGGCGACGCTGTTGTTGGCATGTCTATTTTGGTGCGGGTAGAGCATGAGGTACCCAAGGCAGCAGAAATATCAGAAAGAGAAATCTATTTAAAACAGACTTCCTATCTACGACGGTCCACAATCACTGAGCAGGCTGGTGAAGTTGAAAAGCCTGAAATAATGCTTTCGGATGAGAGGCTTGCATATTTGGGTGGTGCGGAAGAATTTATTTTAACTGTTACAGAAAAGGGAATTGGAAAACGTACTTCTGCTTACGAGTACAGAACAAGTAATCGGGGTGGGCAAGGCGTTTGGAATATCGATGTAACTGAAAGATCTGGTCAGGTCGTTGCAGGTTTTCCTGTAAATAATTCTGATCAGATTATGCTTGTTACAGATAGTGGCCAGCTAATTCGTTGTCTAGTTGATGAAATTGGAATTACTGGTCGAAGAACCCAAGGGGTGTGGATTTTTAGAGTTGAGGATGGGGAAAAAGTCGTATCTGTAAGTTTGATNGGCGATGATATGAATGGNGAAAGTGAAACANCTAGCTCTAATGANCAGCCAGATNAAGATAAGNACNAAATAANACTTGATATTCACTTAAAGGCTTGGTTATTTTTCGTGCACNTGAAATTGAGTGACGATGGAGGTTCTTGTGCGNATAGCGGTATACCCGGGGACGTTTGATCCCATAACGAATGGACATATTGATATNATACGNCGAGCCAGTAAAGTTGTNGANAAGCTTATTGTTGCTGCAGCGGAGAACATCGGTAAAAGTCCAATGTTTAGCTTGGACGAGCGTAGAGATATGGTGAATCAAGAAATTGGAATCATAAAGGCAGATAATGAAGCTCGAGGTTATCAGAGTGAGATTGAGGTCACATCGTTNAACTCGCTATTGATGCACTTTGTTGATGAACACAACGCTAAATTTGTGATTAGAGGNNTACGAGCCGTTTCGGACTTTGAATACGAATTCCAAATGGTGGGAATGAATGCACGCCTTAACCCTGACGTTGAAACGCTGTTTCTTATGTCTTCGGAACGTCATCAATTTATCTCCTCTCGATTGGTGAAAGAAATAGCTATTTTAGGTGGAGAAATAGACGATTTTGTATCTCCTAGGGTCAAAGAACGAATGATGGCNAATATAAATAAAAAATAAATTTAAACCCGTAGTTGACCAAAAGTTGAAATAATATATATACGGGGGTGTGGGCGCGTAGCTCAGTTGGTAGAGCAGTTGACTTTTAATCAGCGGGTCACAGGTTCGATCCCTGTCGCGCTCACCACTTTAGTGTAGTTAAAGCGCTAAAGTGGTAGCGGTGCTTAACTTTTTGTCACCCAAAAGCCTAGTCAATAGTGCCATCACAATAATTATAGTCGTGAGATTTGAAAGGTTCATTTAGCCACTAAAATCATCGTGAAGTTGGGGGAAATATCATAGGTTTTGTTGTCTCGTGAGTTTTACTCTTTATCGACGGGAAATAGCATTTTAAGTTGTTATAGCTATTTTATCCCCAACGGATATTNTTCCAGCTTTAAGAACGTTACAACACACCCCACCACGCCAAGACGGAGAAAGTGCNTTCTGAAGCCCTTGACGTTGCTTGTCCATCAGATCGCAGGGTTCCGTCTCTAGTTTGACTTCCAGCTGTACATTAGAAATTGTTATTATTTGGCCACTTTTCTGAGGGGCTCTCATGTCGGATACAAATAAATTTGCTCTTCTCGTGAGCCAGGGGAGAACAACTCCCAGCTCACTACAAGCATCAGCCCAATCATCTTCAAAAAGGATACTTATTTGTCTATTTCNCTTTTTCCCACGAGCGTCTCCTNTTATTCCGGCTTCAATTGATATCTCCGCNCTCTTTATCTCTTCCATGGGGGCCAGAATTTTTGGGGTGATTGCTATTCCGATAAGATTGGGCATTGAATTCATCCGTAGGAAGTTTATCGACTCTAAAAATTATATTAACTAATGTTGGTTTTTATTGCGAGAACTATGTGGCTAAACCTTCAGGGAGGCATTCTAATTGAAACAAGCAGCATGGATATCAATGGTGGAAGACGAAGAGGCCGATGACCAGTTAAAACAAATTTTCGATGTAGCCAGAACTCCGCACGGGACTTTGGACAATGTAATGCGNATCCATAGNTTGCNACCTGCNNCNATGATTGGCCACNTAACGCTATACAAGAGTGTCCTCCACAGTGACGAAATCACCTTGCCACTTTGGTTTTTTAGAAGTAATTGCAGCTTATGTGAGCATATTAAANTCTTGTGAATATAGTCTGACGCATCATTGGAATAATGCAGTAAGGTTAATTGATAATGCACAGAGAGTAGAAGCAATTTAAACTGCATTACGGTCGCAGAGTTTTGAAAATACTTTCAACGAAAAAGGAATGGCCATCTTACATTATAGTAAGAAACTTACATGCCACGTTGGAAATCTGAAAAAAGTTGATGTTATCAAATTAAAACAAGCAGGGTGTGATGACGGGGAAATTCTCGAGGTAAATCAGGTAGCCGCGTATTTTAATTATTCAAACCGCGTTTTAAATGGACTAGGTGTATCCCTTGATGGCGACAAGATTGGTTATTACAGTTCATAGGTTAATAGTTCAGCTTTATAGACATAATACTCGCAGATATTTTAAGGATTATTTTTACCTTCGTGACTCGCTCGGATTTTTTCGGCGATGTGTTCTCCAGCTTTTATTGGGGAAAATTTGGCTACTGTTCCTCTTGCTATACAAGACGGTATAACTTCTATTGAAGCATCAAAATCTGGATGCATAAAATATCCAAGGGTTTGACGGTGGGAGTTAATACTGTTTAAGTTTTGCGGATTTGCGACCCGATGAAGAGTGGATTTCCAAAGTCCGTTGGTCCACCGGTTCATCATGTCGCCTAAATTCACTACAAGGCACCCATCTGGGGGATTGACCCCTAGCCAATGGCCATCTGGCATCAAAACTTCAAGACCGCTCTCGTTACCTTTAATTGCTAATATAGTAATAGCGCCAAAGTCCGTGTGTGCGCCTGTCCTTAGCTGATCCTTTTTTGGATTTTTGGTAAGGGGAGGATAGTTATGGCTAGATAATATACTGAAGTGTCGTTTTGCAAGTTTTAAAAAATAATCTTCATGAACATCTAATCCCAGAGCAAAGACTTTTAATAATATTGCTGATAGATCTTCAAATGACCGATAAAGAGTTATCAATCGTAACCCTAAATCAATTTCATCACCTGGTAGAATGTTGGGNGCGTANGCCTTCTGGGCACTAACAACGTCTTGAAAGTGTCTTGAATGATCGTCGATCGGCCCCATAAAATAAGTTTCCCGAAGGTCAGGTGGCGTGTCCTCGCCAAGGGTATATGATAATCNCCGTGTGGCAAAAGCGTGGTAACCTCTCTGAAGTGATGGTTCATTCGGATGNCATTTATTTTTGATGTTCTGAGGCAGATCAAAAAAACTTTTCGAAGCATTAAAAGCGTCATTTATCACTGTCTCTNCTATCTCGTGCCCTTTAATGATTAAGAAACCAATTTCTTTGCATGCTTCTATCACCTGATCTGCAACATTTCGTCTTGCTGAGCCATTGATGAATGGTTGTATGTCAATAATTGGTAAGCTTTTGTATGTTTGGTTCATAGGATCAGTCTGCTTTTGATAAGTTTTCATCGATCACTTCATCGTAGGGTATATCAAACTGTATTAAATTACCCGATAACAAGGCAGCCTTTAGTTTCACAAATGCCGATNCTGGAAGGTCGGTTTTAGTTGGCCATACTTTTGAANCCTTGTATCCCTCGATAATGCTCGCAAGGCTGTTGCTACTTAATTCTGGAAAAAAGCTTGGTCCGATGATTTTAGCTATTTCAACGCTGCTCATATGGTTAATTGTGTTGAGTGCTCGATTGATTACCCTCACTAGAGCCTTGCATGTTTNCCTTTGATTTACGGTAAAAGATTTCAACGCATAAAAAGTAGTGAATGCGATATCTCCTCTTGATGCGAAGCGATGCCAAACATGTGCTCCTGCCTCTTTAAGCTCCTGAGCGAATGGTTCAAAAAGTTGCACCAAGTCTATCTTCCCATCTTTAAAAAGATCNACGTTTTCGGGCATNGTCGCATCAGGATATCGTAAAATAGAATTTGGATCGATATTGGCGCGGGACAAATCATCTTGAAGTGTCATCCAAGGGGTAGGAACGTCCACAGCAACGGCTAATTTGTGATCCAATAAATCGTTAAAAACGAAATTATCNTTAGGTTTTCTGCCAAGCAGAATAAAAGGGTCGCGCGCAACAACTTGCGCAAAGCAAACGAGTTCCGACGTTGTTTTACTTAATCTTGCTTGGTTGTGATGCAGCAACACTCTCATAGGTCCCCCAAATGAAACATCTGCCCTTCCATCAATCAAACCTTGCGCTGTTTCTGAGGTTGAAGGCGATAGTATTAAAGAAACGTCAAGACCTTCATCTGAAAACATGTTTTCCATCTGNGCGAGATAAAACGGNGTGTAACTGCANGCACGTAAATTTTCGTATAATCTAATTTTCATTTTCAATCTATCCAAAAGAGATATCTCAAGCCAAAGCCACAATCTTCTTATGTTAAGATAAAGACAATCCAGATTAGATAAAGAGAAAACCTTTTTATCGTCGATCAAAATTTATCGAAAAAACAATTTGTTTGTTTGTGCGTTGATTAAAGTAGACGAAGGTAACATTTATATCGTTAAATACTTTTAAACGAAAAATAGGAGTAAAATATGAAAACATCCTTTTCCCGACTGCTCAAATTGACAGTTTTAGCGGGGGCATTTGTGGGGGTATCTTTCGCCGCAAGTGCGCAAGAGTTTAAATTACGTTGGGGGCACTATTTACCCAATAGCCCTTTTGTTCAGGTAGAAAAAGATTTTGCCAAGAAAATTGAAGAAAGAACAAACGGACGGGTAAAGATCGATATAACATTTGCCGGTGGCCTGGGCAAAGGTAACGAGGTTGCCCTTTTGGCAGGGCGCGGTGCTATAGATATGGCATCAGTTGCAATGGGTTATTATCCTGACCAACTTCTGTTCTGGAAAGCATATCAAATCCCTTTTATTTTTGATGACCCGGTACAAGCCATCAACATAGTTCACAAGTCATACAAAGAATTTCCTATATTCAAACAAGAATCAGACAAAATAAATGTAAACTACCTTTTCCAGCAGCCGTTGGGTTCCTACTATATGACAGGTCCTAGTCCAAACTGTACGTCGGTCAAAGACCTAAAAGGTAAAAAAATTCGTAGCTTTGGCGCTGACCTTCCGAAGATGCACAACGCTATTGGAGCAGTTCCTGTTACAGTACGTCCAACAGAAGTCTACGAGGCGCTGCAAAGAGGCACTATCGACTACTCGTTTCTAAATGCTGGTAACGTTGAAAGCCTGAGATTATATGAGCCGGGTAAATATAGCTGTGGTACCGCAATGACGATTGCTGGACACATGATTGTTATAGGCAAACGAACCTGGGCAAAACTACCGGCCGATATCCAAAAAATCTTTATGGACCAAGCTGAAAAAAGCCAGAAAGATTATCTAGACTGGTTGGTAACTGGTACAGAGAAATCCATTGCTAATATTAAGAAGGCAGGGGGTGTGTTTAAAGAATTTCCCGCTTCTGAACTTGCAAAGTGGAAAGCTGCTACACCAGATTTATTACAAGGTTGGGCAGACAATATGAAAAAGAGAGGCTTCGGAAAAGAGGCTGCAGAAGTTGCAGCAGCATGGCGTGCTTGGACGAAATAAAGTCGATCTAAAATCATTTTTCTAAACATCCGGTCATTTGTAGNAGTTTACGAATGGCCGGATTTAGTTAACTAAATATTATGAAAATAATACGCAAAATTTTAGAACCAACGGCATTAATCGTCCTCCTTGTTGGAGGGTTNGGNATGTTGGCGTCTACGTTTTTAGGAACCGCCGATGTGATTGGAACCCAGGTTTTTGGTCAACCNGTGCATGGAGCTTTAGAGCTAACCGAAAGCACGATGGTTGTAATTGTTTTTGGGGCGCTCACATATGCCCAAATACGCCGGAACCATATNCGNGTAGAACTATTTTACACGCGTGTTGGACCACGGACCCAAGGTTTGATGGATGTTTTTTCTGATCTGATGGCCCTTGTTTTTTTTGGTCTTCTCTTCTGGCAAGCATCTTTTGAAGCAATGTTTAGTTGGAGTATTGATGAATCAACATTTGGTTTAATAAGAATACCGCTTTGGCCTGCTCGGTTTATTTTAGCAGGTGGCACTGCTCTGCTCATCATTCAATTATTATATGATTTAGTAATTGATGTTCAAAAAGTTTTGTCCGGTGGCGTACACGTCACTGCAAATGATGTTTTAATGAGGGAAATTTCTGAAGCGGAAAAATATCTCGATGATGAAAGACGTTAGCTTTGCTTGAAACCGGCACCACTGGAATTATCGTTTTAGTAACCCTTTTTTTTATGCTGGGTGCCGGGGTTCACATTGGCGTTGCGCTTGGTCTATGCGGAATTATTGGTACCTTTTTGGCGATTGGCCCGGATGCAGCGTGGGCTCATTTAGCTACCATACCCTTCAGTACAACTAACTCATTTACCCTTGCCGTTATCCCTTTGTTCATTCTGATGGGATCCCTAGCAACGCAGGCGGGGTTGACNAGAGATTTATATAAAGCCGCTTACAATTGGCTGGGGCGGTTACCTGGTGGACTGGCGATGGCCACTACGCTTGCCTCGGCAGCATTTGGCGCTGCAAGTGGATCTACCGTTGTTAATGCAGCAGTTTTCACAAAAATTGCGCTCCCGGAAATGACAGCTTTTGGTTACGATAGAAGGCTAAGCGCGGGTTGTATAGCTGCGTCAGGTACGCTTGCATCACTGATCCCTCCAAGTATCATTATGGTCATTTATGCTATCCTGACAGAACAATCTGTGGCACTTTTACTAATGGCAGGCTTAGTGCCNGGCTTACTGTCTGCAGCCATGTATATGGGTGGTATNTATACAATAGCGAAGGTTCGCCCGGATATGGCCCCGCAATCTAAAATTGCCATAAATTGGAGCGAACGTATAAGCTCTTTAAAAGGTGTTTGGGGAATTGGGTTTTTATTCTTATTGGTTATTGGAGGTATTTATACNGGTTTCTTTGTTCCAACATATGCAGGTGCGGTAGGTGCTTTCGGTGCTTTTTTGATTGTTGTGGCAAAAAGAAGGCTGACCAAAGCTACCACACTGAATACTTTCAAAGATGCTGGTGTCACGACCTCGGTCATTTTTATAATTGTAATTGGGGGCATTATTTTTGCTCGATATCTCACATACACTGGGATCATTTCCGATGTTTCGCAATTTCTTTTGTCATTAGAGTTGAACAAGTATACGTATCTATTTGCTTTTGCCGTAATTTATCTGATTTTAGGGATGCTAATTGATCCGATTGCGATTATGGTAATAACGCTTCCGGTTATGTATCCCATTTTAATAGGTGTTGGTTTTGACCCAATTTGGCTTGGTGTAATAGCCATTAAATTGGCTGAAATTTCTCTAATTACGCCTCCAGTTGGTTTAAATGTTTACGTTGTGAGAAGTGCGTCTCCTGTTCCATTAAGCTTGGAAGATGTCTTTTCAGGAGTTATGCCATTTCTGATTATAGACATACTCACTCTTCTTTTATTGATTTTCATACCAGAAATTACTCTGACCCTACCCAGGTTAATGATGTAGGACGATCTTATTTCTGAATTATATCTTTCCAGTTAGCGTTCAAATAATCATCTTTCAAGTTAAGAATGTTTACGAGAGGTTCCAGTAAGTAACTTGGGTTGCCGACTACAAGATTTCTCAATTTGTTTTCGATGTCGGCAGACTTAAATGGAAAATCAGGGCCACCTTTAGCGCTTAGACATTCATTAACAAGAACTTTTCCGTCTGTAAGCTCAATTTTTAATCTCGCAGGGCGATCGTTGGGCCATTCCAACTCAGGCTCAAAGGTAATAAGACTTATTTTTTTTCTAAGCCTTTCAATGTCTGGATCAAAAAGCGAGTTTTCATTGAAAGCTTCTGTGCCAGCGTTACCGTGTTTTAGTGTGGTCGCTACAATGTGTTCCATTGAGAATTTCCCGGCTAACGTTGTTTGTGGTGACGGGTTGCTCAAGAGTTTTCCTCNCCAGTGGGTTTCTAAGGTGGCTGAATTGATNTTTGACACGCAGAGAACACCGTGATTTTCAATAATATTTCTAGCGGCCTCGACGGCGGAATGGCTATATTGGCAACAAGCATGNTCTTTGTGATAAGACNCTTCTATTTCCCAGGTTTCATTCAGATTATATTTAAGAGTTTCTGGGTCACAGCTTGCTCCAAAGATATCTTTATATATTTGATAAATAGAAGTTTCTGTGGCGATAATTTCCATNTCCACCCAATCTACCGCCCTTAACCCATTTGACGCAGCTAGACCCGGCCACGTATTCCTTATTAACGCTCCTTTTACAGCATGATCAAAAGGCCCTGGGTTAACCAATGTTGAAGCGGAATTAACNGCCTGAAAGATCATTTCAGGAGTATGCTTTCTCAGAGTGCCGATTGCAGCAGCAGCGCCTATTGCGGCTAAACTCGCATGTCCATGAAGTTTTAAATTTTCGTATTTAAAACATTTTGCGAGTTTTGCAATAATTTCATAACCTATCAGTAGAGCTCGCAGAACATCTTTAACTTGTGCGTTCAAAGCTTCNGCTTCGGCAATAAGGGCAGGGATACAATATAAACCGCCATGACAAAGGGCATGCCGATATCCGCCATCGAGTTCGCACCAATCACCGGCTGTACCATTTGCGATGACAGCAGAGTGCTTATCTATTTTCGCTCCTGTGCCATNAAGAAGNGTAATGCCGTTAATGNTTTCATGCTCTGTTAATTTACGAACGATTTTTTTTACGGTTTCGTCACTATGACCAGAAATAATAGCTGATATATCGTCGCAAAATACCATAGCCACTTTCTGATGTATTTTTTCTGATAAACTATTCCAACAAGTCTCAGAAAGATTATTAATTAATAAAGTGAGGTTTTCTCTAAAATGTATTGTTTCATCATGAGAGGTTTCATTTGTCATGTTACTGGTACTTTTCGAAAACGCAGCCTTGGTAAAGAGTGTAGAACAATTGACCACACGATGAGTAATGTCTGTATAACGATAATTTATAGTTTATAATTTCTAAATTCCATCACTTCATTAAATAACGGTATTTAGGGGATTAAAAGTGACTAATGATAAATTCGCTGCCAAAACCGAAAAAAGAACCATAGACCAAGTCATTAAATGGCGCGAATTAGGTAAGAAAATTGGGTTTACAAATGGATGCTTTGACCTAATACATCCCGGACATATAGCTTTACTTGAAAATTCAAGAACACACTGTGACATCCTAGTAGTCGGACTGAACAGCGACAGATCTGTTGCAAAGTTAAAGGGCAGTGCAAGACCGATACAAGACGAATTATCTCGGAAGACAATTTTAACAGCATTAAAAACGGTATCGGTTGTTATCATCTTCGATGAAGAAACGCCAGAAAGATTAATTAAACAGCTTAGGCCAGATATAATCATTAAGGGAGGCGATTATAACATTGAAGATATCATTGGTGCTGACTTTGTTCGCTCCTATGGAGGAGAAGTATTAACTATTCCTTATTTAGAAGGAAATAGTTCATCTAATATAATAGATAAAGTTAAGCGCAGTTGAGCATGAAAAATCTAAAGTGATTGATTGATTTATACAAATTTGGAAACGATTGAAATGATAAAATTTGCTGCGTTTTATTTAACAAGAAATTACGGTTATTTTGTATTGACATAAATTTATTTACCAAAACAGCCGATTCGTGTAGAATGTTTGGGTTTTTATTTGGTTATATTCTAAATTTGGAGTGTATCAGATGGGGGTCTTCGATTTTATTAAAACAAAGCAAGCACCAAAAGTATCAAATGTTTCCGTCAATAGCCCAAGGCCGAATGCAAATTCTAGAGGAACAGTTACGGTTGATAAATTTACCTTTAATGTTCGTGATTACAGCTTAAAAGGTTTTATATTGGAGCCGTATGATGAAAAAATACTTGCAAAAGGTCAAAAATTTAAGTGCAGTGTTAGCTTATCAAAGGATGGACATTCTTATAACGGCCGGGCTGAAGCTATGGTCACAAAAATAACATCTGGAGCGCTCGCTGCAACGTTTACAATAAAACCATCGTCTAACTGATTGTTTAAAATGTTTTTTTTTAAATCTAAAGCTCAAAAAGTTAAGAATAAAACAGCCGCAAAAAAGAAAGCAGTGTCGNTTGAGGATTTAGATGAAAAACANAAAATATTATTAATGATTAGGAAAATGCGGAAGCGTATTTCGCCGGACGTGTTGAATAGAGCGGAACANCTCGCTTTTAGTCAGATTGGTGTAGAGCCACCGGTTCCGCCCGAAAATGAAGCATCGCGCCTTTTTAAAATGGCAATGGCTAATAATGGAGAACGAAGGGCGGAAATCCTTGCTCTGGTCGAACGACGGGTAAACAAGCGTCTTCATTGATATGCTTTTTTAAATAAATAGACCAAACTTAATGCATGTAGTAGAGATGGTAGCTGTATCTCTATATATTCAATCTCTCATAACGGCTTTTTAGCTGCTTGACGGAGTTTTCTAGTGGCTAAAAGAGTATCAAAACGTAGATTTATTCATCCCAAAAGGACTTTCTTTGGGCGTATGCGCGCCTATTTTTTTGCTGGAATATTGATTACGGCTCCAATAGGCATATCCCTTTGGATAGCCTGGGGAATAATTAATTTCTTCGACAACAATGTGGTGAGCTTATTGCCACATAAATATAATCCTGAAAGTTATTTGCCTATACAAATACCAGGTTTAGGTCTTGTTTTAACGATTTTAACTCTTACTGTCATTGGCTGGTTAGCGGCCGGGTTAATGGGACGATGGGTAGTCCGCATGACAGAAAATCTTATGGCTCGGATGCCTGTTATAAGTAATATTTACGGTGCAATTAAACAAATAATGGAGACGGTGCTATCTCAAAAATCTAATTCTTTCCGTTATGTTGTCTTATTTGAGTATCCCAGAAAAGGAATTTGGACAATGGGGTTCGTTACGGGGACCACAAAAGGAGAAGTTCAAAACGTGATCGACGAAGAAATGATAAACGTGTTTGTCCCGACCACACCAAACCCAACATCGGGCTTTCTGCTTTTTGTGCCTAAACGTGATTTACATTATTTGTCTATGTCGCCAGAGGAAGGTTTTAAAATGCTCGTTTCCACAGGTATTGTAACTCCAGCAGACCAAAGAAGCCCCGAGAAAATAGAGCAACCGACGATTATTGTGGGTAATAACAAAATTTANTAAACAATAATGATGAGTAGGCGTCTTTACTTATTCCTCTGAATTTGTCGGGGAACATTAACCACTGTTTAAATACTGAACAGCCGTATCTCTCTCAAAAAGATATAAAAGCGTTCTTAGTGCGGCGCCTCTCTTTGTCTTTAAAAGTGGATCCAAAGACAAAATGTCTTCTGCATCTTTCTGAGCCTTTGTTAGTAAGTCATAGTGTATGTCTAAGTTGGCTATTCTCATTTCCGGTAGGCCACTTTGCCGCGTTCCCAGTAGTTCCCCAGAGCCCCGCAGTTTTAGGTCTTGTTCCGCTATAGCAAAACCATCGTCGCTATCTCTAATAGTCTGAATTCGTAGCCGTGCTGTTTCGTTTAAAGGGGGATGATATAGTAAAAGGCAGGTTGATGGTGATTTGCCCCGACCTACTCGTCCGCGTAATTGGTGAAGCTGAGATAAACCAAACCTTTCGGCATGTTCTATCACCATTATTGTGGCGTCGGGAACATCTACCCCTACCTCAACAACGGTTGTAGATACCAGTATATCTTTATCTCCAAGTCGAAATTCATTCATGATCGCATCTTTTTCCGATGACTTCATCCGGCCATGAACCCAACCGACTCTTCCTGCAAAAATGCTTTCCAGGTGTTGGAAACGTTCTTCTGTAGCAACTAATGCATTTTCTTCGTTATCTTCTATCAAAGGGCAAATCCAGTAAGCTCTTGCTCCTTTTTTTATTGCTCGACTTATACCTTCGATAACCTCTTCTATACGTTCTGAAGAAATTGCTTTTGTTTTAATGGGAATTCTGCCCGGTAATTTACTTGTTAAGTAGGATATATCGAGATCGCCATAACCGATCATTGTTAGCGTTCGTGGGATAGGAGTCGCTGTCATAATCAGAATATTGGTTCCTGCTCCTTTATCCCCCAACGCTAATCTCTGATTAACGCCAAATTTATGTTGCTCGTCTATTACCGCGTACCCAAGGTTTTTAAATTTCACCTCATTTTGGAATAAAGCGTGGGTGCCTATTAATAAATTAGTCGCACCGGTCTCTAATTTTTCGAGTATTAAAGCTCTTTGACTCTTCGTGTCTTTTCCCGTGATTATATCAACCGAAATACCTATTTCACTGGCGATTGGTTTTAAGAATTCGAAATGTTGTCTTGCAAGAATTTCGGTTGGTGCCATGAAGGCACCTTGGAAGCCGGCTTCTACAGTAGAGATCAGTGTCAGAAAGGCGACGATTGTTTTTCCGCTTCCTACATCCCCTTGAAGTAATCGTAGCATTTTATCTTCGGAAGCAAGGTCATTATCGATTTCTCTTATAACAGCGATCTGACCTGACGTTAAATCATAGGGGAGAGTATTAATAGCGAGATTACGTAATTTGTTATAAGGTTTTATAACTTTTCCAAGATGCTTCTTTTGTCTGTTGCGTATTAAACCAAGAGCNAGTTGGTTCGCTAATAATTCATCATAGGCTAGTCGGCTACGCGCAGTTGAGTTTGGTGAAAGTTGGGTTTCTGCTTTCGGGTTGTGGGCTTCAATCAACGCATCTTTCCATGGTTTCCAGTTGTGTCTTGTCAATGTATCTTGATTGAGCCATTCTGGTAGANTTGGAGCTAATCGAAGAGCTTGACTAATATATCTTCGAAGGACTTTGTTTGATAAATTACTGGTTAACGGATATACAGGCTCTATGCCACAAACTGTTTCGCGCGCATCTTCTGATACGATGTAATCAGGATGCGTTATTTGATATCTACCGCGGAAAAATTCAAGACGTCCACTGACAAACCGAACTTCATCAACTGGAAGTATCTTAAGAAGATAATCTTTTTTCCCGTTAAAAAAAATTAAACGAAGTGGCTCATCATAAACCATGCAGTCTACCGTGTACGGTTGGCGACGATTGTAGGCTGCTTTATGCGCTAAAACTTTTACTTTAAGAGTGGCGATTTCACCTTTTGGTACCAACACAAGTTTTTCAAATAAGGTGCGGCTCACAATGTTAATTGGAAGTAGCCAAAGTAAATTTACGACATGTGGGCCCGTAATTTTTTCAGTTAATAGCCGTGTACGTGGCCCGATACCGCTTAAAATTGTTTGTGGAGAAAAAAGCTTGAATAGGATTTCTGGCCGCATTTTTATCTTTTTTTAATAAAACAAAGAATTCAAGATTGGCTTCATGATAATGAATAATATATTAAGTATTTTTAAGAAGCGACGCTAGTGATAGCTCTTGTATTTTGTGATTTTGCTATAGAAATGCTGCTTTGTTTGTTGCCAGCTTCTCTCTCGGATGCGCGCAAAATCTAAATGTTAAAGGTAAAAAGATGATTGAGCAGATTGATCGTATAAAACGGCTAAAGTATAGAAGCTTTTATACTGGCACAAAGGAAACTGATCTAATTCTAGGCAACTTTGCCGAAAAGTATTTGGACACATTAGAATTGGAACAATTGGACGATTATGAAGAACTATTAAAAATTGAGGATCCAAGACTGTATAAATGGATAACCGGCATGGAGGTTGCCCCAACTACTTTCCAAACTACCGTATTAGAGTTAATAAAAGAATTTAATCTATCCGAATATCTTAATGAAAAATAATGGCCACTAAGATTACAGGTATATCAAATGCCGTTTCTGGCTGGGATGGAAAATTACTTTCCGAGTTGGTGGAAAAGCATAATCGGATTATTCATATATGCCGCGATGATGCAAGAATGGATGATCTTGAAGGATATGTTAGGTTCTTTGCACCAGATCTGGAGATATTGAAAATTCCTGCTTGGGATTGTTTGCCGTATGATCGTGTATCACCAAACTCTGGGATTACTAGCCAGAGGTGTTTTGCTTTGAGCAGAATAGCAGAACTGGACGTGAATCATACTTGTCTAATCTTAATAACAGTTAATGCATACCTGCAAAGACTGCCTCCATTAAGTTTTTTTAAAGGCATGTCGGTAAATTTAAAACTAAACAAAAGCTATCCGTTGTCGGAACTTTTACTTACTTTAGAAAATGGTGGATATTTCCGCACTGATACGGTCAGGGAAGCAGGAGAATTTGCTGTAAGGGGCGGAATAATCGATATCTACCCTGCTGGGCGCGACGAACCGTTGCGGCTCGACTTTTTTGGAGATGAGTTAGAAAGTGTAAAACGTTTTGATCCTATAACCCAAAGATCAATAGACANCATAGAAGCTGCAAAGCTCAGTCCTGTTGCAGAAATCATTTTGAACTCAGAAAGCATAAATCGATTTAAAAGCTCCTACAGAGAAGCCTTTGGCGCTAAAGCATCCAATGATCAAATATACCAGACAATCGCTGAAGGAAGGTATTATGTTGGTATGGAACATTGGCTTCCATTTTTTTACAATAGATTAGATACACTAGAAGTGTATGCGAAATCNAATTTTGTATCACTTGATAGTGAAGTGGAAGCAGTGGCTCAAACAAGATTTGAGTTGATAAACGAATATTTTGAGGCCCGTAGCTCGTTGGCTAAGTCAACAGCGGTCGACGACATGGCTGTTTACAGGCCGTTAACGCCCAACTCCCTCTATATCACGCCCGAGGAATGGTCTAAAAAACACGAGAAATTTAACGTTATCCAGTTCCATCCACTTAATCTTATTTTACCATCAGATAGCAATAACATTTTAATTGACTCAAATATCGCTCCAGGGATTGATCTTACAGAAATACGACAACGACAAGTTAGTAATGTGTACGATGAGTTAATTAAGAAAATTCAAAAGACACAGGCAAATGGAAAAAAAGTTCTGATTTGTGCTTTTTCACACGGGTCGGCTGAGCGTATTGAAAAGATATTGCTAGAACAGTCTGAACTGATTGTTGAAGCCGTTCATAATTATAATGAAGTGTCATCGCTTTCTNTGGATAAAATCGGGATAGCAATTCTTCCGATTGATAAAGGATTTGATAGTCCAGATGTTCTATTTGTATCGGAACCGGATATATTAGGTGAACGATTGGCTCGGCCGTCAAAGCGGAGAAAGAAAAGAGGCGAAGACTTTTTGCGCGAAGTGTCCGCACTCTCAGATGGAGATTTTGTCGTTCATTTAGAGCATGGGATTGGGCAATTTAAGAAATTAGAAACCCTAGAAATAGGNGGAGCACCGCATGATTGTCTAACTATTGAATANANNGGCGGCGATAAATTGTTTCTTCCTGTCGAGAATATTGATGTTTTAACGCGATACGGTTCAGAAGANTCAGGGGCAGTGGTAGATAAACTGGGAGGTATAGCCTGGCAATCACGAAANGCTAGAGTAAAAAAACGTTTGAAAGACATGGCCGATCAATTAATTAGGACGGCNGCCGAGAGGGANCTTCAGATAACAGAAAAAATTGAGGTNCCCAGCCTAAGTTACGAGGCATTCTGCTCACGATTTAAATATAATGAGACAGAAGATCAATTAAAATCAATCTCCGATACTTTGCAGGATCTTGCAAGAGGNCGTCCCATGGACAGATTNATTTGTGGAGACGTNGGCTTTGGTAAAACAGAGGTTGCACTGCGAGCTGCNATGGTCGCAGCTTCTCAGGGATTGCAAGTTGCTATCGTTGTGCCCACAACACTTTTGTGTCGGCANCANTATCAATTGTTTTCNGAGCGTTTCTCAGGGACNCCTATTAANGTAAGACAACTATCGAGGTTGCTCACCTCCCAAGANCTNTCAGAAGTAAAGTCAGGAATTAATACTGGCGAGTGTAATATNGTAATTGGGACACATGCTTTGCTTGGAAAGTCGATTGAATTTAGTAATTTAGGATTACTGATCATCGACGAAGAGCAACATTTTGGTGTGGCACAAAAAGAGAAGTTGAAACAAATTAGAGGCGATATTCATGTTTTAACGCTGACAGCCACTCCAATACCAAGAACATTGCAATTAGCTATGTCGGGAGTAAGAGATCTATCCCTAATAGCCTCGCCACCGGTAGATCGCTTAGCGATTAGAACATTCATAATGCCTTATGATGGGTTGGTAATTAGAGAAGCTATTCAAAGGGAGCGGCATCGTGGTGGCCAGGCGTTTTATGTTTGCCCGAGGATAGAAGATCTCTCAAGGGTNTACGATCGCTTGATCAAACTNATCCCGGATCTAAAAATAGCTTCGGCTCANGGNAGAATGGTGNCNTCGGATCTTGAAGATATAATGGCTGCTTTCTGCGATGGATCATATGATGTTTTGCTGAGTACACACATTATAGAATCTGGTTTAGACATTCCTAACGCAAATACAATTATCATACATAATTCAGACAAGTTCGGCTTGGCGCAATTGTATCAGTTAAGAGGCCGTGTTGGGCGATCCAAGACAAGAGCGTATGCTTATTTAACTACCCATCCAACTAAACAGCTTACCCCAAATGCGAAAAAGCGACTAGGAGTTATGCAAACGCTNGACAGTTTGGGGGCGGGCTTCAGTCTTGCCAGTCATGATATGGATATTAGAGGTGCTGGTAATCTATTGGGTGAAGAACAGTCAGGACAGGTCAGGGAAGTGGGTATAGAATTATACCAGCATATGCTTAAAGAAGCCGTAATAGCAGCGCGCGATAAAGAAAAGATGGCTGAGAAATCAGATAATGAGTGGACGCCGCAAATATCGATAGGTAATCCTGTATTAATACCCGACAGTTTTATTCCGGATTTAAATGTTAGGCTGAGTATTTACCGACGGATAGCGGATCTGCAGGGCACTGATGAAATAGACTCTTTCGCCGCGGAACTTTCTGATCGATTTGGGCGCTTGCCCGCGGAAGTAAATAATTTGTTTCAAGTTATCTTTCTAAAAAATTTATGTCGATCGGCAAATGTTGAGAAAATTGATGCAGGACCGAAGGGCGCTGTAATTGCGTTTAGGAATGATAGTGTAAAGAATCTTGAAGGTTTGCTTAATCTCTTGGAAAAAGAAAAAAATACTGCCCATATTCGCACAGATCATAAGTTAGTTTATAAACGAAATTGGCAGAAGTCGTCCGATAGAGTTAACGGCTTAACTCGAATAATGCGAGATCTGGCGGCTATTGCAGCTTGATTTTATAGAGGTTTCTAGAGTTCCTGNTCCGCTTTTAGATCAAGCAAAGGTAGAAAAGCTTCCGGTTCCTGTGCCCCAGTAATCGCAAATTGTTTGTTGAAAATAAAATACGGAACACCAGTGATGCCATTCCCTATTGCAAATCTGGTGTCTGCCTTGACTTGATTTAAACCTTCGTCACTCTCAAAGTAATCATCGAATTCGTCGGTATCCATTTCTAAATCAAACGCAATCTCTCGCAGTGTTTCAATTAAACCAATGTTACGTCCTTCAACAAAATACGCTATGAATAGTTTTTGGACGGTTTTTTCCGATTTTTTTAACTTCTTTGACCAGTCGATAAAACGATGAGCCAGAACTGTATTTGGGGTATGGGAAATCTTATCAAAATTAAATATTAAGCCCTCTAGCTCTCCCGCCTTTTGTATATTTGAGTATATGGAAGCTGCTCTTTCTTTATTACCAAATTTAAGAGCTAAATACTGCTGTCTTGGTATACCTTCCCTTGGCATTTCAGGATTTAATTGGAATGCTCGCCAATTAATTNTTATTTCCAAGTCTTTTCGGGTTTCTAGTGCTCGTTTTAAACGAGATCGCCCTATATAGCACCATGGGCAAATGATATCAGAAAATAAATCAATTTGGATCATTGCGTTTCAATCTGAATAAGCCTTAAAATCACAAAAAACTTATAGTGGTTCTAGTTCATCACAAATATCTAGTTTGGCGAAAAGAATATAAATGACGATATATGAAAATGGCTTAAGCGCCAACCGAGCAAATTATGCTCCTTTAACTCCTGTAGACTTTCTAGATAGGGCGGCCACGACATGGCCTCAAAAGGTTGCGATTATACATGGAGATATTAGGCGTACTTATCTAGAATTTAATCGTAGATGCAGGCAAATGGCTTCGGCTTTGGAGAGAAGGGGGATCCGAAAAGGGGATGTNATTGCCATAATCGCACCCAATACACCTGCTATGCTGGAAGCACATTACGGCGTTGTGATGGCAGGGGCAGTATTAAACGCTTTAAATTATAGATTAGACCCCGCAGCAATAGCCTTTATCTTGGAACATGGTGGAGCCAAAATTCTCTTCGTAGACAAAGAGTTTTCCGAGGTAATAGAGCAAGCCGTTGCAATGATGAAAGCGCCTCCAGTTTTGATTGGTATAGATGATGCTCTGGTGCCTGGGCTGAGGTTATTAGGAGATAAAGACTACGAAGAATTCTTGGCTGAGGGAGACCCTAATTATGAATGGCCACAAGTTGACGATGAATGGGACTCGATGGCTTTAAACTACACCTCTGGTACTACGGGTAATCCTAAAGGTGTTGTTTTTCATCATCGCGGGGCATTTTTAAATGCTATGGGGAATGCAATCGCGTTTGGCCTAGATTCCTCTTCATGTTATTTGTGGACTTTGCCAATGTTTCATTGCAACGGGTGGACGTTTACATGGGCGGTCACAGCTGTGGGCGGCACGCACGTTTGCTTAAGATCCGTTGATCCAGTTTTGATATTTGAACTTATCGATCAGCACAAGGTGAGCCATATGTGCGGTGCACCTATAGTTTTGAATATGCTCGTGCATGCGCCTAACGAGGTTAAAAAAGAATTTGGACATCTAGTTCAAATTGCTACTGGCGGTGCGGCACCTCCGAGTGCAGTGATAGCGTCGATGGAAAAGTTAGGTTTTAAAGTACTTCACCTTTATGGGCTTACCGAAACCTATGGTCCTTCCGGTATATGTGCTTGGCCCCCGGAATGGGACGACCTGGAGTTAGAATTAAAAGCCACAAGGATGGCAAGACAGGGTGTAGGTTATCCAACTTTGGAAGGGTTTCGAGTAGTAAATCCAGACACTCTTCAGGATGTTCCCGCAGACGCAACTACAATTGGGGAAATTTGGATCCGGGGTAATACGGTTATGAAGGGATATTTGAAGAATCCGTCCGCTTCTGAAGAGGCGTTTAAACATGGTTGGTTTCACAGCGGTGATCTGGCTGTAATGCATCCTGACGGTTATGCGGAAGTCAAAGACAGATCCAAAGACATAATTATTTCGGGGGGAGAAAATATTTCGTCGTTAGAAGTCGAAGAAGCTCTATACAAACACCCTAAAATAATGGAAGCGGCTGTTGTGGCGAGGCCAGATGAAAAGTGGGGTGAAACGCCCTGCGCGTTTATAACCGTGGCGCCAGGGCAAATTGGATTGACCGAGAATGAAGTGGTAAGCTGGTGCAGGGAAAACCTAGCAAGTTATAAGATNCCNAAAACNGTAGTNTTTTGTGACCTTCCAAAGACGTCAACAGGTAAAATTCAGAAATTTGTTTTACGCGATCGCGCCTCAAATCTTTAATCCAAAAACTTATTACTAGTTCTCGTCATTATCTTGAAGATCTCGGTAACTTGATATTTTGCCTAGTGTTTCTGCCTCATAGACAGCACGAGCAACCGATCGCCCCAAACAATTGGCAGCATGAGCTCCAAGTGTACCAATCTTTGTTACTTTATCGTCTATATTTTTTTCTCCGGTCGATATAGCAAAGACGATGTCTCCATCTAAAGGCGTGCTAGAAGGGCGAATGGCGCGNCTTAGACCGTTTTGGGAAATNATAGCNAANCGGCGGGTCTCAGACTTTGTTAAATTAGCGTCGGTAGCGACAACAGCTAGTGTTGTGTTTTCATGGAGTGAGCTATGTTTGGGAACTGCAATAATTGCTTTATCAAAATTTTCTGGCGGCAGTATGCCACCAAATTCGTTTTCCAGTTCCATGTCCCATGCATAGAAAGCCTTGGTGCCGGGTATTAANACGGAACCTGCTGAATTTACTGCCGCTATGGCCCCGACCGTGATATCTAGCTCAGGAACGTAAATCGAAGCACTGCCAAGTCCTCCCTTAATATTACCCGCTATAGCACCGTATCCAGCGCCGTTATTGCCAAGTNTAAAGTTCTTTTTTGGGTTCGAAGCGGCTTCATATCCCAATTGCCAGTAGGGCGGCTGGCCGGCCCAATCTTTATTGCCGCCGTTCAATAAATCAAAAAGTATTGCTTGTGGAACAATTGGGACCTTTATACCTTTAATTGGTAGGCCTTTACCTGTTTTCTGAAGATGGTGCATCACTCCCCCTGCCGCATCCAAACCAAACGCTGAGCCGCCAGCCAACACAATCCCGTCCACTCTTTCTATTGTTCCTTCAGGTGAGAGAAGCTCCGTATCTCTTGTTCCAGTGCCGCCACCTCTAATATCTATTGACGCTACGCAGCTACAATCAGGCATGATAACGGTAACGCCTGAACGCAATTCTTCATCATATGAATTTCCAACAAAAATACCTGAGATATCAGTAATTAAGTTATTTTTTCCTGAACGCAACAAAAGATGAGCCTAAAAAGTTTTACTTATTAGTTTATACAGAGGTTGCTGAAAGTGCGATACCCACAAAAATATTCCCCCACACATTTGGCATTTAGTAACGAAAAGTTTATATATTGATGCCAAATAAGGATGAGTTATGACAGATTTAAATAGTGAAGTGTCACGTCGACGAACTTTTGCAATTATCTCACACCCTGACGCAGGAAAAACAACATTAACAGAAAAATTTCTTGTCTTTGGTGGAGCTATAAAAATGGCTGGTGCGGTAAAAGCCAGAGGCGAGCAGCGTCGAGCTCATTCTGACTGGCTAAAGGTTGANAGAGAACGAGGTATTTCTGTAGCATCTTCGGTGATGAGTTACGAGTACAAGGGTAACGCCTTTAATTTGCTTGATACACCAGGCCACGAAGATTTTTCCGAAGATACATATCGAACCCTAACTGCCGTGGACTCAGCGGTCATGGTTATTGATGCTGCACGGGGTATTCAACAACAAACCAGAAAGTTGTTCGAAGTTTGCAGATTACGCGATATGCCAATAACAACGTTTATAAACAAGCTGGACCGAGAGTCACAAGATCCATTCGTACTGCTCGACGAGATTGAGCAAACGCTACAAATCGATGTTGTGCCCGCAAGTTGGCCTATAGGAATGGGACAACTATTCAAGGGTTGCTATGATCTTTTCAACGACCGGCTTATGCTTGTAACAAGAGGCAGCGAATCGGAGCCTGACGCTGGTATGGTTTGCAATGGATTAAGTGATCCCANGTTGGACGAATTGCTTGAAGAGCGACAGGCTTCTGAACTCAGAGAACAAGTAGAAATGGTTAGAGAGCTTTGTCCAAAATTCGATCATGAAGCCTATTTAGCAGGTAATCTAACGCCGGTCTATTTTGGCAGTGCNATTAATAANTTTGGTGTGCGGGANTTATTGCAAGGNGTGTCTGACTTTGCACCGGCTCCAAGATCACAAAAAACTGAAACTAAGCTTATTGAACCTTCCGACAAAAAAGTTTCTGGTTTCGTATTTAAAATACAAGCAAATATGGATGCAAAGCANAGGGACAGAGTTGCTTTTGCTAGGATTTGTTCTGGCCATTTTAAAAGGGGAATGAAGCTAAAGCACCCTCGAAGTGGAAAAGCCGTTAATGTGCATAACGCCGTTATGTTTCTCGCTCAAGAACGNGAGTTGGCTGANGANGCGTTCCCAGGAGACATAATAGGTATCCCCAATCATGGCAATCTAAGGATCGGCGATACTTTTACAGAAGGCGAAGATATTAAAATTACTGGTATACCCAGCTTTGCACCTGAAATTTTACAACGTGTCCGTCCGTTGGATCCGCTCAGAGCAAAGCATCTAGGAAAGGCTGTTACACAGTTGGCAGAGGAGGGGGTGGCAAGAGTTTTCCGTACTAATATAGGTTCAAATTGGATAGTTGGTGTTGTTGGGACCCTACAATTTGATGTTTTAGCGGACCGGATCCGAACAGAGTACGATATTCCAGTTAATTTTGAGACAGCTCCACTTGACACGGCTCGCTGGCTACACAGTGACAACTCACAGGAATTAAAGCGCTTTATCGATAAAAACCCAGGAGACCTAGCTTATGATCATGATGACCTACCGGTTTTCCTAGCTCGGAATGCCTGGCATTTACAGAATGCGGTGGAAACCTGGCCTGAAATTCAATTTTTAAAGGTAAGGGAACAGTTTGGATGACCTCAATTCCCAACGAAAGTGATGTCGTGATAATTGGTGGAGGGATAATTGGAGTCTCAACGGCGTATTATTTAGCGAAAAGCGGTGTGTCTGTGACTCTCGTTGAAAAAGGTATTATCGCTGGAGAGCAGTCTTCTAGAAATTGGGGNTTTGTGAGACAACAAGGTCGTGATCCTGCAGAAATTCCCACAATAATGAGAAGCCTCGCTTTATGGAAAGGACTTTCAAAAGAATTAGGTGAGGATATTGGTTTCAAACAAGCTGGAGTTTTTTACCTAGCCAATACAGAGGAACAAGTTGCTGGTTATGAAGATTGGTTGAAACATGCAAAAGAATATCAGATTGATTCTCACATAGTTCCAAAGACTGAAATTCAAAAATACATACCAACTAATAGTGGCGGGTGGTTAGCGGCTCTTCGAACACCAAGTGATGGGAAGGCGGANCCAAGTAAGGCAACCACTGCGTTGGCGAGGGGTGCAAATAATTTAGGTGCTAATATATTGACAAACTGCGCCGTTTTTGGCCTTGAGACTGAGGCTGGTCGTGTTTCCTCTGTGCGCACGGAGTTGGGATCAATAAAAACTAATACCGTCTTATGCGCGGGAGGAACTTGGTCNTCACTATTTTGTGGGCGACATAATATCCCGCTGCCACAACTAAAGGTCCGATCGTCCGTTTTACGTACTTCTCCAGCACCAGAAATATCGAAACATTCTATTTGGTGCAAGGATGTAGCGCTAAGGAGGCGTCAAGATGGCGGTTATACGGTTGCACATGGATCAGCCACAGAAGCGCCTATTGTGCCCGATACCTTTAAATGGGGTATNAAGTATTTAGAGAGTTATAAGAAAGAAAAAAGCCGGCTTAGGATAAAATTAAACGGCAGGTTTTATAAAGAATTGATGACAGCTCGGCGCTGGAATATTGATGGCCCAAGTCCATTTGAATNGGAGAGAATTTACGATGTGTCGCCGAACAAGAAAATCTTGAATGAAGCATTTAATAATTTACGAAATCTTTTCCCCCAGTTGGAAAATGCTACCATTATCGAGAGTTGGGCCGGGCTAATTGATGTCACTCCGGATGCCGTTCCGGTTATTTCGCCTGTAGAAAAAATACCGGGCTTTTACTTGGCCACTGGGTTCAGTGGTCACGGCTTTGGTATAGGCCCTGGGGCCGGAGAACTGGCTGCACATATGATTACTGGAAAAGCGAGTAAGCAGGAGCTATCAAATTTTGATTATAGCAGGTTCTTTTAACCTTCAGTTCAGGCTTCTCTGCTAAGTCAACTTTAGTTCTTTTATAAGATATTGCATGCATTCTTCTATTCCCTGTGAGATATCTACTACCAGAGCGTTTTCACAAGAAGATGGCGGCTCGAGGGTAGCAAATTGGCTTTGAAGAAGTGCGGGCGGCATAAAATGGGTTCGCGCATTCATGCGGGCGGCTATACTTTCTTTATTTCCTCTGAGATAAATGAGTTTTGCTTGATTAATATTTGATAATAGTAATTTTCTATATCTTCGTTTCAGAGCGGAACATGCTACGATACATGCTTGGTTTGTATTGGCCTTGGTTTGAATTGCAGAAGAAATTTCTGTCAACCAAGGTAGACGATCTTTATCCGTTAGTGGCTTTCCCGCCGACATTTTTTTTATGTTTGCTGGAGAATGAAAATCGTCACCTTCTAGTAATTGACAACCAAGTCTAGCCGCAAGGCGGCGGCCCAAGGTTGTTTTTCCAGAGCCACTTACACCCATTAATAAAATTACCACCCTAGTCTTCCCATGAAGTGTGGAAAGTGCCCGACCTGTCAATTCGTCTGTACCCGTGTGATCCAAAGAAATCGCGTTGTGCTTGAATTATATTCATTGGTAATTTTGATTTAATAAAACTATCGAAATATGAGAGAGATGCGCTATGTGCAGCAAGAGGGAGGCCACATAAAGCTGCCTCCGATACCACTAAGCGGAGCTCGGGTATCGAATGCATAAGTTCCTCGGATAAATGAGTATCTAACAAAAGATTTGTGAGTGATGCCTTCCTGTCGAAAGCTTCCACAATTTTATTTAAAATATTACTTCTTAGTATACAACCAGCCTTCCATACCTGGGCAACGTCGTTCAATTTTAAGTCCCAAGAATATTTAAGGCTTGCTATTTTTAGTACTTGAAAACCTTGGGCANAGGCACAAATTTTTGCGGCTAAAAATGCTCTTTTTATAGTATCTGTCGATAAGNCGTNATTTTTATNTAACACTGGTCTATAAATTTTAGATGCAGTAATNCTGTCTGGTTTANATTGTGATATGAAACGGCTAGATACTCCTTCATANAGTGTNGGAGCGGGAACACCCAAATNAATACNGGAAACAGTTCCCCACTTTCCTGTTCCCTTTTGCTCGGCNATNTCTTCTATCATATCAATTAGNGGAGCGTCTGTNAGNTTGTCGATAGTTTTAAGAATTTTTGATGTTACGTCCGANAGAAAGGAACCCTCTAGTTCNTTACGCCAACTTGTAATAGCTTTTGAAATATCTTCATTATTGTAACCTTTTATTTCAGCAAATTGCGAATATACNTCACTTAATAGCTGCATTTCTGCATANTCGATGCTGTTATGCACCATTTTCACAAAGTGGCCTACTTCCGCTGCGTCTCCTAATCGTTTAGCGCATATGTTATTATCTGGGTCTCGGGCGGCGGCCGCCTCGAGAAAAGGTTTTATGTTTTCAAAGATATCTGGTTTTCCGCCTGCCATAAAAGATGCACCATTACGCGCTCCGTCTTCTCCTCCTGAGACACCAAGGCCTAGGTAATTTATCTTTTTGGTCGCGAGTTCTTGGGATCGTCGCTTTGTATCTTCAAAATGCGAGTTGCCGGCGTCAACGATTAGATCCTCTGGTTCTAGGTATGGAACTAGCGATTGAATGACTTCCTCAACAGTTTGACCGGCGGGGAGAAGAAATAAAATTTTTCTTGGTTTTGCTAGNTTTCTGACAAAATCTTTNAGCTGTGAATGAACATAAATAGCAGGCTCATTCATTGCATGTGAAGGTGATGAATCGTGGCCGATTACAGAGAAACCCTTTTCTGCAAAGTTCTTTGCTAGATTTATTCCCATTACACCTAGNCCAATTAATCCAATGTCGGCTAGTTCAATATTTTGTGTCATTCGAAAATGCGCCTCNTNTNTGNAAATTATATAGGTAAAACTAATCCGTTTTATCGATCAGTCTTAACCTAAATATTCGTCCAATAAATCTNTTGTTTTCCAACTCAAATAAATTAATTCCGCTCCCAGTAATCCAAGCGGTTTTGCTACGAAATTTAATCTGAAAGGGGAAAATAACTCATAAGTGTCGTCATCATCAACGATTGCACGCGCTATTAAATTACCGGCAATCGCCGTAGTATTAAGTCCATGTCCCCCAAAGGCTTGAAGATACCATATATTATCTTCCAATTTACCAATTTGAGGCATGCTATGTGTCGCATAACCCATCGTTCCAGACCACGCTAATTGCGCGCTAATGCCAGAGAGTTGTGGGTAGACCTTTAACAAGTCTCTAAGCATTCTCTGCTTAAGATTGTTTGGTTTTAATCGTGTGCTTATTCCTCCCCCCCAAAGTATTTGTGTAGATCGTAAGGGACGGTAATAGTTTTCAACCCTTCTACTATCTGAAACGGCATATGGTGATCGAATNGCTTCTGTTAATCGATCGAATAATGGTTCAGTAAGAAGCACNTAGGTTCCTATTGGCAAAATGGCGTTATATAANTTGGTGCTCACATAATTTTGGCAAGCCGAGGTGCATATAACGACAGTGTTTGCCTTTACATGCCCATTATTGGTACAGACAATATAAGAGTTTTTACGCCGGGTGATATTTATAGCGGTGGTTTCTTCAAAAATTTTTGCGCCCAAACTTTCGGCGTCTACAGCGCATTTATGAATATAATTTAATGAATGCAGTTGATAAGCATCTGGATTGAATATTGCGTCACTGTATTTCTTGCTCGAATAACGCTCCGCAACTTTACTTTCGGACCAGTAACTTAAATTAGTTTCGTAAATAGAGTTCATATAGTCTATTTGTGCGTTGAGATTATTCTCTTTCTTGCCCCAGGACATTCTTACAATGCCGGGTTCGGCATCGATTTCGGTTTGAGGTGAATTTTGACATCGACGGCGTACTATTTCGATACCTTCTGCAGATAGTCTATATAGATCTTGCGCATATTTTCGNCCTAACCGCCGCTCCAGCCTTTTTATGGGGACGGAATATCCAGCCGATAAGAAACCNCCGTTTCTNCCTGANGCACCACTTCCTAGCNTGTTTTCTTCCAATAACACTGCCGAAATATTCTTTTCAGATAATTCTAAAAGCGTNTTTATACCGGCAAGACCACCACCGATAATGCAAATATCGGTTTCAANGGTTNCGTATAATTTTGAACGTAAATTAGCGCGGTGCTCTGTNTGGGTATAATAAGTNTCTGTATCTATTTTCATTGCCCGCTTATCATCATTAGTACTAGANAATTTNAGTGTAGTTTNACGCTTAGGTTNAATNTNAATNCGCTCGTAATTATACAATCCTTTCAAGGGAGATACTGCATGAAAATAGCTGTTATGGGAACTGGAGGAATGGGTGGCTATTATGGTGGCCTCCTGGGGTCAGTTGGGGCAGATGTTTCATTTATTGCTAGAGGGGAACATCTAAAAGCTATCAAACAGGATGGCTTATTATTAAAAGGTGACGGAGACGAAATATGTTTGAAATCGATAATGGCGACAGACCAGCCAAGCGAAATAGGTGTGGTCGACGTCATTTTATTTTGCGTCAAACTTTATGATATTGAGACAGCCGCGGAAGTTATAAAGCCACTACTTGGTGATAACACGATGGTTATTAGTGTTTTGAATGGTGTGGATGGGCCGCAAAGATTGGAAAGAATAATTGGGCTTGGACGAGTTATAGGAGGTGCAGCGTATGCTTCTGCTTATATAGAAGCACCAGGNACTATAAAATATAAAAGCACGGGTGGGCGTTTAAAGATTGGCGAACTTTCTGGNGANATTAGTGAGCGCATAGATACTTTCAGAGCTATTTGTGAACCTGCNAGNTTTGAGTGTGAAGTAACGGAGAATATAGTGGGAGCGCTTTGGGATAAATATATTCTATTAGCAACGAATGCAGGGTTATCTTGCCTGTGTCGAAGCCCTGTCGGTAAGATTTATAACGATGCTGACCTATTAGAAGTGGCTATAGCCTTAATGGAGGAGGTGCGAGCTTTAGCGTTAAAACAAAATATTGCCATCGACCCCAACGTAATTGAGCACTCTTTAAAGTGGTCTAAAGGTTTACCGTCAGACCTATTTGCATCGATGTACCACGATATGGCGGCCGGGAAAAGAATGGAGTTGGAAGGTATGTCAGGTTACGTAAAAAGATTAGGAAAAGAACTGGGAGTTAGNACTCCATNCCATTCGCTGCTATATGGTGGATTAAAGTTCTTTAAAGACGGGCGGTTATAAGGTTATGATTTTGTTATAAAAAGGTTGAGGTTTCCATGGCCATTTATGTTGACGCGGANGCTTGCCCAGTTAAACAGGAGGTTGTGAGAGTAGCTGAGCGTCACAATCTTATTGTTTACATGGTGTCTAATAGTCTGATGAGACTGCCTCAGAGTCATTTAGTTAAACGCATTCTAGTCTCTGATGGTTTCGATGCCGCAGATAAATGGATATTAGANAATGCTAAAAAAGGTGACCTTGTAATTACATCGGATATTCCGCTTGCTGCAGACTGCATAAAACATCAAGCTTNCGTTATAACGCCAACCGGACATCANTTTGATGAACAAAATATTGGCAATGCTCGTGCTATGCGCGATCTGAATGGTTATCTCCGCGAAACAGGAGCAATACTCGATCAAAAGCGAAGTTTTAGTAAGCTCGATAGATCATCATTTTTGCAGAAGATGGAAGAAGTTCTTCAGCGTCTAAAACGTNTCTAGTTATTNTGAGAGCTACTTAAAACTTTCCCAATCAAAAAGAGGTGGTTCTTTTTGGGCGAACCGTTTTATCGCTTCAGCATGAAAATCCGACTCCCGTGAAATAGCCTGAGCCATAGCTTCCATTTCTAGTATCGTTTTGTAGTCGTGGTTGAAAGATTGGTTCAGAATAACTTTTGCTAACCCAATTGCCTTTGTCGGTGCATTTACAAAACGTTTGGCAAAAGCCTTTGCTTCCGCTAGTGCGTTTTCCTGGNTCACTATATCGTATACTAAGCCCAGTTGCTTTGCTTCTTCAGCATAAACGCGTCGACCAGAAAAAATGAGTTCCTTCGCTTTTTGTAACCCTACTAGCCTTGGAAGAATGTACATACCGCCCCAGTCTGGAATAAGCCCAATTCTTACAAAAGCCTGCAATAAAAAACCCTTCGGGGTAGCGAGGACAAAATCTGCTGCTAAAGCAATATTAGCTCCAGCTCCNGCGGCAGCTCCGTCGATTAACGAAATCACAGGTACTTCGATATTNAGTAGNTCNATCATCTTNTGATGGTCGTCGCGCAGNGCTTCTCGNGCAAGGGCNGCCGATTTGAGNCGCGAACCCATACTCTTTACGTCACCNCCGGCACAAAAAGCGCCGCCAGCACCGGTGAGCATCAGTGCTCGGACTTCTTCACCCGCTTTTTCTCGAACTGTTTTTAAAGCATGTGCTAACTCTTGTCGCATCACCGGAGCTAAAGCATTCCTAGCCTCTGGTCGGTTTAAGGTGATGACTGCTACACCTTCATCAATTTCAAACAGAATTTCGGTGAAATCCATAGAGAGCTCCTTAATTTTTTTTGGTCTATAACTGCTTGTGGGTAGTATCCTAAAAACGAGACGTTATTCAATCAGATATTAGATCTATTGCCTTTTTAGTATCGGATGAACATAAAAAATTAATATGGTGGATTAGTTACGGCTTAAATATCCAGATTTAAATAGGGGGAGATAATGCGACGATTTGAAAATAAAGTAGCGCTCGTAACGGGAGGCGCATTCGGTATGGGGGCTGCAACAGCAAAACTTTTTGCTTTGGAGGGAGCCAAAGTTGTAATTGCTGATCTCCTAGAGGATGAGGCATCAAAGCGCNTTAATGAGATAACGGAACTGGGTGGCGAAGCCATTTANATCGAGCTAGACGTTACAAATGAAGANAATTGGGAAAGCATTATCGAAAAAATTGATAGTGCGTATGGCCGTCTNGACGTTCTCGTTAATAACGCTGGNATNAGTGGCAGTGGTTATCAAGACCAAGGCGACGTTAAGGCATGGGAAGACTTGATGCGAATTAATGCAACGGGCCCATTTTTAGGGACCAAACATTGTGCTCCTTTAATTATTAAATCAGGCGGTGGCGCCATAGTAAATATATCNTCTATATCNGGNGTCGTGGGGCANGGNTANATACACCCNGGATATAATGCCTCGAAGGGGGCAGTTAGAACAATGACAAAACAAAGTGCGGTGCGGTTTGCTAAAGACGGTATAAGAGTAAATAGCGTTCATCCGGGGATAATGCCTGCAATGCGAACTTCGGGGGTTACGGCAGATCCAATACATCGTCAGAAAATTCTTGATGCTTATGTTCCAATGAAAAGAGCNGGCGAGGCCGAAGAAGTGGGCAAGGCCGTNTTGTTTTTAGCATCAGAAGATGCATCGTATATTACGGGCGTTGAGCTGCCCGTAGATGGTGGATATCTAGCTATTTAGGTAAGCATCCCGCTAAACGAAAACCAAAGATAGTTTCTAATAAGAAACGCATACGAGATTGTGTGTAGTATTATTGAGACTTTCCGTTGACAAATTTACCGTTTAAATTCGAAGATCTGTAATAAGCGTATAACAACAAGGTCTGGCTTGAACAATTGTTACCTTTATCATCTCCCAGGCCTAAAAAAATTACGTTTTGTAGGTTAACCAACAGGGAGTAAGTAATGAAAAGTAGTCTCTTAAAGTTAGGGCTTGCGAGTGTTATTGGCTTTGGAGCTGTGACAACGTCCCAAGCTGCCACGAAGCTCGACATGGCGACGCCGTGGGGTGGTGGAATTATGCTTGAGTATGTTGCTCGAGGAGCCGCAGCTAATATGGAACTCTTCACATCAAACAATGTAAAAGTGGAAGTTTTTCCCGGTGGTACGCTTGGTAAAGCTCTTAAGGTTACGGATACTGTGAAAAAGGGCGTTGCGCAGATTGGACATAACTGGTCCGGATATGACTGGGGTGTNGANAAGACAGCCATCTTGTTTGGTGGTTTCGCAGGCTCAATGAGCTGGGATAAGATGATGCACTGGACATTCCGTGGCGGCGGAAAAGAGATGTGGATGGACTGGCGTATGGCCGAATTTGGTGTTGCTGCAGTACCTTGTGGTTCGGCACCGAGAGAGCTTTTCGCGCATAGTCACAAGCCAATAAGAAGCCTGGAAGATTATAAGGGTATGAAAGTTCGTACTGCAGGCGCATGGGCGGAAATCGCACAAAAACTAGGTGCTTCTACTGTAATTTTGGCGGGCGCTGAAGTTTACCCGGCCCTAGAAAGAAAAGTTGTCGATGCCATAGAATGGGGAACTCCAACTCATAACATCGTGATGGGTTTTGAAAAAGTTGCAAAATATATTGTTGTTCCAGGGGTTCATCAACCAATCGCTATGCATGAGTGCGCAGTAAATAAGAAAGTGTGGGACGGAATGTCTGACATGGTTAAGAAGCAAATTACTGCAGGTGGTAAAATGATGACCTGGGATCTTTATATGAAGCTTGGACATGATGACGCGCCAAACTGGATGAAGTACGTTAATAGTAAGAAAAACGAAATCATCGACCTTCCACAATCGTTTAAAGATGCTGCAAAGAAAGCAACCGATGAGTGGGCAGAGGAAACAGGAAAGAAAGCAAACGATTGGTTTAGAAAAATCTGGGCCTCTCAAAATGCTTATAAGGACGCTTGGTCTCAAGCACATCGTTATCGTTAAAAATAACGTCATAGCATAAAGAAAAGGCGTTAGTTCCTTTTTGGGACTAACGCTTTTTTTTACAAACTCTTACAAACCTCATAGAACCGTCNCATTCCTTCTATTTGCTGGTCTGTGTGTCCCGCCCCTTGGCCNGAAGTNTAGAATGTTAAGTGGTCTGCGCCGAGTGTTAGCCATTTTTTTGCGGTTGACATCCAACCCTCGGGANTACCGTCACCAAAACGTATCCACGCCTCTATTCCAAAAGTATTGGGATCTCGACCCTGATCCAAAAGAAATTTATTAAGCTTGTCGAGCGCGTTAGCACTATTAGTTCCAGGGTTACCTAACGGGATCCAGCCGCTGCCATAAGTTGCGGCACGTTTTAGGGCGGCATCGGCTTGACCGCCAAACCAAATCGGTATTGGTCGTTGTTTGGGAAGCGGGTTTATACCGGCGTTTAGGACTGTATCGAACCTTCCGGAAAAGTTTACTGTCTTTTGCGTCCAAAGATTATTCATCAATTGAACTTGTTCATTTTGTTTTTGGCCACGTGTCTTCCAGTTCTCACCGAGTGCCTCATATTCAACTGGGTTCCAACCAACTCCAATTCCTAAGCGTAAGCGGCCATCGCTTAGAACGTCCAGCTGCGCCGCCTGTTTTGCTACAAGCGCTGTNTGACGTTGTGGCAGGATCAATACGCCGCTAACAAGGCCAACACGGGTAGTGATTGCCGCCATGAAAGATAGGGTGCAAAAGGTTTCATGAAAACAATCGTCAACGTCGTAAGGTCCATCAAAATTCTCATGCTTTTCTCTATCAGCGCCAAGAACGTGATCTGATACCTCTATGTAGTCAAAGCCAATTTCCTCGGCCGCTAGCGTCCACTCTCGAATTTGGTGAGGATCGCTCGGCATATCTCGTGTAGGAAAAAACGCACCAATTTTAGGGGACATATTGCGGCCGCTCCCTATCAACTTACCAGGTTAAATTAATTATTTCGTCTAAGAGCAGCATCAGCTCCGGCAAGTCGCCCTGTTACGGCTCCTCGCATAACGGATGTCGCGCCAGTATACGTTCTATAATAGATCCCAGCAACTTCTCCCGCAGCATATAAACCGGGAATTATATCGCCTTCGGTATTTAAGACACGGGCATTTTCGTCAATTTTAAGGCCGCCAAAGGTGAAGCAATTTGAACAAATAATGGGCCAAGCACGAAACGGCGGTGTAGAAATTGGCCGAGACCAGTGCGATTTGTTGATTGATAATCCCTCCGTCCGTAAGCCATCTGGGGTTAGTGGATCAAAATCAGTGTTTATTTCGGGGCAGGCGCTATTGAACTCGGTAACCGTATTCAAAAATTCGGCAGGATCTATCTTCATCTGCTCTGCGAGCCCCTCAAGTGTATCTGATTCTAGAGGCGGGACGCGCGTTCTAACAGTTGCATTCCAATTATGAATGTCATCTAATTTCTTATCGAAAACGGCATACGCCAATCCATTGCGTTGCTGCATAATTATGCGAGTTACAGCTTCATAGGTGGAGTCTACAAGAGCTGGCGCCTCATCTGTAAATCTTAATCCGCTATCATTAATGAGAAGGCCGTAGGAATAGTTTAGAACAACCGGCTCCCAATCTTTAGATCGTGGGTCGACCGGCTGTGCGTGAAAACTACCATAATCTCCACATGGTGCAGCGCCTATGTCCAACGCCATTTTTATTCCTTCTCCACGGTTGTAGTGACC
>FUFK010042362.1_pt1 | contig 33964 bp, 34 predicted proteins | sample 1021851 | NCBI WGS metagenome assembly FUFK01 (sample SAMEA51879418, study PRJEB19060) | metagenome | reverse complement strand
GTGGCTAGCGCAATCGGATACCCTATCCGATNCGGCTACCACCTATCTATCGGCGCCGCGGCCGTTTGCGGGCTCGGCGCGTTAGGGTGGGGGTAGTAGGACCGCGAAAACGTGGGCAAATTAGGGCGATGTTAGTCTCGAGACCCCCACGGGGGGAGCGACTACCGTGACTACGTATAGAGAGGCTCTCACATTTTCTTGTCAACTTGCCGCTCCCTAGCGACCTTCTGCTGCCTGAGCATCTCTGCGCGATCTAGTCGGTTCAGATGGTTCAGATACTCCTTCAGCCTGTCGAGCTCTTGCTGCAGCCCTTCTCTGATCCACGGGCGGGTCTCTCGCTCCACCTTCATNGCCATGATCAGGATGCGGTCGGTGAGCACTAGGTTCCCCTGGTGCCTAGTGTAGAGGTTGTCGTCGCGCATCTAATCGTCGCCCCCGATGCTTCGGGGTTCTACAGGGCTCAGTTGTCGAATGCTCTTGATGACGCCTTTCGGGATGGCGTTCACGTTGCCGCAGGTGTTATCTGCCGCCATGTAGGTGCCAGCGAGCACTACGCAGGACTGATCCTGGTGGATGATNATCCCGGTCGACCACATCTCAGCGGGCCTGAGCTCGCGGGCGTCAGCTTCGTCCATCCAAGGGTGCTCGCAGGACACGATGTCTACCCAGTGGACTAGCACCCACTGCACTACGGACCCCCCATGTCTGGGGGAAGCGGCGGGCGGTCTGAGTCATTGACCTGCTGGGCTTGCTGCATGGCAGCTACCCGGTTCCGCATCATCAGGTTCTCGTCGCCGTCCTGAGCAGTCTCAAGCATGCATACCAGCTTGCCGCCTGCTACTTGCAGAGAGTAGCCCGGAGGGCAGGGGTTGATGGTCAAGGGTGTCCGGGGCATCGGAGGCAACCCGGCAAGGGCGGCCAGTAGCTGGTTCATGGGCGGGTCTCCTAAGGGTCTATAGTTTCTTTAGTTACTTAAGTTCTGCTACTAATTCATCTCGTAGAGAATCTAGATGATCTTAAGTACCTAAAGACAGCGTCTTACTCCATTGGGTGATCTCGTCTCCGAGTTTCAGCCTCTTTGGAGTCCATCAGATTGTTTATCTGGTCTTCGTCGACCTCGAGAGTCGTCCACCTGTAGCTACAAGCTAGGCAGTGACGGCGTCTTCGAATGGTCTTGTGGTCTACGTCCCAGATCGAGTCGACGACGATTGTTTTCTCTTTCGCGCAAAAGGGGCAAAGCATCATGGTCGAGCCTGCCAGACCATCTCAGTGGGCTTGTGCCCGATGGTCACCTTTAGGGGTCCGTTTTCGAGGTAGTCCTTCAGCGCCCTTTCGCGGGCTTCTTCCCTGCGGAGCTTCATCTCGCGGTCGGTGTCCTTGGCCATAAAGTCCGAGAAGTACTGGCAGGCCATGGCAAGGGCGTCGAGCCGGTCGTCGTGCCTGAGAGCGCCTCTGAGCCTCTGTATGCGGCTGAGTTGCCAGAGCAACTGGTATTGCCTCTGAGCCTCGATAGGCCTGTCCTGGACGGACTCATGGTCTCTGACGACCACTGAGCGGTTCAGGACGAGCGAGTGGGAGTTGAGCAGGGGCTCTAGGACATCACAGATCCGTTTCTCCTTCTGGATCGAGTGGGTGACCTCTTCGATTGGGCACCGGTAGATCCGGCTCAAGTAGGGCTGCAGGAGGCTGGAGAACATGCCGCCGCCGAGGTTGGCCTCGACGAGCACGACCCGGGCCTTGGTCCGCTTGGCAATATGCGCGAGCTCTTCGAGCACCTCCGGCCCGTAGCCCCCCTTGATGCCTCCGCACTCCAAGACCATCAGTTGGCCAGCGTAGGACGCGACCGCGCTGTAGGCCGTCTCGTCGTCGCCCCTGCCTGAGGGGTCCACGGCCAAGACGCAGGTCTCGTATTTGACCTGGTCTCCCACGGTCATNAGGGGCCGGTAGAACCGGTCGCCCGCCATGCCCACGCACGGCAAGTCTGTCCAGGCTTTGTCGGGGTCGTTGCAGTGGACATACTTCTCGAAGCAGTATTCGGCGTCGAGGTCGGTGACGATCAGGTCGTTGATCTTCAGCGGGTAGCGGTCTACGTCGGCCAGACTCTGGTCGAGCATGAACTGCATGCTGAACATGGTGCGGCCGTANGCTAGCTCGCGCTCCATNAGGTCTTGCTCGGGGAATCTGGAGGGCTCTACCGGCGTCCCCGGGGGCGACTCCATCTTCTGGATCATCGGGGCGAGCTTGTCCCCGTAGCCCTCGATCTGGCGAGCATTAGGCATCCGGGCTGGCCAGATGCGCGTCTTAAACCCGCGGTTCGGCAGTTCGTGCAGCAGGTCTTGCTCGGTCTGCGGNGTGCCTAGGTAGACGATGCGGCCCCCGGGCTTGAGGATAGCNTCGTATTCTTGGGTCGCGGCGAACAGCTTGTCGCGCATCATCTGCGTCTGACTGTTGGCCCAACTGCTCGCGTCGTCGACAATGACCTCGTCTGCGCGTGCTCCGGTCACGCTAGAGAACACGCCCTTAGAGGTGACTGAAGGCGCGTGAGCCGGTGGAGCCCCGCCGACATCAAAAGCGATCTTAGAGCACCGCTGCCCTTCTCGAGGACGTAAGTGGTGCGCTAACGGGCCGAGCTCTTCAATGAGCTTGAGCGAGAAGGTCGTGAAGTCGTCACTGCGGTTCTTGCTGGCGCTGATCACCAGGAAGGACAAGCTCGGGTCTAGCAACAGTCGCCAGACCACGTAGGCACTAGTGATGTAGGATTTCCCGATGCCTCGAAAGGCCTGGGTGACGCTTCTCTTCGGCCCGTTAGCGATCCAGTCTGCGATGTCGTATTGAACTGGCGTGGGGTCTGGCAGGCCTAACGCTTGCCAGCAGATCCACAGCCAGTTCTTAAACCCGTCTTTGCCTTTCAGCCTCGGGTCGACATCGGTCATTGGTTTATCCCATGTCCTTAATTGGGATCTTCAGGTCGTCGAAGAGCGACACTGTCGGCGACCACGGCTTGCTGNCCTTGCCCTTGCGCTTGCGCTGGACTGACTGCCGTTTGGGCGTCCGGGCTTTGCCCGTTCGCTTCATTTTGCTGGTCACAGGCACATCATTCGTGGCGCTTGCTTCGGAATCGCCGCCGCCACCCTCTCCACCATCTCCACCACCTCTAGGCATGATTTACTCCTATTCTACTTGCGCGACAGGTGCTTCCGGATCGTCGAACGGGAGCACTGCTGCTAGGTTGCTTACAGGGGAATCTTGAAAGGCCACAGAGTCGATACCGTTGTCTTTCAAGAATTGACGAGCCACCGACAGGTCGGCGGCAGTTGCTTCTCCGGCTTTAATGCGCGCCAAGAGAGTTTTAGCAGTCTCGGCGTGCAAGTCCTCCAAAAGTTCATGCAGGCTCATGGTTAATACCCTGAGCCCGACGAAGTGATAGAAAGGCCGCGGCGCTTCATGCGCTTCTTTTTCTTCTTCTTCTTCCCGTACATAGATCACTCCATAATTGAGATGACGCAAGAGGGTGAACTGTTGACCTCAAGCTCCACATACATCTGTGGGTAAATGGTCAGCGCCGCTGTTTTCTCACCCGTGCTGGTCTCAGGCGAGTTGCCCGTGCTGGTGTTAACCGCACCCGAAGTAGCGATGCGCGACCAAGTGTGGTCAGACCCTAGACGCCCGTAGAAATGGACATTGGTAATCGTCCCTGCAGTGCAGGTGATTTGGTATAGACCTGCCTCGTCCAAAGGGTGTTGGCAGAAAATCGTGCTTGATGTCACATCGGCACCAGCCGTAGTGACATCGATTAGCTTGTGAACCTTGCTCATTTGATCAGCTCCTGAGTTTGTTAAAGAAGAAGGAAGCAGCCGCCCCGATCACCGCGGCTGCCCCTAGCATCCAACTCTTGGACTGTTCAAGTCGTCGGACGCGNTGGTCTAATTGATCCAAAGACTCGCTGTGATTCTTCATCGTCGCGAGTATTGAGTCTACCTTGCCCTCTAGCCGGCCTATGGCTAGCAGCAGGTCGTCGTGAGAATCCATGGCTTAGTCGTCAGACGAGGCGCGGATAATCCAGTTGCAGACGAACCCTTGGCTTTTCCCAGCGTCAGCCACCGAGAACTTGCCGCCTGNTGCCCCCAACGTGTCGGCGTCAATGCCTTCTGCGTCAGACGCCATTCGGTCAGGAGCGGTGCTCGGTCCCATTGTGTCCCGGCCGATGACCGCGCGACCACGCAGGTCAGGAAGGGCAAAGGTCGAGCTTCCGTCTCCGGCTCCGTAGGTAGTCGATACTTGCGCGAACAAGGTCGAGAACGTCGTCCGACTGACAAGAGCTCCGTCGCAGAACAGCCAACCTTTAGACACGCCGCCGGTAAATGCAGAACCGATGTTCACATCGCAAGCGTTGTCAAAGCTGCTCGCCGTAGTGATCACCGTGTTCCCCGCGTTCCCCGCGGTAGCTTGCGTGATCGTTAGCTGGCCCTCGTTCTGCGTGACCGTCAGCTTGCCGTTGTGGCCATCCGCGTGCTCGATAGCNNNCTTCAGGTTGGCCGCGGCGNCCGACGCGCTCGCCCCAGCGTTGAACTGAATGTTGGTGCTGGCTCCGTAGTCGTTGCGGATTGTGTAGGTTCGGCTAGTGCCGTCTGTNGAGATTAGCGTGAGCGTGCCGTTGTTTACGTCGTCGAACTCGGTGTCGCCGAAAGTAAGCGTGGCTGTTGCGGCAGTCACCGCAGTGCTGGGTGGCGTAGCGCCTAGGTAAGGCAGGATAGTGCCAATAGGAACAAGCTCTCCGGGGAATCCCGTAGAGCGTGACGGAATCTTAGTAACCATTAGCCTTTCCTCCCATACACGACTACGCGGGCTCCCGAACGAATGTTGCCACTAAACGAAGTGTCATCGACATCGTCAGTAGCCTTGAACCTAATGCCGGTGATGACATCGGTGGAGTAGGTGAAGTGGTTGACAATATCGTATTTAGACATGCCTTCTGGTCCGCTTGAGTCTCCTCCTAGAAGGTCAACACTACTAAAGCTCGGCTTATCTAGCTGCCCATGTCCTGACACAGCCACTGACTTGTTCCAGCTTGCTGTAGATCGGTTGGCAGGTAGCCACAGGCGGAACGCTTGTCGTCGATCGTAGGTACCTGAGCTTTCATGGCTCACAGTAGCCAGCGCCATTTTTGTGCCGCCGTCGTGGAACTGTTGATACGGGTCGGTGTTGGTCGACGTTAGCACATGAGCTTGCCCCGAAACCGAGTAACCGCTGGTCCGATATGTCCCGGTGGAGTCTGCAAACTCCATGACAATGGCGGCAATCGTGGAATTGGCCTGTGCAAAGCCGGTGCAGTAGAACTCGTAGTCGGTGTAGTCTGTGCTATACCAGCCACCGACAGTCATGCTTGACGAGTTAGACCCTAGGGTAAACACTCCTAGGCGGACCATGCCCGATGAAGCCACTGACAGCAGTTCGTCGTCGACATACTTCTTAGTCGCCGCTTCTTGATTAGACGTAGGGTCGACGAGGTTAGTGATCTTCTGCGTGCCCATTGACAGAGCTCCGTTCGGAGCCTGGAAATCATTTAGGCGTTTCGCGTTGACGCTGCTGTTGAAGTCACTGATGGACCCAGTCGTAAGCGTCCCTAGGCTGAGTCCNGTGCCGCTTACAGGCACCGACAGGAACCTTGGAGTCGTGTCCCCGCTCGACGTAGTGAACGCGCTTGTGTTGATTCGAGCCAGATCTACGGTGCTGTCCGCGATCTTTGCCGCGGTCACCGCATCGTCTCGAATCGTCGCGGTGCTGACTGCCTCGGAGCCCGAAGTCTGGTCGAGCTTTACAGTCGTCACAGAACCGTCAGTGATGTCGAGCCCGTCAAGGAATCGCATCTTGCCAAAGTTCTGAACGCTGATGACCGTGCTGCTCGCAGGCGCCGTGTCAAAGTCTAGCGTGCTATCTGTCGAACCCTGGATGACGCTGAAGTCCGTGTTCGGGATCTGGAGCACGCCGTCGATCGCCACGACCAGCATCTCCTCTTCAATGTTCGGGCCGCCTGTCAAAACAAACGCATCCGTCGTGCCGTTACCTGAGAACGTCCACTGCTGTGGGACGCCGGAGATGCCCCAAGTAGCTACATCGTCAACGTACTTCTTGGTGGCCGCCGCGTCGTCGGCCGTAGGCAGCTTCAGGCTGCGGATAGTCTGAGTGCTCGCGTTGTACAGCGCGCTCCAGTAGCCGTTGACCTCGTCGTACGACAAGTAAGTAGGCGCGGCGGACCCGCCTGAGTTGGTCTGCTCAAACGCTTCCTGAGCGATATACAGAAGCTGCAGAGCCACCGTGTCTAGCTGCGCTTCAGTAATAATGGTGCCGTCCGCAAAGTCGATCAGCCGGTCGTTTTTTCCTCGAGGCGTGACGCGGAGAATTGAGACTTGCTTGCCGGTTGTCGGCGCAGTCGTGAAGTTGACCTTGTTGGTCGAAGTGTTGATCGTGTAGCCGCTCGTCTGCTTAACGCCGTCAAGATGCACCTCGATGCCCTTGGGGTCCGCACTGACTACAACAGTTTCGGTGAGGTAGTCGAAGGTGATGGCGAACTCGGTAGTGGAGTTGTCGCCCGTGTAACTATTGAAAGAGAACGCCATGGGTTACTCCACTGGGAACAGTTGCGCGCGGATAAGCGCCGGGTCTTCGCCACGCGCCACAGCGGAGCGGGCTACAGTTTGTGCTCGCGCTGCTTCGCCAACCTCGGGGAACTCTTGGAGCATGTCCCGAATAGCAAAGCTGCGGTAAGCGCGAATGATCTTCATGATTTGAGCGATCTGAGGGCTTTCTACGTCAAGCTCTTGCACACCCTCCTTCGGAAGTGCTTGGTATTCCTTCGAGCTAATCAACCGTTCTAGACGTTGGCGCATCGTGCGATTGCCGATCTTGACAGTGCTAGAGAGCTCTAGCCAACGGTCGTAAGCACTTTGGCCCTTGTCATTCTTCGCGTCCGTCAGGTCCATGCCGTATTTCATGCGGGACGGCGTCGAGAAGGGATACTCAAGCAGCGCGAACTCTTGCGTGATCTTGTCGCTAGTAGTGCGATTGGTCACGATCGGGTTGAACAGCGCGTTGATGTCGTTCACGGTCTTCAGCGACCCTTCGAAGTTGCGGCGGTCTACCTTCTCCCCGATGGCATTTCTCTTGGGGTCGATGAACGTCGTACTCCAGCCGGGGATGCGTGAGGTAAGTCCGTCGACCACCCCGCGCAGTTCGGCCATAGACGGGTCTGCTAGCTCGCGGAACCCCGCAACGAATGACGGCACCAGAAGCGCGCCAGCCATGCGCCCTGCAGCGCCGGGGATTGTGACCTCAGGGTTGTCGATCATGCCCGCGAGGTTCGTCAGGCCTTGCAGGTATGACTTGGACTGCAGGTTGTGAGCGATAGAGATAGCCGCCGCAATCGACAGGCGCTCAATGTCCGACTGATCTTCTTCGGTCGCCCACTTCGCTGCATCTCCCATGTCGGCATACACCCCAAGGACCGTCGCCAGCGGGTCGAGCTTCTGATACGAGAAGTAGGTGTCGCCGATCTTGATGCTGTAGGGCTGCCACCCGGCGTTCATCATGACCGCTCGCATGTCCTTGTCGGCAGGGCCGGCTCCAGTGATCGAGCCGTTCTGCACTGCGGCCGTAATCCCAAACGTCCAGCCAATCGCGGCCATCATGCGCCCGTGAGCTTGGTTGCGGACTCGCGCGTCCGTCGACGCAAGCTCGCGCGCCATTTGGCTCTTCATGCTCTCAAGACCTTTGCCCTGCAGCTTGGTCTTTCGCAGATACTCGACGGCGCCCAGCACATCCTTGTTCAGCACCGGGATAGCTGTGCGTCGCGACGCATACATAAAGATGTTGAGCGGCGTCCGGATAAACGGCACAAACAACCGCATGGCTGGGTGGCGCCCCGCGAACTGCGTCATCGTTCGGCCAAAGTCTGACAAGAAGCCGCGGTCAGGGTCTAGCTCTGTCGTGAACGTGCGCTCGCGAGCACCTTCAATCGCTCTGTCCGCAATCAGCCCGCGGTTAACTGCACCGCCCTTTAGCTGCTGCTCGATCCAGTTGCGCTTCGCCGCTGCGAGAGCTATGTGGCCTTCGGCGTGCATGAAGCGTTGGTTGCCCGACTTGTCCTTCATGTCGATGGTGAACCGCTTGTCGGCCTCGCGGACCAGGTTGTCGCGAATAAGAGCCTGTCCGCGCGCAGTCAGGGCCGTCATCTCTTCCGTGATGAAGTCATCTACCGTCTGCAATTGTGGGCCTATGAAGTCTTCTCCAAGCGACTTGTTCTGCAGACGGCCAGCCCGCTGCAGAGCGCGAGCCTCCACTAGCAGGTCCGCGCGGACTGAGCTCCGATAGTTTAGCTGCTTAAAGAACTCGTCTGTCGCCATCAAGGCTCGCGATGGCGCGCGCAAGACCGGCCCCCAAAGCTCCATGAATCGTTGGCCGGCGAACTGCGTAGGATCGACCTCTTGGCCTCGAATAGCTGCCCAGTTCTCTGGGGTCCATGCGCTCGCCTGCGACTGCTTCATGTCCAGGGTGCCCTTGCCGGGGTCGAGAATGTAGTCGTCTTTCTTCCACGCCTTCTTTGCCATTGAGGCGGCGTCAGTGATCTGACCCCACATGCCAAAGAACTCTTGAGAAGCTCTCATGACCTCGGCTTCGATCTCAGCGGTGTCTTGGCCGAGCACCGACTTGAAGCCCTTCTTGATTCGAGCGGCCATCAGCGTTTCCAAGGGCTGGTACATGGCCGTCATCGCGTTGCCCATCGTGTTGGTGGAGAACGTCCGCATGCCTGAGAGCACGAAGTTGACGAAGTGCTCGTTAATCATCCACCAGATGCGCCGCTTGCGGTCAATCTGCCGCAGCGCCGCGGTTGCACCAGACACACCACCAGAATCAAACGCGCCGCCGCGGCCAAACATTCGATCGCCCATGTCGCGGATGCTCTTGGCGCCACCGGCCTCGTCTAGCATCTTGCGAAGCATGTTAGGTTCGATGATTTCATCGGCCCCGTAGCGCATCATGTAGAGGCCTCGAGACACCGCGCGGCGATACCTGCCGTGCGATTCAAGCATCGGTGCAGCGTCTTCCATCCANCGACCGAACGCCCGCACTGCCTCGTCTTCGCTAGCAAGCCCTAGCTCTTGCCGCAGCTTGCTGNTTCCCGGGGCCATNGCCTCATACAGCTTCCTAGCGTGCTGCATGTGGACCGAGATCATGGACGACAGCGCCTGCGCGTCGTGCGTTATCCGCTCGATGTCATCCGCGTGCCGACTCAGCTTTGCTTGCGTCTTCGCTACAGAGTGACCAGTCTGGTTGCTTAACACCTGCAGGCGGATGCGGTTAATTTCCTCCTGCTTAACAGTGTTGCCCGCTTGGTTAACGATCCTGCGTCGCGTCACCTTCTTGCCCGTCTTCGGGTCGACAACTTGCTCGCTTACCTCACGCCAGCCTAAGCTCGCACCGTTGGCGTCACGCATGTCCGCAGCTTTTACGACACCGTGATCCTTCATGATCTTGACTAACTGCCCGAAGCTCTCGGGGCCAAGCATCGCAGTGTTCATGACACCCGGGATCTTCTCGGGCGTGAAGTCGCCAGCCCTTACAGAGTCGTCAAGCTCACCGATGATCTGCAGGAGCTTCTGCCGCGGGATCTCGCGGTTGCGCGTTACTGACTCGCCGAGCGCGCGGAGCCCCGCATGGTGAGGCATGTCAGCGAACGCCCCTCCTGGCATCGCCTGTCCAATGTCTGTCTTTGGGCGGTCGCCTAGAATGATCTCGGCGCGACGCTCACTCAGCATCCGATTGGTCAGCTTCTCTCGTCGCCGCAGCGCGCTGATGGCTTCAGGCTTTACAGGGCGACTGGGGTCGTTCTTGTATACGTAGGTAGTCTTCTGCCTTTTGCGCTTCGCTCCGGTCTCGGGATCGACCTCAGTAAACTTCTCGACGCGCTTCTCAATGTTGACCCAGTCGTCGCCTAGCTGCTGCGACATGTTGCGTTCATGCGCGTCAATTTCGAGTTGGGTTTCGTCTGACTTGTGAGGCACGCGCGAGTCCCTTTCGGGCACGGGCTCACCGCGAGCACGGCGTGCCGCGGCCTCTTCAGCCGTCTCGGTAGCGCCGCGGTTCGGGTATTGTTGGTTGTCAAAGTTGCGGCTAGCTTGCGTCTGCTGATCGGCAGCCCGCCGAGCTTCAGTAATGTCTCGCCGCAGTTTGTCTGCCGTGACGCCCTTTCCACCCCGCTTGACACCTGTGTGTTTCTTAGCTTCTTCGCGGAGCTCGCTCTTGGTCATCTGCGAGAGGTCGCTGTCGATGTCTGCCGTAGCAGGAACTTCCGCTTCTACTGGCCCCCTGTCAGCTTCTGGGGTATCGCGAGACATCACCTCTTCAGCCGCTTCTGACGTTTCGTCGATGTCGCGAGCAATCGCGTCCCGCCTCTGCTCTTGCGTCAAGTTAGGGTCTTCCAAGATCCTCTTGCGGCGGAAGACGCTGCGGACTCCTAGGGCGATTGCTTCGACGGCAAAGCCGAGGCCAATGCCCTCGATCATGTTCTTAAACCGGCCGACAGCCGCTTCGTCGTCAGGATTAGCCGCCAAGTTGTTGACGACGAAGTTATCGGCACCGAAGTGCTGCAGCATGTTGGAGAGCCGCTCTTCGTCGTGGGTAAAGACCGTGGCGTCTGCGAAAGCTCCTACGGCCATGCTTCGCCCGAACCCGTAGTTCCGCATCGCCTTACTGGCTTGGCGCTCGGACATGCCAGCACGCCTCAGAATCTCGTCCGCGCGCACTCGCGCAAACTTAGACGCTTCGTATGTCCTGTCGCCTGCTGCGACCGCACGCGCCGCACGCGCCTTTCGAGCCGAGGTCAAAGACTTCGCAACCTTAGCCGCCTTGCCCGCCTTGCCTACGTGCCCAAGGCCGAAGCTACCTGGCACGAAGCCTGACAGAAATTGGATCGACCCTTCGACTAGAGAGCCCACAGTCGAGGTCGAGTGCCCCAGCCCGAAGTTGTCGGGAATGTCGTAGTCGGCCCCGAAGATAGTAGGGATCTCCAAGATGCCTTCGACAGCCCCGGCTAATCCTCGAGTCACCGGGTTGTGCAGGAAGAAGTTTTCGTTGTCTTCGTCCATTACCGGCTCGGCCTCAAACCGTTCAGCAGGGGTAAGCCCAGTAGTCGTGGGTAGCTGCTGCTGCGGCGCGACACCTCCTAGAAAGAAGGAACCTTCGTTATCAAATCGGGGCATTACTTCTCCTTGCGAAGGGCTCGGGCTCGTTTCTCAAAGTCGCGAGAACTGTTTAGAAGCCTTTGGTAGGTAGGGCTCCACATACGCCAATCGCTGTTGCCGGTAGTCTCGCCTGCAACTCGGGGCTGTTTCCGTTGCCGCTCAGGCACCATCTGGGTGTAGTCCTCCCAAGCGTCGTTATCCATCGAGGTGTTAAACCTCTGAATATGGTGTAGGCCTAGGTCTAGATCGCGCGCCGGAGAACCATCAGTGCGCTGGACTTGTGCGACCTCGCGCAGGTTCCTTAGTGAGCTTTGGATCTCCCAGAAGCGGTCCCATTGAGAGATGTCTGACGTGCCGTCGCTCTTCTTAAAGCGACTGTCAGTAACCTCCGGATCAATGCCTAGCTTGGTCAAAGCCTTCCCCAGTAGCGTGTCTTTCCAATTGTCGACTAGCTTGCCATCGACCACAAAGCTTGACAGGTCTTGCTCGAAGCGGTCGTTGTTAGACGAGCCGATGACAATGCTGGACCAGGGAATGTCCGTCGTGTTCTTCCACCCAAGAGCATCGAACGACAAGCCTTCGCGAGTCTCGCCCATCACAATTTCTTCTAAGGTCAGGCCGCGCATGCCGACCTCTGCTTTCAATCGAGCTTTCCAGATAGGCGCCTCCTTCATGCCTTCTCCGTAGAGCTCTTGGCCGTTGAGGTAGTGCCAGTCCCCGTTGAACTCATAGAAAGCAGCCGCCCTACCAGGATCACCTCCCTGCAGGAACGAAGTCAGCCAGAAGATTGCAGACTGATTGCGCGTCGGAGAGTGCGTAGGATCAACAATGTCTGTGCGTGTCTGAATCGCTGCAGGAAACGTGGTTCCGGGCAAAATTACGGCCGGATTAGGCACCGAATCAGCCGGGGCTGCCATGTGCTCTGCGTAGGCCGCACGGTATGCAGCTAGTTCGGCAGAAGCCTTGCCTGTTTGTTCAAATGCAGCCACACCGGCCGCGGCGGCCTGTCGGTTCGTAAACAGTTCTTGAGGGGCTCCAGCCGCAAAGCCATTCTCGCTTAACTCTTGGGCAGTAGGCAGTGGTTTCGGCTTTTGAGTTGCACGGCCGGTNGCNTGGTCNAGGCTCAAAACGTANGGCAAGTNTTGCTCAAATACCGCCTGCTGCCGATCGCCTGCCGCCTGTGCAGCTAACGCCTTCTGAGCGTCAGTCGCATCGTCCGTCAGCTTAGTGGTCCCCGTACGAACAGAGCGGCGGATCAACTCGTCATACCCCGGCGACTGAAAGTTGTCAGGGTAGTCCTTACCGGCAGTGCCGTTCAGGATGTGCTTCATGATCCTAGGAGCCCACGTAGAAACGTCGGAAGGATCGCCGTAAGGGTTCTCCGCTTGCTCCCCTCCTGCTTTTAAGTGCGACTCAACTTGCTGCACTAGGTTCTCTTTGAACCGGCGCATGGCTGACTGCCTTAAAGTAACGGCGTTTGGGTTGTACTTTAAGATGGGTCGGCCGCTGAGATCTAGTCCCCCAGTGTCCACTCTATCGGGGTAGGCCGCATCAATAGCCTCTTTTGCATCTCGGATAATTGGTTCGGCAAAAGCATCTACAAGCTTTTGTGAATCACGGACAGACGAGTCAGTTAGAAGCTCGTCAAGCGTCTTGCCTATAACGCTCGTGTTGTCTTGCAAACGAGCAACAAGCTGGTCGACGTATGAGTCGCGCAACACTTGCTTGCCTTTCACATCTCTCTTTCTCGACTCTCGCCTGTAGTTGCCTATTTCTCGGCGGACTTCACGATCCAGTNNTCTCTTGCTGGNGGCGGACAAGCTTTGCTCAGGTCCAGCCGCATCCCTNATGGCNNCTTCGATGTCCGNTTCGACGCTCNTCATTTGTAGCTGGCCAGCAGCGCGAGCTTCTTCGCTTGTCGCAATCTGCAGCAATTCAGTCTTAGTAGCCATGGGCAGATCAGCATTTGCGATGCGGCTCATTATTGCGTCGCTTGAGCCTTGTTCTGCGAGTTGCTGCCTAATGTCGTCTACTTCAGCTTGTTGGCTTACGCCAAGCACGCCACCCATTCGCTGCTCGTCCAACGCCAAGCTTCTAGCGGTTTGGCGAATCTGCATCGAGGCTAAGTCTTGTGCGTCCGCTGGCGTGTAGCCCGACGCGACTAAGTCGGCTTCAACCTGTTTTCTAAACTCAGGTGTGTTTAGCAGCCCCATAAAGTCGTCCACAGACTGCGGCTTAACCTCTCCTGGTGGCAACGGGCCTTCTGGGCCTACTGCGGTTTGCGTCTCTAATAGCTGCACCGCGTGGCCCATGATTAAGTCCGAAGCCTTAGTTCGGTCAGCGCGCGGCCCTTGAGCTCGTCGACTTGCGGCACGCTTGTCTAGGGCATCCTCAATTTCCCTAAGCTCGTTGTCCCAGAAAGCCGTCTTCCCTAGCGTCTGGCCNCCNTNGCCCTTGAGAGACGTAGGCACGCCGCGGACGACCGCTAGGAAATGATCGACCAAATCGGGGTCGACATCCTGCAGGTGCTCCGCAATTTGAGTGACCGACTTCGACAAGATCTTGCGCTTCTGAGCAGGCGTGAGGTCTCCCCTCGCGTTAATCGCCATGAACTTGTTGACGAAGTCTGCTCGGCCCGCCTCTTGCGCCTTCTTTGTCGCTTCGTTCCGCGCCTGCTTTTGACGGACTGTGTCTGGATCGTCTGTAGGCAGGATTTCCTCAGGAGGCGAAGCGTAGAGCGAACTCTGCACCGAGCCCGGGCCGACACCCGCTTCGAATAGCTCTTGGACACTGAGCTCTTCAGCTTTGTCGGAGCGGATNGCCATAATCCGCTGCTCGACGTAGTTGGCGAGCCTTGATCGAATTGGTGACAGTGTGTCGAGCGCCCCCAGCATGAACTGCTGCCCGCGTTCGGGATCAAGACCTTCTGCGAGGGGTGCCTCAAACTCGCGCAGCCATTCTTCAGGGTCGTCCGCCGACGCTTGCTCAGTAAGCCTGCTGGCACGCGCTCGCTCATACGTCGTCAGGTTGCCGTCTGCATCCTCGAATGACTTAGAGGTCTTTACCCATTCGCCACCAAGCTGCGCCTTTAGGTTGAGGATGAAGTCGGGCCGAGCAGCGTAGGTCAGCACCGTGCCCGGGAACATCTTCTGATTCTCTTGCAGGAAGGTCGTCGCTTCCTCTCGGGTCATGCTTGCAAAGCGCCTAGCAAGCTCTTGGCGCTCCTGCAGGAAGGACGCGCGCGCCTTGTCCGCATCGAAGATGGGTGCAGNGCCGGGAGAAGCTCCTGCTAAAGGCTGAGTTTTAAGGCTCTCGTTAAAACGCTTCTGCAGTTCAGCGTCTGTGACGCTCTCCCCCTTAAACGCGGTAGCCGCTAGCTGTGCAGCCTGAGGCACCTTCTCTTTCTTCTGTTCCTCTACATTGCGTAAAAACTTCTCGAGACCCGGCGACAACGCCTGCAGAGAACGAGCCATCTGCAGCCAAGTGTTGTCTACAGCATCAGCGGGGATCTGTGGCTGCGGCTGGTAGAAGGTGTCTACCGGGCTAGCCATCGGCCGCAAGGTAGGATCTTGGAGGTTAATCCGTACTTGAGGTCGTGCCATTAGCTCTTAGCAAGGGAGCCCCACATGGGGCTTTCGGGGAACATGTCGTAGGCGGTAAAGACGCTGTTGGCTACTTGCGCCACTCCTTCAATCCAGTTTGCACCTGCAATCGGGGCAAACATAGTGCCCTCAACTCGGGCGCGCTGTTTGGCTCGAATGCCTTCGGCAGACGCCACTAGTTGCGCCTGCTCCATGCTTAGGTTCTGCATGCGGTTCGCCTGGTATTCTGCAAACCGCTGAGTAAACGCCTGCTCTGCTTCGTTGACAGACAGGCCCGCTACGTTGCCTGCAACGGCCGCTACTCGGTTAGCCGCTTGGGCTCGCTGGTATTCCTTAGTGGCGTTTTGCACGTCTCTGTGAGCCGCTTGGACCGCCTGAGTGTGACGATCTGCAATGCCTTGGAACTCAGTCCGCGCAGAGTCTGCTGCCGACGCAATCGTCTTCCGTTGCTTGTCGACGGAGTAGTTGTAGGTGGACTTGGCTTGCTTCTCCTGCCCCATTTGCTGGGCGGCGGTAGCTACAAGCTGCACTCCAATCACTACTGCGGGGTGGCACATGCGGTAAGCCTCACAAACTCGATGAAAGGTGAATCCTGACGGATGAATTGGAACCCGAGAAACTTGAGCCACTTGATATGAAGCTCGTTTTCTTCATGGACGACGTTGCACAAGAGCTCGTANCTCTCTGCAATTGTTTCTAGCCATTTCCGACTCTCTCGGAGAAAGCGAATGCGGACGCTTTCGTCGGCGATCTCGTCTGAGCCGAGCAGCCACACCACACCTACAGAGGGCTCTCCTGGGTGGGGCGCTACGCCGAACATGCCGATAGGCTGTCCGTTGTGCTCAATTGTGTAGCAGGGCTCAGAGAACTTGAGCCCGTGACGCAGCGCAGTCTCGGGGTCAGCCTTGTGCGCGCGTAGCTCCTTAAGGTCTGCTGCTCGCAGCCTGTGAACTAGGTGGGTCAAGTCCCCTTCTTGGGACTCTCTAACGTGCGCCATTAGTAGCGTGCGTTCCTAGTGTGGTAGTTGCTTTCCCATTCAGCAGCAATGAATCGAGAGGGCAACGGAGAGTCGTTCACTAACTCAATAGTGATGTCCTTGTGATTGCCCATCAAGGGAAAGCGGAAGGTGCCGCTTTCCAGCCCAATGCTGCCAATCGCATTCTGGCTAGAACTCAGAATCTTCCCGCTCATGATGTACTCGTAAGCCGTCTGATTCTTAGGCGTCACCTTGACCTTGAAGAACGCGCTGTCTTCGAACAGCACGCTGCCGAACCTGAGCCGGAAAGAGCCCGCACCTAGTGCAGGGCGACTGGCCGCCCCGCCCTTGTAGGCAGACTTCAAATTAAGCTCTGTGAAGGTGTACTTCAGTTCGTAGCTTTCGCCGATGTACACCGGGGTAGTTGCGTGGCTACCAGAGACGATAATCGACGTGCCGGAAGCCGAGACTACTGACAACTGTTGGCCAGCCTTCGTCGACCCTGACTGTCGGGTAACGACCTGCATGGTTGCACCCGCCCCGACTGTGTAGGGGATCGTGTAGGTCGTCTGATCTGTCGTTGCGTTGTAGCTCCGAGAGACGCCTGTAGTCGCGTCAGTTATCCGGCGGTCGAGAAGGACTGAGAAGTCCGTGTCAGCGTCCTTGAGGTATGCCTCGAAGTTCATTTTCTCGAGGCACACCTCGCTGCCCCTTTTGACGATGAGGTAAAGCTCTTGGTCGACCCAGTCGACATGTTGGATGTCGCAGTTTGTGCCGCCGAACGTGTACTTGCTCCAGGCGCTCTGCACGCGCTCGTCGCCGTTGACCAGATACTTGAAGGCATACAGCGTGTTTTTGACGCCTGACGCCGGCTCTGCCAGCACCATCAGCATGTCCTCGATGCCCGTGGCCGCGAGGTGCTTCACGTCTCCCTGAATGTACGTAGGCACTTGGGAGGTCACCTCGACCGCGTCGAACTGCGGGCGAGCCGTGCTGCCCGAGTCAAAGAGCTCGCGGACAAGTGTAGCGGAGCCGCGCGGAGCGGTGGCGTAGATGCTCCTCTTGGCCGCTACAGGCGCCGCTAGGATGCTTGTTTCGTAGTCGGTGGCTGCAGTGATGTAGACGTTAGTCGGCGTCAGAGTGCCGTCTGACGAGCCTCTCAACGCGAACTGAGTGAACTGCGAGAAGACCACTAGCTGCTCGCGCATGGGGACCGCGTAGTTCAGCAGGTTGACGCTAGTGTGCGCGGCGGTCACAGCCATTCGCGCTGAGTCCAGCAGGCTGGTCACAGTGGTGCGAAAGAAGCTGAAGTATTGGCCGCTCTCCGAGAGGGTCACATTTTGCCCCGACAGCATCACCAGGCGGTCGGCAAAGAACGCCATGTTGCGGATAAGCTCGCCGTCCGTGCCGTCGCTTTTCGCAAGCCACGCCGGCCGTGCATTGCTTGTCTCGTCTCCTGCCTCTCTCTCGCCCCACTTCGGAGGCGTCAGGGCCGGTAGTCCGCCGCTAGTCGCAACGCCGTCCGCCTTAGTCCACAGGAAGTTGCCGTCACTCATGCGGATCAAAAGGTGCGGCATGGTCGCCGGGTCCACCTTGTATTCGATCCCTTCGGCGACGCTCTCCTTCCAAAAGCCATCCTCAAACGCTGCTACGCCAGGGGCGCCTGTAGTCGTTTCAGATGAGGTCTCGAATGCCACGTAGTATGCCGCGGCATCGGTGCTCCCTTGATCAGGCAGCCCCTCGATCTTGACGGAGAACCCGTTAGGCGCGACGGTCGGCAGCGACGAGAACGTCTGCACCGTGTCCTTAACGACGGACAGGTTGGACGAAGCGACTGAATCATCCGTCCGGATCGTGAACTCGTTAGTGTCATCGCGCTGAAGCCAGATCGAGGAGCCCTCGCGAGCTACGGTCCAGTAGGCCGCATCGAGCGGCCACGGAGAACCTGAGATCGTGGCGCGCGAGATGCCCGGGTATGTGCTCGCATCTAGAGAGCTCGCCGTCATTCCGTGAACTAGAGCTTCGGCGATGAAGCTGGTCTGAATGTCGTCGATGTCGGCCGCGTTGCTGCCGTTCTTTGTGTGGTAGGTGACAGAGCCACTGTCACTCCCCTGCTTGTAGATGACGATGTATTTTGTGCCGTAGTTTCCGGCACGGACGAAGACGAGCGCCTCAGGGTTTCTAGCCGCCGTGGTCGCCGAAGACATCCTGGGCTGGACCTCTTTGTTGACCACGATCGTGTAGTCAGCGACGGTCAAAGCCTCGATGTTTGAGGCGTCTGTGACGTTTAGGTAGGCGAAGTCGGCAGCATTTGCCGTGTCCCCNCCGATGTCCTTAATGGTCTTCGAGTCGCCCGTAGTCAGATCGTAGACCCGTAGGTCGTCGTCTGAGAAGGCGACTGCATACTGCTCGCTGGCCGACCGGTTGATGATGTGCCATTTAGAGCTACCGGTCGGCGCGCTTGCTAGCGCCTTGATGTGTTGAGTGCTTGGCCGCTTTTTGAGGCCTTCGATGATCGTGCCTACCGCGTTCTCTTGCTCCTCCGCTTGGTTTGCTAGACGCAAAGATGCGGGTTGCTGAGAGACACCGCCGATGAAGTTCGGCGTCTGAGTAGTGATCAGAGCCATTAGAAACCTACATCACGCAAGGGGCTGCCGCGTCGGACGACTCGGTGGACATCCCAGTTTCCGGTGAGCATCGAGTAGTCACCAGTGCTCCCCTCTGCCTCGCGGAGATCGGCCATCGCCTGATACTCGTCGACTTGGGTAAAGCGGTGCTGGTGGTTGTAGCCCACGATGCGGTCGGCNAACACTCGCGCCGCTCGNATCATCATGTAGCGCCGTGCTACTTCAGGGCAGTCGTTCCAGTTAAGGAAGTAAGTGACATCGACAGTCACCTTGCTTCCGTCAATCGTGTGTGTGTGGTTGTAGCGGTCGTAGAGCTTGCCGCTGCGCTGGACCAAGTCCATGTTGCCGTTGTAGCCCTCAGACCCATCGATCCTCAGGATGTTCTCGCCTACCGAGACCTCGTTAGTCGTGGAGTCGACGAGCATCTCCAGCTTGCGCTCTGTGTTAAACACCCACCCGCGCTGCAGAACTTCGCGCCGAGTCTCGAGGAGAATGTTTTGTGCGATCGCTGCCTCTGCGCCTAACGGAGCCGCAAGGCTGTTTAACGGCGATGACCCCACAGCGGAGAGCATGGTGTTGATCGCTTCCAGTTCGGTCGTGTAGCTCATCTGGCTCCTGTAGGGGCAAATAAAAAGGGGCCGGCAATCCGAAGATCACCGGCCCCAGGGGCATCACAAGGGGGATGACGAACCCGATGTGAACTGCAGAGAATCCATCACTACGAGTCAACGTCGCGGAGGACGACACAGCTCTCTGGACGGAGGTACGAGTGGCCCATGGCGTACTTGGCCAACAGCAAGTTGGCAAGGCGCTCGACCTGGTACTCCGACATGACCTGGAGATCGGCCATCTTGACCGTGCCCGCGCACGACCGGTGGAAGCACAGAGCCTCGACGTTCGTCCAGTCGAGGTTGTAGCCGGCACCAGCACCACCACGCAGGTCGTTGTGACCACCAGAGTCCGCAACGGAAGTCCCGTTGTAGGTGTCGGCGGGCATGTTGTTGGTCTCCACGATCGTGAAGCCAGCAACCTTCAGCACCGTGCCGTCCGAGTAGACACCGTTCGCGCCACCGAAGTCACGGTTGACGAGGCTGGTGGTTTCGGCGAGCAGGTAGTACTGAGCAGGACGCACCGCCATGTAGCGGTCAGTCTTCGGCACATCGTTCTCGTCGAGCTTCTGAGCCGCATCGAACGCCGAGGCGATCAGGACCGAAGCCGAGGTGTCCATGTCCGCTGCCGCAACCTCGCCGCCACCGGAGGTGACACCAGAGATGTTGGCCGCGGCGTTACCGGCACCCAGGATCGCAGCGAGAATGTGCTCGTCCGCTTCCTTGGCGAGAGCTCGCCCAATGGCGCTGGCATACTCAGACCGGTGGTCAAAGTGGTTCTTGAGCGCATCGAGGTCGTCGATGAGCACAGAACTGACGAGACAATCGTCAATGAAGATCTCGCGCTCAGTCTGCTTGATCTTCGACAGGTAGGTGTCACCAGCCGCATCCGAGTCCGTGATCACAGACTCACCCGGCGTGTGCCAGTGCGCCGCAGCCGTCCCGATGACGGGGAAGCTCGCGCTCTTTCCTTGGCTGATCGTCCGCGACATCGTCAGCGGCATAAACTTGTTGGCTTCTTGGAAGGTAGCCAGCACTTCGCCAGCGAACACCTTCAAGAACAGTGCATTGTCATCGCCCGTTGCGAGCGCCTGACCCAGTCTTGAAACATCGACCATTGAATGGCCCTCCAGAGTAGGAGTTAAAAAAAGTAGGTTAGGGTCCGGAAGGACCACAGCACAACGGACTACTACTCTGCGCCTGTGACGGCGGGTTGCCCGCTAAACAGCGGACCCGGGCAGACATCGCTTTCGATGTCCAGTTGTTCGATTAGTCGCCTTCGGGAGCAGTGGGCTCGACCTTTGGCTTGCTCTTCTTTGGCTTGTCATGACCATTGCCGTTCTCGGGTTCGCCTTCGCTCAAGACGCTACGCAAGTTCGACCCGATCATGGTGATGATCGTAGTGATGAGCACACTGGCGACGCTGATCTGGTCTTGGTTGACCGCGCCAGTCATCATCAATGCCAAGAAGAGAGTGACGAGAATCAGCAGGTACAGCGGGCCAGCTACTGCAATGTGAGCGCGAGCCTTCTCGGTCGCGCTTTGCTGAATCCGCATCTTGGCAAGCTCTAGCTTGGCCTGCTGAACTCGTTGGCGCTCGGCTGCCTGAGCAGCCTGACGCTCTCGTTCGACGATGGCTTTGTATCGTGCCTGAGCCTCTTTGGCTTGAGCCCGTCGAGCTTGGTCGGCTGCCTTAGTATCGCGCACGATTACGGTAGCCTTGTTCTCTTCAGGTTCAGGAAACTCATCATGATCGGCGGCCATCGCTTACCTCATTACGTAGGTGTGGCTGACTCTTCAGTCTGAGGAGTAATCTTCTTTCGACTGCGCGCAGCCCCACCAAGCAAGGCCGCCGCGGCTGCCCCGAAGGCAGCGCCGATCAAGCCGTTGCCGCTGATTGCACTGACGCCTGTCTCAATGCTTTCGCTGACCGGCTCCGCAGAAGTCGCGATGACATCTCCCAGAGGCACTTCAATGGTGCGCCCAGTTTCGGCNTCNAAGACCTGCATAGGGTAGTCCAAGATGCCACAGCTACTCAGGCTCAGTAGAGCACAGAGGATCAAGCTACGACGCATTGGGAGCCTTCTTGCTCATGCCGCGGCTTAAGGCGTAGAAGCCGGAGCCTACGGCAGCGGCGATGAGTGCCGCCATGCGAACGTAGTCCGAGAAATCGCCAACAAGAACGTAGCCGCACAGACCCATAAGGCCCGTTTGGCTGACACCCTCAGAAGTGTTCGTGAGGCTACCGGCTGAAAACATTGGTTTGTCCATGAGTGTTCTCCAATCACATGACGTTAGAGCGAGACAGCTTCTTCTGCACTCGCGCGCGGAACGCAGGGTCTGATTTGTATTCAGCAGACTTCATATCCTGCATGACTTGCTCGATGCTTTCGTAGACAGCACCAGCGGTAGACGACGGCTCGGTTTGCAGCAAGTTAGGCTGGCTTGCCGTGGGNCCTTGNGCTTGAGCATGCATCGCCATCAGGCCGCGCACTGCGACCATAGCCGTGGCCATGTCGCCGCTTTCGACTTGCTCGTTAAAGGCGGTGATCTCTTCGGCAGACATCGCCTGGGCGGCCCAGCCCAACGCCGTCTGGTATGCCTCTTGGCCACCGACAGCCCCATAAATCTTGTTGAGCTCAGCCTCGTGAGTCGCCTTCTGGCCTGCCATAAACGCGTTGACCAAGTCACGGGACAAGCCCATCTTCTCAAGCGCGCCGAAAGACTCTTCGGTCAAGTCGCCAGTCTTGGCGTATTCGTCGTAGAACGGTTGAAGCGCATCCGCGCCCAAGGCTTGGCCCTCTTCCGTCACAGGAGCTTCAGGAGCCTCAGGGGCCGGCGCCGCCTCTTGAGAGCCCAAGCGAGCCTCTAGGCTTGAGTAGGCTTCGGCCAAATCTTCGGCCGTCTCAAACTTCTCTGGAAGCCAATCAGGCCGAGTCGGGTTGGCAATCTCACTTAGCGGAGTGTCGGGCTCGTCGACCGCGTCTGCGGCAATCGAGACGCCATGCGGACCAAGCTCTTTAGCTTGAGGGGTAGCTTGATCGGGTGCGTTAGGACCGGTCTCTCCGGTCGACAAAGATACGCTGTTAATTTCTCCCACGGGATGCCTCCTAGGTTTCGGGTTGTTGCTGCATAGCAGCGGCGGCTTCTTGGTCTACTCGACCAGCCGCTAGTTTAAGCGCGTCAGGCCCGAAGGTCTGAGCGGCTGCCATCATCTGTTGCTGTTGCTGCTCTTGCTGAATCTGTTCTTCAGTCTTGATCAGCCCATCCGTGACTAGCCCCAGAGCGGTTGCGCGCCGAGACAGGTAGTCGCCGATGTTCATGTATTGGTTTAGAAGCTCAGGGCCAATGACGCCCCCGGCCCCTTGAACGAATGTGTCTAAGCGTTGGAGATCAGCGCCGCGACCCAGAGCCTCAAGACCTGTGACGATCGTGGGTTTGACGATGTCGTCCGGAATCTTGGGCAGGCGCTTATCATCCGTCATGCGCTTCATGAGCAGCGCCACTAGGCGCAACTGCATGATCTGACTCAGCAAGCTGTAAGTGCCCGCCAGCACGCTTTCGAGCTCTTCCGCCAAGATCCGCCACTCGGTCGCGGTGACGCGCTCGCCAGAACGCTGCAGCCCTTGGTTCATCAGGAACGCTAGGCCAAGCCGGTCTTTGATTTGGCCGATGGACTCGAATGCAATCCGCATGTCGGCGGCTTTGCNGGCCATGGTCACAAGACTGACATCGTCCGCGCGGCCCTCACGGATAGCTCCGTTCGGCGCCTCAGCCAACGCCCGTGCTCGGGTCTGCGCGGCAGGGTCTACAAGCCACAGGCACTTGGCGCTCATTGCGGCGGCCTCGACCATGGCCTGACTCAGCCCCTCCAGACTCTTCAGGTCGCCCAGATATTGAGTGGCGTAGCCGTAGCCCCAAGATTCGCCGGTCACGACTTCCATCCTCAGGGGAATCCAGGGAAGCTCGTTGACGGGGTAAGTGCCCCGGGTCTCCTCAATGGGCTCGCCGAAGGCCTCTTGGTAGACCTCGTATTCATCAGGCGATACCCGGTGAATACAGGTGTATACGTCCACCGTATCCTCGACGCGCGTCGCGTCCTGCTGCGCCTTCTCGACGAGGTAGTCAGGCAGCATGGAAGGCGCGATGCTTTCCTTGAGAATGATCGTCTGGGGCTCGCCGCCTGGGCCGCACTTAAGGACGTAGCGGTCCATTTTAAAGACCTTCATGCCGCCCTCTGGGGGCAAGTGGAGCAAAGCGTTGCCACTTACGACCAGTTGCTTAAGAGCCTCATGCAGGTGAGGGCGGTAGTTCTGGCTCTCGACCTCCGCCATCACCGCTTGTTCAATGCGGTTAAGTGTGGTCTCGACTTCGGTGCGGATCTCAGGGTCGCCCGTGATTTCGTCCAGTTTGTACTGATCGACCACCAGCCGGAAGAACGGCGTGTTCGGGGGGAACAGCGCCATGAGCAGCTTCGACGACAGCGAGGAGACAGCCCGCGCTCCGATCCCTTGGAACGGCGTGTAGAGCTTCTCGGAGCCCGACCAGCCTTCATCCGTCAACAAGTGAGGGATGGTGAGCTTGGCGCAGTCGCGAGCTCGGCGAAGGTAGGGGTCTCGCTGCGATGCGAGCCGTTCGTATAGGCCCGCGGCCGAAGTTGCTGCGGTGTACATTAGGAGGTCTCAGTGCCGCCCATCGGGATACGCAGGCGCTTGAGGAGGCTGCTGGTGACACCGCCGTAGGCCGCCAGTCTCGATTGAGCGATGTCAGTCGGCCTGACGCCCGCAGCGACCGGGCGTGGGGGAGGAGGCGCAGCCGCGGGAGGAGGGGGAGTAGGAGCCATTCTGGGGCTGCTGGAACACATGGGCCACCTCCTATTGACGGCGTTTATGTTGCTCTTCGTGAATACGCCGCAGGTAGCGCACAATGTCTACTTGGCCGCAGCGGTACCAAATCTCCCGGTCTTTAGCTGTAAGCTGTGGGCAGCGGTCAGGGAAGATTTCTTCCAGTCGGTTGACCAATGCTTCAGAAACAGGAGGGAATGTTTCATCCGTTGGGTGATCCTTCTGATGCAATATCTCGACTTTCGGCTCCGTCATCGTCTAACTCCTCAATTGGCGAAGGGGGTTTCGCAGGCGCGGCAGCAGCCTTCGCCTGCACATATGCCGCAAGTATGACGCTGTAATTGATGATGTCGATGACTGCGTCGGTCGCAGTCTCGTTAGTCACCTCCAGCTTACCGTCGCGGCAGAAGGTCACTAGCCGGTTCACCTTGTCGACCATGCGGATCAAGATGCCTTGTTCCGTCGAGGCAATACCTAGAGCCTCTGGGCTGGTAAAGTTGCGGAAAGGGCTCGCGCCCCCTGCCCCCGCATAATCATGGTTCTTTTTCTCCATGATTTGGTAAGCCTGGTAGCACATAGCTAGGTGGAACTTCAGCAGCTTCTCGACGTTCATTTGTTCTTTCTCGGCTTCCACAGGGTGACTTTGGCGGTTTTGCGGTCGTAAAGTGAGGGAGTCAGGATCTGAGCAAGCCGAGCTTGTAGCAAGGCCTCTTGCTCATTTAGCCCCTTGGCTTCGTAGGCTTCTACTACCTCGCGCCATGTGCCTTCTTTCAGGATGGCTTCTGCGCGCTTTGGCCCGACACCCGGGCAGCCGGGGTAGTTGTCGCCACTGTCCCCTGTCAGGGTCTGCATCAAATGGTGCTGGCGCGCGTCCTTGTAGGTAATGCGCCTCACGCCCCGCTCAGGGTGCATGGGCTGATACAGATTGCAGGGGATGGACTGCATGTCCTTGTCGTCAGAGACAACGATCTTTGGAGGCGCGATGCTGTGCGACTTGGACAAGATGCCCATAACGTCGTCAGCCTCGAGACCTGCCCAGCACGCCCACGGCCAGGTGTCCTTCGCCCACTCGCGCAACGGCGCAAAGATCGTCGGCTTCCGCTCCTTCCGGTTCCCCTTGTAGGCCGGATACAGGTCGTGCCTAAACGTGCGTCGATCGCTGAAACACAAGATGAGCTCACGGCCACCTAGCGTGTTCATGTAGTCCGCGATGCTGTCTTCGACCAGGGACTTTGCTTCCTTCATGTCAACGTGAAGGGTCCACAGTTCGCTTTCCTCATCCCAGCACACCGCGCGCTCGCATGCGATTGCAGTGCGGAAGATCAGAATGTCTGCGTCGATCAGTAGAGTGTGTCGCTTTTTACGCGGGCGACCCGGCCGCTTCGTCATGTCTGTCATGTGATGCCTACTCGTATTCGAGATGTTTCAGGTGCTTAAGTTGAGCGATTAAGCCGTCGCGTTTTGGACCCGGTTTAGTGTCGCGGATGCGGAGCAGTAAGTCCGCTTGAGGCAGCTTCTCCCACAGGTAGGGGTAGATTAGGCGGATCATCTCAATGGCGTCGTCGCCATAGATCCGCCACTGGTAGTAGCTCCTACAATTCTTCGTCGCCCTGCGATTCTCGACGGTGCCCCCGTGAACTTCGTGGAGCTTACGTAGCACGTAAGGGAACGTGTTGGAGATGGAGACGGTGGGCGTAGTGGAGAACAAAAAAGAACCCTCGCCGTCGATGTAGCCAGCGACATATGCCAGCCAAGCTTCAGTGAGTGTCGGCCCATGTCGTCCCGACTTTGGTTTCCCCATCCAATTGCACCTTGAGTTCGTAGAACTCTCCGGCCGCCTTAATTGCATCCANCGCCAACTCAGCAGCGTCGTCCGCGTGATCCTCTAAGATCTCGATCTGCCACTCATCGTGAACGTGTGCAGCTAACGTGAAGTCTTCGACATGCTGGATGCCATTGATCTCCATGAAGAAGAAGTGGAACAGCGTGGCTCTCTTCGCCACGGTCACCGCAGCATTTTGAATCCACAGGTTGAGCGCAGAGTGCTCCGACCTTGGATACAAAGGCCGGCCGTCTAGCCCGATCAGCTTCCCTTCTTCCTTGGCCTTGCGTTGGATCTCTTCGATCAACTTTCGGAACGCAGGGTTGCGGTCGTAGAACTTGCGCCGCAGAGCTTTGCCATCTGCACGGGTGCCCCCNATAGCTTCGCCTAGNCGCTGATCNCCGGCTCCGTAGATCATCGCGAAGTTGACCGTCTTCCCTTGAGGACGCGAGATGTTCAGGATGTCGGCAGTGGCTTGGTGAGGGTCGCCGTCCTCGACCTCTTTCGCATACTTNCCGTCGTCCCAATAGGACATNGCGTGNGCGAGCATTCTCAGTTCNATGCCNGACAAGTCTGTCCCNACCATCTTGTAGCCTTGAGGCACGCAGAACAGAGCTCGGCACTCCTTGCCGAACTCCGCGTGAAGGTTGGGGACTTGGCCGATGTTCGGGCTGTGGTGGCTCATGCGGTGCGACACCGTGCCTCCACAGCTAATCACGCGACCATGGATGCGGTTGCGCTCGTCGCACAAACCCAGCCAACTGTTCTTGCCCTCAGCGATCTGACCGATCCGCTTTTGGATCAGCAGGTATCTGTTTAGCTCTGCTGCTTCGGGGTAAGACTTGGCAAGCTCCTCCAAGATCACATCGTTGATCTTCGCCCGACCATCAGGCGTGAACTCCGTAGGCTTCCACCCCTGTGCCTTAAAGCGATCCGCAATCTGCACGCGGCTCCCCGGGTTGAACGGCACCTCTTTGACTTTCGTCTTCAGTTGAATCTGCTTGGGAGGGAATAGCTCCTGCAGCTTCATCTCTAGTTGGTCCTTCTCAGCCAGCAGGCGCGCGTAGAGCTTCTCAGCATCCTCTCTGTTGAAGTAGATGCCACGCCACGACATCACCTCACAGATGTCGTGGACCTCATGCTCTAGCATGATGGCCGTCTCTGGCATCTTCTCATCAAGGAAGAGGCGGAACAGGCGGTGCGTCAGTTCAACGTCACGGCAGCAGTAGTCTTCCATCTCTCGAGACCACCGCGACCATGCGTCAGGTTCTGACCCGTAATCGTACTTCCCAAAGTTAAGTCGCACGCCCCACGCCTTCAGGCTGTGGCTGCCGATCAACTCCCGCGGAAAGTCTGGCCGTTTGTAGTCCAAGTCCCGCAGGTGTGGCCACGCCAGTCGCGAGCACACTAGCGTGTCCCGAATGCACGCATCGGTTTGAAACCCGGGGTATAGCTTGTGAATGACCGGCAGATCAAAGCCGATAATGTTGTGGCCGATCAGCATGTCGGCTTCGGCTAGATGCTTCAGCCCTTCGCGCAGGTTGCCCTCCTCGGCGTGATTAAAGCGGCGCATGTTGCCGTCTTCATCCAACGTCACTAGGCAATGAATCACGCTGGCATCCAGACCGTCAGTCTCGATGTCAAAGAACAGGATCTTCGGTCGCTCGCTTGTGCAGCTATAGGTCGTGCTAAAGGTGGAACTATGCATCGTCATCGTGGTCGCTCCGTATTCGGTTCAAGAGGTCAGTAAGTGCTAAGTAAGCTTGTTGCGGACAGACGGCGTTGCCCAAGGCTCTAAGCTCGTCCATCCGTGATCGAAACCCATCAGCCACACTACGAAGCTGGGGTTCAACTGCAGGCCAGAGCTCTTTCGGGATGTCTTCCCAATTTCCTTCTGGGCCTGGGGGCCATGTTCGCGACTGGAAGCTGGCCACACTTTCGCCATCGAGTTCAGCGACAGCCTCACTGGGCCTACGCGGCCCGCCGCGCCTCCCTGGTTGCTTCCGTAGGAGTTCGCACTCGGTGTTGGCCACTGTCGGCAAGCGTCCGTCAACGTCGTCCCTGGGTTGCGTCCGCTGTCTGTCGGATAGCCCGCAGCCCTGCAAGACTTCGCGTCCCCTGCGATTGCAGTAGGCCAAGACGAAGACGCGATTCCNTCGGTGGGGTGCTCCGGCTTGGGCCGCGGAATAAACACCCCACTCCGCATCGAACCCCAATTCGTGCAAATCCTCGAGGACTTGGTCGAGTCCTCGTTTGATGTGTCCTTGGACGTTTTCGAGAACAACAACCCTTGGACGTACTTGCCTGATGATGCGGGCAACGTCTGGCCACAGGTGTCTTGGGTCTTTGTCGGCGAGTCCTTTGCCTGCCAAGCTGAACGGTTGGCAGGGGTAGCCCGCAGCGACAATATCCACTCGTCCACGCCACGCTGTGCCTTCGAAGGTTCGGACATCTGTCCACACAGGAGCGAGATCCATCCGGCCTTCGCGCATGCGCGACGCCAAGATTTGGCAAGCCGCTGCTTCCCCCTCCACATAACAAATCGTTCTAGCGCCTCGAAACGCCAGCCCGATTCCAAGATCGAGTCCACCGATGCCGGCGCAGAGCGACAGGACTGTGGGGTGACTATCCACATTCAAAAGGGCACCTCGTCGTTCGACGCTTCGAACTCTGGCTGCACCTCGGTGTGCAGACCCGTTTCAGGGCTCCAGCGCAAATGACAAGCCACGCCGAGCTCGCCGCTGAATCGGTTCTTCAGCACGCGCACCGTAGTCAGATCAGGGTCATCACCCATCGTGTCTCGGCTGAGTGCGATGCACGCATCGGATAGCTGGCTGATCGCCTGAGAGCCTCTCAGATGCGACAACTCCGGCTCGCCCCCTCTCTCTGCACTCTTGCCCTCAACGCGCTTCAGGTGCGACACCAGGACCATTCCAACGCCTGTCGCTTCGCAGACCTGGCTGCGTAGTGCCGTCATGACGTTGTCGATCAAGCGTCGCTCGTCGCCGTCGCCCCAGCCCGACACCAAGATCGACAGGTGGTCGATGATCAAGTAGTCGCACTTGTCCGCGACTCGCAAGTAGCGGCAACGCGCTAGCAGGTTCTCTGCGCTTAAGCTTCCAAAGTGATTGTAGACGTAAAGCTTGTCAGCCAGTTCGCGTTGGAAAGCCTCACGCATCTCCTCCTTCGTCACACCCGTCCGGTCCAGGTGCAGGGGCTTGCCCATCACCAGTCCCAACAACGACAACCCCGTGCGCGCGAGCCCTTCCTCCAGCGCGATGTAGCCCACGCGGTGACCCTGCTGAATCAAGTTGATCGCAAGGCTGCGGCACAGTTGGCTCTTGCCCACCCCCGTGCCAGCGCAGACTGTGACAAGCTCGCCTTGACGTAGACCGTGCAGCTTGTTGTTCAGACCCTCCCACGGGTATGGGCTGGCGGGCACTACCGTGTCGTCAACGATAGCTTCCAGAAGCTCGTCGCCAGTCACGATGCCGTCAGGCCGGTAGGGNTTGCTGTTCCAGAACGCTTCNACGAGCTCTGNGCGNANCCCTTTGGCCACGGCATCGCAGACATCNTTNGCAGCCGGNGGNACCTGCATGATGCGCGCNTTNCCAGGGCTGAACAAAGCCGCGATCTCCTGCGCCGCCTTGCGCCCGGGCTCGTCGTTGTCCATGCAGATCAGCACTTCGTCGAAGGACTCGAAGAACTCGATGTCCCGCGAGACTGCTTTAGCCGCGCCAGCCGCACCACTAGGCACGCTGACCGCCGGATACTTCGGGAACATGTTCAGCCACGCGAGGCAGTCCGTCTCACCTTCAAAGATTGGCACGCGCTTGCCGCCGCCCTTGTAGCGGTGAATCTGCCAGCAGCGGAGGTTCCGGCCGTTGCCTAGGATCTGGAACTGCTTGTCAGCCGTCTTGACCTTCTGCGCGACTAAGTTTCCTTCGTCGTCTCGATAGTCCGCAATCTGCACNCGCGCGCCNTTGTAGCTCCCGACGCCATANCCGGCCATCTGACAAGTGCTCGCCTTGATGCCTCGAGACTGCANCGGNATTGGCTTCCACTGTAGGAACCCCTCCGCCGGAATCTCCGTCTCCGCGCTCGATCCATCTGCAGCCGTGTAGGTTTCGCAGGCGAAGCAAAAGCTATGACCATCATCGTATACAGCGCGAGCATCAGACGAGCCGCAGGCGTCGCACGACTCATGTCGTGAAAAGCTGCTGCTGTCGGGGATCGGCGGCTCTGTAGCGGTATCTAGCGTAAGTCTTCCCGTGCTCTTGTTCATGCTCTGTGGTGATGTCATGCCCCTCCTCTCTCAGTTCTCGGATGCGCGCACTCAGACGGAAGCAGCCAAGGTGCATCAGTGCTTCCATCGGAGTGATCGTGCCGTGCTCCTTGATGTACAGAAAAATCGCCTCGCGTTGCGTCATACCCATTCGCCTAACCTTTCGACCACCAGATCGATAAAGCCGGGTTCGCCCGGTTCAGCCCAACGCTTGATGGCTTCAATGCACACCAGTTGGTAATCGTCGCCCCACGCCAGTCCGTTGAAGCAGTCCAGCGTCTTTAGGAAGTTGTCGATGTCGCCCTTTGGAAACGGCAGCTTGGTCGATTTCGGCCGTGTCGCCGCNAACTCCACCGACAACTTCAACGGCCCCTCTAAGGGGTCGACCAGACCTGCCGAAGACAGCAGGTCTGGGATCAGGCAAGCCGCGGCTTCCCGCCATTCCTTGTACTTCTTCGGGTAGTAGGTCCACCCTTTAGAAGTCACGCGCGGTCGTGGCGCTGGAATCGGGGAAAGCTTGAGGCGTAGCCTCATGTCTAGAAGTCCCCGCCGCGGTCGTCGCCCGGGATCTTCTCGATGAACTCGTCGGCCTCAGTCTTGAAGCCGTCAGTCGCGCTAAAGCCGAAGTCNTCTGCGCCTTGACGGCTCTGACCGGGCTCAACCAATTCCAGAATCTGCACCGCGTGCAGGATGAAGCTCATCGACGCGACGCCGGCCTTGGTCGTCCANCCATACATCGAGCCACTNAGCTTGCCGGTCGTGCCNAAGCCGATNGGCGGCAGCGCCTCGGCTTTGATCATCTGNCCACCTGCATCGAAGATGGCTGGCCGCCGAGCTTCGCCGTCGCGGAACGCACGACAACTCGTTTTGATAATGAGCTCGTCGGGCTGAAGCTCGTCCAACAGCTTGCCCGTGGACTCGCCCATGTCGTCCCAGCGGCTGGTGTCGCTGGTGTACCACTGCACGTTCTTCGCCTGCACCTTCGGCTTCTTGCCAATGCCGACCTTCACCGTGTCCAACCAGTCCTGCCAAGTCTTCTCGACGAGCCCGCGAAGCTTGGTCGCGCCGTCGCCGTCAAGGCGGATGCCCGCCTTGAACTTCACCTTGTCTTCCGAGTCGTCGAACTTCGAGTCTGGCTCGTTCAAGTAGAGAGGGAAAGTCAGCTTGCCCGCAGGCGTCGTGAACTTTCCNAGGGTCCGTTTCATGTCCATGAGAGATGCCTCTATCAGTTAAAAAAGTAGCCAGACTTTCGAACGCTCGACGGGTCTAGCGAGCCGTATGTAGGTAGGGGTGGAAGCTCGACGCCATCCGGCAAAGTCGCTTCCACCTCCCGTTTAAAATCAGCNAGCACATCNCGCTCGAAGATCGAGCAGTATGCCTCGCGGATACTNTTAGCTAGCGACTCAGACCAGAACGCGGTCGTCGCGAAGCTGTCGTGGACCATGGCAAAGTTTTTGACGCCGTGCTGCTGCGCCATGAAGACGGTGAGCATGAGTGCCGCGGCGTCTAGCGAGTGAACCCAGTTGGGTGAGATGCCGTTACGCATCTTGCGTGGATCAACTTCGTCGAGGTCTTCGCGGAAGCCGTGCTTGCGGAACGTGTCACCGATCATCGTCTTGACACACCTGAGCTCGGANTTGCTGTAGTATTGCTTGACGGGGAACCCGACCGGAGTAGTCCACCGAACCGGGACACCGTGGCTCACGCAAATGTCGCTGACCTCGGCCAGCCATTCCATGCACCGCTGCGTGCCGCCCATNACCTCGTCCATGGCTTCCCAGATGGCCTGAGCNAGGTAGTAGCACGCCGTAAAGTCGTTNTCTAAGGGCAGNCCACCGTTGTCGTTNGCCCACTCACGCACGTATCGCAGCCCGCTGTATAGNGTNGACGAATACGGCCGAGTCATGACGATNCGCTTGGTNGCCTTGCGGTCTAGNCCCATGTCCAGCCACATGCNCGCGAGCGGGTCGTCGGGGCGCTGCTTCAGCAGACTNATNACCGCTTCNGCNACTTGCCCGTAGAGATCTTGNGGCATGTCGCTNGGTGTGCAGTTNGTAGCTTTCGCNCCGACCTCATCACGNAGGGCNAGCGACATGATCTGCACGCCCGANTGCGTCGCGTCCTGCGGTATNGGCAGTTGGCTCACGTAGCGGTCGCCGTGGTCTTGCCACAACCTCATCTCATGGCACCACGCCAGAAACTGCCATGGATCGTCAGCTTGCTCCCAGCCTCGAGACTCGTAAGGATTGTCCGCGTAGCTCAAGATGGACGGTAGGTTCTCGTCCACCCAAGCGACGCGCTCGTCAAAGCTAGCCTTTGACAGACCCCAGCAGTTGGCGCCATGCACCTTGAACCATCGGCGACTATCCTCAGTCCACAACGCATCACCGTCCGCGAACAACAGCAGAGCTTTGACATGGTCCGGACCCTGCGGGTGCAGGTGGTAGGCGGTGGGGTAGAGTCGCGACCTCCAGTCAGCTTGNTGCGCGTAGTAGATCTTCTGGCCNGNAAACTTGCTGCTNAGGTGCAGCACCTTGGCCAAAGCCAGCCTCTCCGCACGGGTGTGTGCGTTGCGGTCGTGGACCTCGGCNGCGCTGCGACGCCACGCCTTGCGAGCTTCCGCATTCGTGTCGATGTCCGCGGGCTGATTCGGGACCGGTTCGTCCTCGCGCAGCGGCAGACCAGCGACGGGCAGGTTGTTCTCCCAAAAATGCTGCAGCACTTCGACTAGCCACACATTNGGCGTGAAGGCCGTCTGNTGCAGCGCGTTGACCGCGTTGTAGACCANCGGCATCTCGACTTGGCTGGCCTCTTCAATGTATTCACTGTCGTTGGTTTTGATCAGAGCTCGCTTATGGAGTTCGGCGCTGTGGAAGCCTCCATCCAGGGGCGTCGTCCAATTCTTGGGCTCGGTCACGCACGGCAAGTAGACGGGGCTCAACAGTTCACTGCGCGCGTGGCATTCCTGCAGCCATTTCATGGCTCGGTCGGTCGCGAGCACCTCTGTGCGCGAGCGGTTGAACATGTCGCGCCGTGTGACCACCTCGATGAGTCCTGTCGCCCGCTCCATGAGCGTGACAGCGACTATGCCTACCGCCATCTTGTCGGCCTGAGGCCAGCCCTGGAAGCTCACGCCGGCCTTGCCGCATGCGTGGACGATGTGCCGGCGCTTCGTCAGGTAGCCCCCGTATTCCCGGGTCCGATCGAACAGTTCGCGCCAGAGCCCGCGGTCGGTCACCGCAAGCTGACGAAACCTTACCTCGTCCTCGAGAAGTCCCGCGACCATCAGGCAGCAACGAGACATCTTCTTCGCGGTGGAGATCGCGTCCAAGATGCTGCGCGCGATCAACGCCGCGGCAAGCTCATCGTCGATCATCTCGAAGTAGGTGACCGCTCGGTGCTGCTTTCCAGGCTTGGACGCGGCCTCAGCTTTCCAGTCGCGTAGGGCTTTGGTCAGGGGGCCGATAGCGTTGGCTAGCAGCCATTGACCGGCAGGCGTCGTCGTTTCGATGCCCTTCTCCTCGGCCACCTTACGCTTGCGCCGATACCTCTCACGGCCCTCGCGGGCCATCTCGCGCTCTAGGTCATCTTGGTCTTGCGGGTTGATCGCGCCCCCTCCTCGGCTGCGTCAGCTGTACCAGTTAATTGGTTTCCAGCCCTTTTACCACGCAGGGGAAGGTCGATCGAGTGTGCCGCAAAATAAAAACGGCTCCCGGGAGTCGAGCCCCGGGAGCCTGAACCTTCAGCTTTCCATGTATGGCCGACCAACCGCCAACCAAAGGTCTGCTGTCCTCTCTCTAGGATCGGGGCATGAACAACCCGGCCCATGGGCTAGGTCATACTGCACCAGCCCCAGATGATCAACGTCCAGAGCACGGCCGACAGACCAAAGGCGACTAAAAATCCGTGACGGCTTCGCTCGTCGTCGTCGAAGCTCACCGCAGCACCCTGCGGATCTTGGCC
>FUFK010061124.1_pt1 | contig 33973 bp, 24 predicted proteins | sample 1021851 | NCBI WGS metagenome assembly FUFK01 (sample SAMEA51879418, study PRJEB19060) | metagenome | reverse complement strand
ATTATTTTTTCTTCTTTTTCTCAGCACGTTTTTTCTCAATCAGGGTTTGAGCGGTAGTATTTTCTTCCCACCAATCGCCCATATCTTGCCAGTAGAGATAAGCCTGCTCTTTACCACCAATTTCGATACCATAACTATTGATACCCATACCGCGTGGTCTAGGATGACGCTTTTTAAGAATTTCATGCGCCACTTCAGGCAAGTTATCTTTTGCGATATCCCACTCTTTTTCAGCCTTATCTAATTTATCTTGATAACAGTAAGCCAGCACCTTACCGAAAGCGATATTTGCAAGCATATCCTCTGGATAGTTGCCGCAAATTCGAATTATTTTCTGATACTCTTCGGTAAACATGTACTATTCTATCAGCGCTTCACGCATACCTAGGTTGTCATTAGGGCAAACTTGTAGCAGCCTTTCTCCCTGCTCGCAGGCTTCATCAAAGCTCATATTGTCAGCATAGACATTTGCCAGCTGAAACAGCGCTCGCAAAAAGGGACGGTTCTCCATGATGCCCCATGGCAGCTTACTTTTTTGCCAATTAAAGTTTTTGGGGAAATACTCTAAGTATAGGCGCATACATTCGCGGCTACTCAATAGTGCTAAAAAGCTGTCATCATGCTGCTCACACAAAAATGCTAAGTTAAAGTAAGCATCAGGGTCATTCATATTCTCTAATACTAAAAACTGAGCAATATCACGAGCCACTTCATAACCTTCTTTCTCCAGCGTCATCTGTATCACTTGGAATGAGGTTGGCGGCTGCTCATCAAAGTCTTGCACAATTTCATGCTGAAATTTGGTCATGACTTCATTCATAATATCGTTGATATCACGACCTCTTTTTACCTCGGCATCTACAAAGGCTTTTATTTTAAGATTAAGCGCTCTACCAGCGCCAAGCGCATTTGATCTATTGTCAGCCAACTTATCGCTAACGTCATCTTCAAACATCCACTCGTTTTGTCCCACATGAACCAGTTTCATAGTCCATCACTCCTTTGCGTTGATATTACAATCATAGCATATGAATAATTATTCCCACTCAATAGTAGCCGGCGGCTTGCTCGACACATCATACGTCACGCGTGAGACATCAGCGATTTCATTCATGATGCGATTCGATACTGTCTCAATCAAATCATACGGCAGATGAGCAAAGCGCGCGGTCATAAAGTCTACGGTCTCAACCGCACGTAGCGCGATGACCCACGCATAACGGCGGCCATCACCGACCACGCCGACCGATTTGATTGGTTGGAATACCGCAAAGGCTTGCGCGGTCTTGTCATACCAGCCAGAGCGCTCCAGCTCTTGCATAAAGATAGCGTCCGCGAGNCGCANNANATCGGCNTATTCTTTTTTNACTTCACCAAGGATTCGCACGCCTAGACCTGGGCCTGGGAACGGATGACGGTAAATCATCTTCTCTGGTAGGCCAAGCGTGATACCAAGTTTACGCACTTCATCTTTAAATAGATCGCGTAATGGCTCAACGAGTTCAAACGCCAAGTCATCTGGTAGACCACCAACGTTATGGTGGCTCTTAATNACGTGNGCNTTACCTTGATGNGANTTNGCNGATTCGATGACGTCAGGGTAAATCGTCCCTTGCGCCAAGTATTCAATCTCTTTGCCATCGGTATTGGCGCTCACATCACGCGCGCTGTCGGCGAACACGTCAATAAAGGTTTTGCCGATGATTTTACGTTTGGCTTCTGGATCAGACTCGCCTGCTAGAGCGTCTAGGAACAAGTCTTCAGCATCAACACGGATGACTTTGACGCCCATGTTTTCAGCAAACACTTGCATGACCTGATCGCCTTCATGCAGACGCAAGAGGCCATTATCGACAAACACACAAGTCAGCTGATCGCCAATGGCTTTGTGCAATAGTGCTGCAACCACTGAGCTGTCGACGCCGCCTGAGAGACCGAGCAGTACTTGCTTGTCACCGATTTGCTCTTTGAGTTGCGCCACCCGCATATCGATGATGTTATCTGGTGTCCACTCACCAGCACAATCGCAAATCTGATGGACAAAACGACCTAGCAGCGCCTGACCTTGTAGGGTGTGCGTCACTTCTGGGTGGAACTGTAGACCGTAGTATTGCTTGTCATCATTGGCCATAATCGCAATCGGGCAGCTTGGCGTACTAGCAACGATGTCAAAGCCTTCAGGCGCTTCGATGACCTTATCACCGTGGCTCATCCATACATTCAGCTTAGCTGACTTCCCTTCCGTGCTGCTGTCTTCAATACCTTCAGTGAGCTGCGAGTGCCCGTTAACGTCAATCGTCGCCGCACCAAACTCATGAATATGACTGGCATGAACCTGCCCGCCAAAACGATCTGCCATCGCCTGCATACCGTAGCAAATGCCAAGTACTGGCACGCCTAGCTCAAACACAGCGTCATTGATACGTGGGCTGTTTTCCGCATGCACACTCTCAGGGCCGCCCGATAGGATGACACCTTTGGCACCAAAGTCCATGATGCGCTGAGTGTCGATATCATAAGGGAACATCTCACAAAAAACGCCAGAGTCGCGCACACGGCGAGCGATGAGCTGGCTATATTGCGAGCCAAAATCAAGAATAAGAATACGATCTTCTTTGATAGTAGGGATAGCAGCGGCAGTGGTCATAAATCGATGTCCATCAATAAGTAAAATTATCAGCCTATTTTAACAAGTTTAAGCCAATCATGGGCGACTAGATAACGTGGATTAGGTAAATAAACAAAAGCGTTTCATCTGCAAATAAATCATAAGCGTACCTACCCAATTCACTACATAAAGTCAAAAAATATTCGCTACTATAGTTAATTCACTTTAAAACCGATACCGTGCTACTGGAATACTTGTTTTGAATAACAGTTGCGTAGCATCGAAAAGTGCGAAGCGCACAGCAAGCAAAGAAAATTTGTACCAGTAGCACGGTATTATTTTAGCGTATCGATTTTATTTCATATTGACTATATAAGCTTAAGACTGAAAAAATAACGGAGATAAACCATGACTAGCCTACCCAAGCCCAAATTCGACGATCCAAAAGACTATATCCTAACTAAGTCCGATATCGCCGCGATTCCTGAAACCAAGCACGTGCATCAGTTTAACGACAACGCCACTCGTCATACGGTATCTCTAAGCGATATTGTTGGACTAAACGCCTTTGGCTTACACCTAGTACGCGTTGAGCCGGGCGATGAAACCACCCAGCACCACTATCATGAAGAGTCAGATGAGTTTATCTACGTATTATCAGGCGAGCTATCACTGCGCTATGGCGATAAGACTTATCCTTTAAGTGCTGGCGATTTTGTTGGTTTTCCAGCGTACGGTGCAGCGCATTCGATGCGTAATGATAGCGATAGCGACGCCACCTACCTTATGGGCGGAAGCAGACCGCCGATTGATATCACCAACTATCCAGACATCAAACGTAGAATGTACAAGATCCATGGAGAAAAGGAATTTGTCGATTTAGAAGATTTGGGTAAAGTTTAAAGGGTTNTCCAAACACAAAAAGGGCATGTCTAGTTATAACTTATAAACAATAGTTTTTTTTGTTGCTATCANTCAAAAACATTAGTATGGTGATTAATAAACGCTATTTATGCTGAGCTATTTAACCCAACTAACCGCTACCTCTAACCACAAGTACAGTGATTACAATCGACAGGTATGTCTCTATGCGCAAACTCAAACTCCCTACCCGTAAACACGCTAAACCCTCNTCNACTCTGCAAATCTCTGATAGCGACAACAACGATAACGCCAATCTAGACATGACTGCAAAAACCAATACCTCTCTTAACACCCCNATNGAGCAAACGCGTTGGAATGGCTGGGGCAATGTCAATATNAATAAAAAAGTCTCGCCGCATGGCGCAAAACTNATNAAATCNCANATNGGCAAAACCAAAAAACTNNNNTCNGTTAGNNTNCAGNAAGTNCTAAAAACNGTACCNAAATCNCGNNTGCCNNNAGCTATNANNNNGCTNNANATNGTNTCNANCGATNNNGAGNTCAGNCTNAGACACGCNCGNGGGCAAAGCTTCCCCGATTGGATCGCNATGCANNGCGGCGACTTTGANNNCTTCCCTGANGGCGTGGCNNNNCCNNAATCNACNGCTGATGTCGAGCAACTGCTNAAGCTNGCNNGCNAGCACGANNTNANNGTNATTCCTTTTGGCGGNGGNACNTCCGTAGTNGGNCATATCAATCCNCAANAGGGTTCGCGCCCGGTATTGACTATCGCNATGAGTNANATGGNNCANNTNATTGACTTAGATANNGAGANNCANANTGCTACNTTTGGNGCNGGTACNCAAGGGCCAGCGGTCGAGGCACAATTAGACGAGCACGGTTATCGTCTAGGTCATTANCCGCAGTCGTGGGAGCTATCGACGCTTGGNGGCTGGATTGCNGCGCGCTCNAGTGGTCAGCANTCNNTNGGCTANGGNCGNATNGAGCANATGTTTGCNGGNGGNACTTTAGTNACNCCGCANGGNGTNCTANANATTGCTGANATTCCTGCATCCTCAGCAGGGCCTGATTTGCGTGAGATGATGATGGGTACTGAAGGCCGCGCCGGTATCTTTACCGAAGTCAAAATGCGCGTGCAACCGCAACCTGAAGAAGAGCTGTTTAAAGTGGCGTTTTTGCCGAATTGGGAAGCGGGCAAAGCGGTACTCAAACAAGCGGTGCAAAACAATGTTCGCCTCTCTATGCTACGCCTAAGCAACGCGGTAGAGACTGATGCACATTTGCATCTAGGTACGACGCCAAGCCAGTTTTTAGCGATTAGCACTTATCTAAAAGCGCGCGGACTCAGCTCAGATAAAGTGATGCTCACTTATGGTTTCTCAGGCGATAAAGCGCAGAATAAACTAGCAGTGACGCAGTTTAATAAATTGTTAAAGCAAAATGGTAGTGTCACGGGTAAAATCACTAATATCATGGGTAGTGTTTGGGCGCACGGGCGTTTTAAATTCCCATATCTGCGCGGTACGCTTTGGGATAAAGGCATTATGGTCGATACGTTTGAGACTGCGACCAACTGGAGCCGTATTGACGAGCAAATGGCGCAAATGCAAGACGCGGTAAAAACCTCGCTCGCTGATGAGGGTGAGGAGGTCATGGCCTTTACCCATATCTCGCACGTCTATAAACAAGGCGCGAGTCTATATACGACTTATTTCTTCCGCGCCGCCAAAGATCATGCCGCGACGTTAAAACGCTGGCAAAAAATCAAACATGCTGCTAGTACTAGCCTTGCGCATGGCAAAGCGACGATATCACATCAGCATGGCGTTGGCCGTGATCATGCCCCGTACCTTGCCGCTGAAAAAGGTGAGCTTGGCTTGCAAGTGACTAGCGATATGATCAAAAGCTTAGATCCTGAGCAGCGTATGAACCCAGGTGTATTGCTTGAAGATTAGTTTTAATTAAGAGCTTTGTTTATAGACAGTTTAGTGGAAGAGCGCTACAGCGTGACTGATATTTATTTTGCGCCGCCTCTGTCGGCGTAAGCACAGCACGCAAGAAAAATGAATATCAGTCGCGCGTCATTATTCAACGTATTTATTTCATTGGGTGTCAAAGTAAATTGTTATTAAGAAGAAAATCTTATGAACCAAAGCACACAACGCCAGCAAGCACTCGCGCCCCTAGCACGATCTGAACCTTGGGATATGCTCATTATCGGCGGCGGTATCACTGGTGCCGGCATCGCCCGCGAGTCGGCTCGCCGAGGTTTATCTGTATTATTAATCGAGCAAAAAGACTTTGCTTGGGGCACTTCAAGCCGCTCGAGCAAAATGGTGCATGGCGGGCTGCGTTATATAGCTTCGGGCGATTATAAGACTACTTTACTCAGTGTCCTCGAGCGCGAGCGTATGCTTAACGAAGCAAGCGGTCTAGTTAATGAGATGCACTACGTCATGCCGCACTATAAGGGTAAGTTTCCGCCGCCGTGGATATTTAATACCTTGCTACGCGTCTACGACAAGATAGCGGGCAAACGCTACTTTAAATACTTTAAAAAAGACGCTTTTTTACGGCTAAACCCTAATATTAAGCAAGATAAGTTTCTGGGCGCCAGCCAGTTTAGCGATGCGGTCACCGATGATTCGCGCTTAGTGATGCGCGTACTTGACGAAGCCATTCATGACGGCGCGCACGCTATTAATTATCTCAAAGCCGAGTCGCTTATCACCAATGAGCAAGGCTTGGTGGTGGGTGCAACTTTAAAAGACACCGCTTCTAAAGATAAAGATCAAACCTATAAGGTTCACGCCAAAGTGGTGGTCAGTGCCACGGGTGCTTGGGCGGACACCTTACGTATGCAAGCCAGTAATGAGCCCGAGCAAAGCTTTCATAAGCAAATACGTCCCTCACGCGGTAGTCACTTAGTCGTCAGTCAAGAGCGCTTACCTACCTCGCAAGCCTATACCTTTTTGCATCCTGCTGATAAAAGAGCGGTGTTTGTCTATCCGTGGGAGAACCGTACGGTACTTGGCACCACTGACTTAGATCATCCGCCACTCAATGACGAAGAAGTCGGTATCACTAGCGCAGAGGTCGATTATCTACTAGCAGCGACTAACTCGTTATTTGATGATACCGATCTCAATCGAGAAGATGTCATCAGCACGTGGGCAGGCGTACGACCGCTGATAGCAGATAGCGGCAATGGCAAACGCGTCAGCCCCAGTAAAGAAAAGCGCGATCATAGCGTTTGGCTTGATAATAACTTAGTGACTGTCAGCGGTGGTAAGCTCACCACCTTTCGCCTGATTGCCCTTGATGTGCTGGCAAAATGTCAAGAAGTGCTCGACCTTGATGACTCTGCTACTCAAAACTTAAACACGAATAGCGATCAAGTCTTTAACAATCCTACGCCGACTCATGCCAAGTTTGTAACACTACCTGCTGACTTACAACAGCGCTTGCAAGGATTCTATGGTCTACAGCTCGATAACTTACTTGAGCTAGCACATGACGATGATCTCGCTTACGTCACCGATAGCAATACCCTTTGGGCGGAGATTCGCTTTGCCGCGCGCTATGAGCAGGTCATCCATTTAGATGATTTACTACTGCGGCGGACGCGCTTAGGCTTAATCCTACCTAATGGCGCTTTGACGCCGCTTATTAGCGCGAGACTTAAGCAAATTTGCCAGCAAGAGCTGGGCTGGGATGAGCAAAAGTGGCAACAAGAAGTCGCTCGCTATACTGAGTTATGGCAGCGTTATTATCATCTGCCTGCAGCTTAGTGCTTTTTATACCTACATTTAAGATACTTTAAGAGTTATGCTGTGCGGCTGGTATAAATTTTCCTTGCTTGCTGTGCGACTTCGTCACTTTTCGATGCTGTGCAACTATCTCAAAAGGAGCATCCCAGCAGCACATAGCAAATGTGTATCAGTTTTAACTAGAACTGAGTATAGTTAAGGACGACTATGACCGATAATTCTGCAAACCCGATTTATTTCTTAGCTATCGACAACGGCACGCAAAGCGTCCGCGCGCTTATCTTTGATGAGTTTGGCAGCGAGATTGCCAAAGCCCGCGTGCCTATCGAGCCGTATTTCTCCGAGCAGCCCAATTATGCCGAGCAGCACGCCGACTACTACTGGCAAAAGCTATGTGAGGCCTGTCAAAAGCTGTGGCAAAGCTGCGAGATTAAACCTGAACAAATCGCTGGCGTCAGTCTCGCTACCCAGCGCTATACCATGATTTGCCTTGATAAAGACATGCAGCCGCTACGTCCCGCTATCGTCTGGATGGATTTGCGCCGCGCTGAGGCTGGTGATATCGGCTTTCTTGGCCCGCTTATCAAAATTATCGGCATGGGCGAACTGGTCAAAGACGCCCAGCAAAAAGCGCGCTGTAATTGGCTTGCGCAAAACGAGCCTGAGATATGGGCAAAGACTGCGCACTACGTTAATCTCTCCGCCTACCTCACCTATCAGCTAGTAGGTGAACTTATCGACTCAAATGGTCATTCGGTCGGCTATCTGCCGTATGACTACAAAGCGCAAACATGGCTCAAACCCAAAGACCTTAAATGGCGGCTGTTTAGCTGTACCCCCGAGCAAATGCCCAAAATCATCCCACCAGGCCAAACTCTTGGTGAGATAAGCGCCAAAGCTGCCAAAGTCACAGGTATCCCAGAGGGCACGCCGATGATTGCCGCCGCCAGTGACAAAGCCTGCGAAGCCCTAGGCGCAGCGGGACTGTCCGCCGATACCGCATGCCTTAGCTTTGGCACCACCGCCACCATCAACACCATCTCCCCCGATTATGTCGAGATTCTCAAACACATGCCCGCCTACACCGCCGCCGCCCCGCACTACTACAACCACGAGTACATGATTTATCGCGGCTTTTGGATGGTCAGCTGGTTTAAAGAACAATTCGCCCATTTTGAGGCGCAACTTGCCAAAACCAAAGGCATCGACACCGAAAAGCTCCTTGACGCCGCCGTCAAAGGCATTCCAGCCGGCAGCATGGGACTTATCATGCAGCCCTATTGGTCACCGGGCGTGCGTCATCCGGGGCTTGATGGCAAAGGCGCCCTCATCGGTTTTGGCGATGTGCACACCCGCGCACACGTCTACCGCGCTATCTTAGAAGGGCTGGCTTATGAGCTTAAGCTTGGCTTTGATACGATTGAAAAGCGCACCGGCAAACCCATCAAACACCTGCGCGTCTCAGGCGGCGGCTCCCAAAGCGACGCCGCTATGCAGCTCACCGCCGACATCTTTGCCATGCCCGCCTACCGCCCGCACACTTTTGAAGCCACTGGCCTCGGCGCGGCCATCAACTGCGCGGTGGGTCTCGGCGTCTATCCTGACCACGCTGCTGCCAGCGACGCCATGACCCATTTAGGCGACGAATTCTTACCTATTGAAGCCAACGTGCAACTCTACAAGCGCCTCTATAACGAGGTCTATCTGAAGATGTACGAGCGCCTAAAACCCTTATACCAAAGCATTCAAGACATCACAGGATATCCCGCCAAATAGTCTGCGCGAGTTTAAGGTGTCAGCGTATTAGGAGTGGTTAAAAGGTGAGGGATTGTGGCGAAGAGGTTTTGGGAGCCGATCGCGCCTTCTGCTTGTATCTGTACCCCTAAGCGTGGCGGGCACTAACGGCTGATGGCATTCCTGTATTCTCGATACTACCCTCAGCCAAGTGCCCGCAACCCGCTTAGTCGCACAGGATACCGCGTCAGTCACGCTAAAACGCGCCCCGAGGCGACTATTGTTAGTTTCCTAGAACATGCAATTGTAATCTTGTAGTAAGCACTTTTTGTCCCATTAGACTGCCTTTCGGCTTTTTAGCTTTCGGAACTTTTACTATCTGTACATTATTCAAGGCTTTTAATAAAGTCCGATTTTCTTCACTATTGTTAAACTCAACATCTTCACCTTTAGCTAATTTTTGATAAGGAACTTCTAATAGTTCCAGCACTTTTAGAATTTCATATTTATCTAAATACTTAATTTGTCTTAACAATAATTCTCTTAACTCCTTAAAGTTAGCATGTTTAAGAAGCTGCTCGTAAACAGGTAAAGACATTCTCTCATTTTCGTATATTTCAATAATTTTCTTACGAACAGTCTCATTACTTTCTATAAGATTAATAGCTTTAGACTCAGCTAAGACTTTTTTGTGTGCGTTACTAACTTCATTAGAGCAAAATAATTCTTCGATATCTTCTGGACGAAGCTCGATAGTATCCAAATCATGTATTAATGTATAATGATATTTAACTAAAAAAGCCAGCACAACCTCTTTAGATGCGTGTTCTTTGACTTGTTCCCAGTTTTCAGAAGTTAAACTTAGCTTTCCTAGAGATATTAGAGTCTGAACTTTCTCTTGACTGATATCCTCTAAGTTTGAGTTGTCCCAGTTGTTGTCAGTGATATCGATTAGCTTTTTGTATGCTTCATCACTTAACTCACTACATAAAAAAAGATTTTTATCGAACTCAGCCTTAGTATCTTCCCAGTCTTCGATGTCTATAACAACTGACTCTGTATAATCAACTATTTGTAAGTAGTCTTGTCCATTTTCCAAGAATTTGATAAGCGAACCGTCTATCTCCCGATAAGCACCTTGATCATCCTGATCTTCATAAGACTCAGAAAAATACTTAAAAACGTTTGACCATGAGTATTGGACTTTTAAGTTGCCGATGAGATATTGTTGAATTTGATAGTTTTTGACTGCACCTATATCTTTGATCTTAGTAGAATTGAGGTCAATAAATTTTTCTGTTATCGAATTGCGACTATCAAGACCGTTGAGAGCTTTAATATAGATATCTTCATCTTCATGATATGAAGTATTATCATCCGTGTCTAATAAAATAACTCTTATATATTCTGATAGATTTTCAGACCAAATATCTTCAACTAAATAGTTGATTTCAGAATCACATATTGTTGTTAATGGTGCGTTTTTAAGCCTATTATCTAGTTCATCTAGTGATAGTGATAAATTACCCATCAAGGCAGCCTTGATTACATCCAACTCGACAGAAAAAAATCCTTGTTCACCAAGCCAGTTGAATAAATCAAGGTTTGTAGCATCTAGGCGAGAGAACTTAGGTTGTATGGAAAGACTGAGCTGTTTGAATTTTCCTTCATTCTTTGAAAGGGAGTTCATTACAAAATCAATATAATCGTTCCTTTGTGATAAAAATATATTAATTTTTTCAGATAGATAGCTAGACGTATCTAGAATATCAATACCATATCTGATAATTTTTGAGTAATTATTAGTTGTCTGTTCGTCTTCAATATCATCTAGTATCTCATCAAAAACAGTATCATCTTGCTTTATAAGTATAGGAATGAGTAAGCTTAGATAACTGACGTCCTTATTGAACAAAATAGCTAAAAACTCAATTGAGATATCTGATTTATCACATATTTTTTGTATGAAATTTTGCTTATGCTTTATAAAACTAGTAGTTTCCAACAAATATCCCAACATGCTAATATTTAAAACACTAGATGTACTCATCTCATCTTCTGATAAGTAACTTAATAACAGTTCGCCTTGATGAGTTAACTCTAGTTCAAACTTAGGCATTTGACGTCCATTGACAACCATCGCATAGTTCTTATCTGATCTCGATATAGAAGACTCAAAAAACAAAGAAATATAATCAGGATAGTTCTCGTTAATATAGCCATTTATAATAAAAAACATCAACTGTTCAGGAATATCTGGTATTTCTTCATCTTGAAGTAACTGCTTTATATCTATATCTTGAAGCAGTCTTTTTATCGTCTTATTTTTAATAGTGTAAAGCTCATCCTTGAGTCTGCTTAAATTATTAGATATCTGTTTTTTCTCCTCGTTGGTTTTAGCTCTTATAATAGCTAATCGCTCACTATAGATAAGCTGCGAATTAATTGAATCCTCAACATCCGAAAAAGACACACCACTAGAATCAAACCAGTAATGGCTACTATTTTCGGCGCTAAATTCAATTTTTTTATTTTTTAAACTTTCAAGCTTTAAAAATAAATCTTCGTCATATTTGTCAATATCAACCGGCTCACCATCTACCTTTATGTATTTAACCACATCATGTTTCTTGCGAATCAAACTATTTAAATAGTAGCTATAAACAGCATTAAGCTCATCAATAGACAATAGCATCTCATTTGAAAGCTCTAACTTTCTTCGTTCTAGTTCATGGATCTTTTCAGTAATTCCCGCTATCTTTTTATCTATTAAACTGTTTTTTACATTATTAAATATATCGTATATCAGACCTCTGTTTGAATTCAGTTTTGAAAAATCATTTGGATAGTAGTTTTTATATACAATTATAGCAAAAACTTGGTTCTTATCTAGCTGTAAATATTTTAAATGATTATCATAGTCTTGATACTCATTTAAAATATTTTTCACCAGTCTCATATCATCAAAATATAAACAAGTATTCCTTAAAAAACGTTTATCTATATCTTTTACCACTTCTTTATAGTTCTTTTGGATTAAGTCATACGCATTTGTTGGATTAATGATCGGAATAATAGGTATAATATATTCAAAGAATTTACTTCTTTCATTGTCAGTAAACATATCGTCTTTAATAGCATATATAAAAACCACTCTATCCTCACAATACTTGTTTATCATAGAGTTGAGTTCGCGTAGCCTTACAAAAATTTCGTTATTATTGAACCGATCTAAATCTTCGATAATGACAACATTTTTTCCAGTAGCCTCAAAAAAATATAAAATTTCATCTAAATGATCGTTAAGAATAGACTTATCTTTTTCATTCTTTATATTAAATTCTGAGTTATGAAAGCTAAGCTTAATCTCAGATAATTCAAAAGAGATATTCAACAGCTTGTAAAGTAATAGTATAGAACATACTAAAAAAAACCAAAATGCCAATTCTGGTAGCCAAGTAGGTAGGGAGTATATAGCTTCAATATAACCAACCTTATCAAAAACTATTAATCCACTTATAACTAGTATTATCACTGATAAGGCTGTAATCCTGTTGGTTAAGGCATTACCAGTAATTCTTTTAAATCTTGATAAGGGAATTTTATTTTGAGGTACAGCATAAAAGAACTGTTGTAGTATGCTTCTTTCTATAAGCTGAATCTGCTCAGGCGTTAACTCCTCTTTTATTTTTATATTATTATCGTTTTCATCAATAGTATTTAAGTCTTTGTTATCCGATAAGGTATCCTTATTAACCTGAAAAGAAGAAAGAGAAATATCTAAAAATTCCCATTGACTATTTTCTTTATATTTTTTCTTAAAGGTATTTAAGACACTACTTTTCCCTGAACCATATATTCCTGTTACAGCTATATTGAAGACACTTTCTTCATTCAGTGCAGATATTAATCTATTTTCATACCTTTCATAGCTCTCTTTTCCTTCTCCTTCATCTAAGTTATTTAAAGGAGATAGGGAATGAATTTGATGTTCATTCTCTACTTTAGAATTACTGATTTTTTCTAATTTTACTCTATGGTTGAGTATTATTTTTTCCACTAATTGAATTTCCTTTTTCAGGGGTTTGCTATAGAATTTCAAAGAAAGGTTTAATTTCACTGCGTTACAAACTTAGCCTTATAAAAACAGTAAGACTAAACCCCACCCGCAAACGCTGCATAAACCCGATTCAATCCCTCACGCAGTAGCGTTTTCGGACACGCTACGTTAATCCGCATTTTTAGATGTCCCTCGCGGCCGTATTTGATACCAGAATTTAGCTCAACTTTCGCCTCGCGCAGTTTGTCATACAGCGCCTGATCATCTTGCGCGTACGCCGAGCAATCGAGCCAAATCAAATACGACGCCTCAGGAAGCATGACCTTGATATCTGGCAGATGCCCTGCTAAAAAGTCTAACGTAATCTCGATATTGTGTTCAATATAAGCCAGCACCTGTTCAAGCCATTCTCCCCCTTCTTCATAAGCACTTTGCATCACCGTATAGGCAAATAGGTTTAGCTCGTATTCATCATTTAAATGTTGCTGTTGGCTGATTTTTTTGATTAAAGCGTCATCTTTGGCAAAGATCATTGAGCCTTTGATACCCGCCACGTTAAAGGTTTTGGTCATCGAGGTGAGACTCACCACCTTATGCGCGTAACCTGCCGCTTCTGCGAGTTTTAAAAAAGGCGTAAAGGTATGACCAGTCAAGGTTAAATCTTGATGAATCTCATCACTGACGATGGCGACATTATGCTTTTGACACAGCGCCAGTAGTACTTTAAGCTCGCCTGCAGTCCAGACGCGCCCGCCCGGATTGTGCGGATTGCAGAGTAAATATAGCTTAACTTTATGCGCCACTATTTTGGCTTCGATATCGGTTAGATCGAGCTGATACTTGCCATTGCCTTCCTTTAGCGCCGATGTCACAAGCCGGCGCTTATTTTGCTGCACCTTAGTCATAAACGGCGTATAAATGGGATCATTGACTAGTACCGCGTCGCCTACCTCGGTGAATATCTGCATCATCAGCGCTAGACTTGGCACCACCCCTGGCGAAAATAAGATATTATCCCGTGTCAGATTTAAACCATAACGATTGCTATGCCAGTTGATAATCGCCTCAAACAACCCCTCGGTAGGTTTGGTATAGCCCAAGATGCCGTGTTCGGCCACGCGCTGTACGCTAGCCAAGATAGGCGGCGCGGCTCTAAAGTCCATATCGGCGACCCATAGCGGAATGGTATCGTCACTATAGTGCCACTTAAGTGATCCCGTACCGCGTCTATCGATGATTTCGTCGAAGTTATATTGCACTAGTATTGTCCTTGGTCATACGGTTAAAGAAAGCTTTACATCATGCGTTCGGTAGCGTTACGAGTCTCTACCTACCCTTAAACTCAGGCTCGCGGCGCTCAACCATCGCCATTGCGCCCTCCTTTGCGTCTTCTGAATGAAATAAATGCGGCAAGTAACCGTAAATATTAGCCAGCGCTGACTTTGCGCCATTACGACTGGCATCTTGCGCAGAGGATAGCAGCCCTTTTACCCCAAGTGGCGCAGCGGTGCTGATCTCTTTGGCAATCGTTAGCGCGCGCTCGTACTCTTCACCATTGGGTACGACTTCACTGACTAGGTTTAGTCTATCGGCGGTTTGCGCGTCAAAGTTTTTACCGGTTAATAGATATGGCATGGCTTTTTGCCAGCCTGCCGCCGCGACAAAGCGTACCGTCGCCCCGCCAAACGGCATGATACCGCGCTGCACTTCCATTTGGGCAAAGTTGCAATTGTCGCTTGCGATAACCACGTCACTGTTAAGCATCANCTCAATTCCCGCGGTAAAGCAGGTGCCTTGTATCGCCACCACGACAGGTTTGGTGCGCAGCTTACCGCCGATACCCCATGGATCGATTTTATCGTCACTAAATTCAAACGCGCCTTTGTCCCATTTATCTTGTAGCTCCATCAGATCAAGACCAGCGGTAAAGTGCTCGCCATGTGCGAAGATGAGCGCACAGCGTAGATTATCGTCGTTCTCATATTTAGTAAGTGCTCTAGAGAACTGCTTAATCATATGGCTGTCAAAGGCATTGCGCTTGTCGGCGCGATTAAGCCCGATGAGACAAATGTAGCCGTCAGTTTCATAAGTGATGCGATTGCTTGTATCGTTTTGGGTGGTCATTGTTCAGTCCTTTTTATGTTTGCCGTTGTGTTAGAGTGTGATCTGATTTTTAAAATAATGCTACTGACTTTTAATATAGACAGCCTTACCCTATAACACAAGACGAAAAGCACCAGCATCGGTAGCAGTTGACCTTAAAATTAATAGCTGCCACTATTATTAATCTTACGATACTCCTTAGTAACCACTAGAGCATTTTATGGAATTTTGGCACGGTTTTTTGCTTATCACGAGCGTGCACTTGCTAGCAGCGGCCTCCCCTGGCCCTGATTTCGTCTTAGTTTCACGTGAAACATTGACCAAAGGTCGACGTACCGGCTTGATTTGTAGCTTAGGGATTACCTTAGGTTTAGCCGTGCATATTATTTATTCGGTGCTAGGACTGGCGGCAGTGATAGCGCACTCGCAGCCGTTATTGACCGCTATTAAATGGTTGGGCGGCGCTTATCTTATTTATTTAGGTTGGCAAGGAATTGGCGCTAAACCCAAACAACCAGTAGAAACGACCACTTTTACTAATAATGTTAATAGCAACAGTAATAGCAATGTTACAGATAAAACTGAATCTAGCTTTGCTACTCTGCGCCGTGGTTTTTTTTGCAACGTTTTTAATCCCAAAGCGCCAGTCTACTTTGTCGCTATATTTACTTTAGTATTATCACCCGATATTCCACTTTGGCAACTCTCTATCTACGGCGTATGGATGATGGTATTACAGATGGCCTGGTTTAGCACGGTGGTGATGCTATTGTCGATTCCTGTCATCCTCAAACGTTTTCAGCGTTTTGAGCATTGGATAGATCGCGTACTCGGTACAGCAATGATTGTATTGGGCTTAAACCTGATCTTCCGTAGCCGATAAACCATTTAGCGTTGATCAAATCTGCTAAACTAGTCGGTTATATTCACACCTTATAGCCTACTATTATGACCAATTTCTCTTCTAGAAACAGCAGTCCAAAACATAGAAATAGATCTCCAGCAACCGCCAAAAAACTCGGTCAATTGCATCCGCGCAATCCGCATCAAGGTCGCTACGATTTTGAGCTATTGACCCGCGCGCTACCTGAACTTGCCGATTACACAATTACCAACCCGAAAGGCGAGCCAACGATTAATTTCTCTGATGCCAAGGCCGTACGCGTGCTTAATCAAGCACTACTCGCACACTATTATGGCGTCAAGTTTTGGGATATCCCTGAAGGTTATTTGTGCCCGCCGATTCCTGGGCGCACCGATTACATTCATTATATTGCCGACTTGTTGGCGCAGACTACTCATGTGAGCGAAGACAATACGCCGCCTACAGGCAAAGATATTCATGCACTTGATATCGGCACTGGTGCCAGTGCTATCTACCCTATTGTTGGCAGCCAAAGCTATGGCTGGCGCTTTACCGCGAGCGACATCGATCCGGTCTCAGTGAATACGGCGACGGTAATTAGCCAAGCCAATCCCAAGCTCAAAGGCGCGATTAAGATCAAACTGCAACCTGAGCCTAAGCATATCTTTAAAAATATTATCGGTCGTCAAGACTATTTTGACGTCGTCGTATGTAACCCACCTTTTCATGCGTCGCTTACCGAGGCGATGCAAGCCAATAGCCGTAAACAGCATAATTTGCAGCGCCATCGCGGCAAAAATGAAAGCGCGCAAATCAGTCGTCACTCTACAAAGTCAGGCAATGCCGCGCAAAACCTTAACTTTGGCGGTCAACATAAAGAATTGTGGAGTGAGGGTGGCGAGATTGCTTTTTTAAGTAATATGATAAGAGAAAGCCAGCAGTTTGCTGCACATGTAGGCTGGTTTACCAGCTTAGTGTCTAAGTCTGAAAACGTGAAACCTTTACAGCAACTACTAAAAGATCTTGATGTGGCGCAAATGCGTATTATTGAGATGAGTCAAGGTCAAAAGAGCACGCGGGTTTTAGCTTGGCGTTTTGATACTGACGAAGCGTAATTATTGCTAAAGCGTAATGCTAGCGTTTCACGTGAAACAAAAAAAATCGCTTTGGCTATCAAAGCGGTTTTTTTAATCCATTTAGATGACTATATAGATTAAATTGAGGGCATACCCTAGCCAACAAACATGACCTTTAAGCCAATGAGTATAAGTACAAAGCCGCCGAGCGCTTCTGCTTTATCTTCAAGATACGTACCTGATTTTTTGCCCAAGTAGATGCCGATAGCGCTAAAAACAGCTGTGACAATCGCGATGATTACACAAGCAAGCCACGCATTGAGAGCGAGTAAGTTTAAGGTAAAACCAGCGGCCATCGCATCGATACTGGTGGCAATCGCTAGGGTAAACATGGTGCGATGACTGATGTTTTTCTTTCGGCTATCGTTTATAGAAGCCGCTTCATAATTTACTCGTAGCCCCTTATCTACGCTCTCTTCCTCATCTGCCAAAAAGACTTCATAGAGCATCTTGCTACCCAGTCCGATAAGAATAAATCCACCGATCCAAGGCGCAGCAGCAGCCAACCAACCTAACAGTGCCGCTCCCAGCAAATAGCCGATAAGTGGCATCACACCCTGCGCAATACCAAAATATAACGCAGCATAGATAGCTAGACGCCATAAATATTGCTTACTCTGTTTTTGCGACTTAGCGCCCAGTCCTATCGACACCGCAAAAGCATCCATCGCTAGCGCAATAGCGAGTAACAGTACTTCGATCATCTGATGTCCATCAATTAGAATTGCCAGCTTATGACAATTTACTTATAAAAGTTTCACGTGAAACAAACTTATTATTAAAAAAATACCGCCTTGGAAACCAAAGCGGTATTTTATATTTAATGTAAACGCTAAACCTTAGATATCAAGGTTAGAGACCGTTAATGCGTTTTCTTCGATAAAGACGCGGCGCGGCTCGACATGATCACCCATTAGACAGGTGAACATATGATCGGCAGCGATAGCATCTTCGATGGTGACGCGTAGCATACGGCGATTCTCTGGGTCCATCGTCGTATCCCACAACTGGTCGGCGTTCATCTCACCCAGTCCTTTATAACGCTGAATGGCCAAGCCGCGACGGGCATCTAGCATCATTTGCTGCCAGAGGTAATCAAAATCGCGTATCGGAATATCTTTAGTAGTACCACTACCCGCTTCACGGCGAATAAAGGCGCTATCTTCTAACAGAGTATTCCACTCCGCTGATAAACGCAGCAGCTTGCTATACTCACCCGAGTTGATAAAGCTAGCATCGAGCAAGTAATGATGCGCCAGCTGATGTACATACACCGTGATACGCGGTAGCCACTGGGCCTTGGTCGATAAGGCATCGCTATCAGCCGCCTCACTCTCATCAGCAGTCAATGCGGGGGTCATACCCAGCAGATCAGCGGCAGCAGCGTCCATATTTTCTGGTTGCGGCTCATGGATATTGACCAGTTCAATCTCAGGGCTTAGCTCATCACCGAATTGATTCAGCTGAGTTTGTAGCTGCGCCTGCCACTCCTGCATCGCTGACTTATCATAAGTCATGTCTGTGCTCAGTTTCGGCGTATGCGTTAGCGCATCTAACAGCGTCGCTGGGAAACGAATTTGCAAACGAGCTTTGATCAGCTGCGTTTGGTTATAGTCGTTAAGCAGTGTCTCAAGCGCTTGACCAGTAATCGCTGGCGCATCTTCAGAGACGTGCAGCTTGGTATTATCAATCGTTGAGGACAATAGATAAGCTTTTAGTGCTTCATCGTCCTTTAAATACAGCTCTTGACGACCTTTTTTCACTTTATACAATGGCGGCTGTGCGATATAAATATAACCACGCTCAATCAGCTCCGGCGTTTGACGAAAGAAAAAGGTCAGCAGTAGCGTACGAATATGTGACCCATCGACGTCAGCATCAGTCATAATGATGATTTTGTGATAGCGAACTTTATCCGGATCATATTCATCAGGTCCGATACCACAGCCAAGTGCGGTGATTAAGTTACCGACTTCAGCAGATGACAGCATCTTGTCAAAACGTGCGCGCTCGACGTTCAAGATTTTACCTTTAAGCGGCAAGATAGCCTGAGTTTTACGGCTACGACCTTGCTTTGCCGATCCGCCCGCAGAGTCACCCTCCACGATGTATAACTCTGATAGTGATGGATCTTTTTCTTGGCAGTCTGCCAATTTACCAGGCAAACCTGCAATATCTAACGTGGTCTTGCGGCGCGTCATCTCACGTGCCTTGCGGGCAGCGTCACGAGCTCTAGCGGCATCGATAATCTTATTGGCAATCGCTTTAGCCGCACTTGGGTTTTCAAGCAAATAATCATTAAACTTATCGTGCATCGCCGATTCGACTGCTGACTTGACTTCGCTCGATACCAGCTTGTCTTTGGTCTGGCTAGAGAATTTTGGATCAGGTACTTTCACTGAGACAATCGCACTTAACCCTTCTCGTGCATCATCACCGCTGACCGCGACTTTTTCTTTCTTGAACAGATTTTCGCGATCCATATAGCTGTTTAGACCACGCGTGAGCGCTGAGCGAAACCCTGATAAGTGCGTACCGCCATCACGCTGCGGGATGTTATTGGTGAAACAAAACACCTTTTCGTTATAAGTATCTGTCCATTGCAGCGCCACTTCGACCGCGATACCGTCGTCTTGCTCACTGGTAAAATGAAAGACCTCATTGATGCCTTCTTTGCCTGCGTTAATATAGCTGACAAACTCAGACAGGCCGCCTTTATGCTCAAACTCATGGCGCTTATCGATACGCTCATCAGTCAAGACGATACGCACGCCAGAGTTAAGAAAAGACAGCTCACGTAAGCGTTTCGCTAAGATATCATAATCAAAAACAGTACCAGTAAACACATCACTACTGGGATAAAAGCGGATTTGGGTCCCTGTCTTATCCGTAGCTTCCATCTGCTGGATTTCACTATCCGGCACACCATCAGTATAAGTTTGGCTGTAATGGTAGCCTTCACGCCAAATATTCATTTCAAGCTTTTTGGATAAAGCGTTGACGACTGAAACGCCGACACCATGTAGACCGCCTGAGACCTTATAGCTGTTGTCATCGAACTTTCCGCCCGCGTGCAGCACCGTCATGATGACCTGCGCCGCTGACACGCCTTCTTCAGGGTGAATATCTACAGGTACGCCGCGACCGTTGTCCATGACGCTCACTGACTCATCTTCGTGAATGATAATATCAATCTGATCACAGTGACCGGCGAGCGCCTCATCGATAGAGTTATCCACCACCTCAAACACCATATGATGTAAGCCAGTGCCATCATCGGTATCGCCAATATACATACCAGGACGTACGCGCACCGCCTCAAGTCCGCGTAAAACACGGATGTCCTTGGAGCTATAATCAGAGGGCAAGCCTTCAGGGGTTACAGTATCAAGCATATCAGTCTCAAGCGTACTGTCTAAACTGGTTGTATCCAACTGCTCGTTATCGATAGGTAATGAATCACTCATGTACATTCCTTAATCAAGCCGTGATCAGCTAATAATCGTGCGTCAGCTTTATACAAATCAGAATAAAGCCAGCATCTTTACAATATGTCTTAGATTTCAATTTTTACTGTGGGAATTGATTTCCACGGTCTTATTACCAGTAATTTAGCACCTTATTGGTAATAAAAATTATGAAATAAAAGCTATAGAATAGTCGCTGAAAATAGGGCAAATATAAAGCCTTATTTTAACATTTTTTTGGCTGTAAGTCACTGTTTACTGGTGATTTATAGCCCCTTTAGCAGTGTCTTTGACAGCAGCTTTGTCTGTAATTGAGTGATTAGGATTATAATCTACAATTAGTAGTTACTAGCAGGCTGTATAGTTATAAAAACAAGACAATAAACAGATTGAATGAGTAAAGCTCAATTAGATCTGTAATTAATAAAACCCATAAGTCATTCCAAAGGTGTCAACTCACCTTGTTTCATGTGAAACATATTGGGAGACGACCAATATTGATCGACTATCGGTAACACATCGGCCGTCAAGCTAGTCATAAACACCTGACAAGGCAGCTTAGCCAAAGTGGATAATAAGATATCTATCGCTCTATCGTCTAGTTCAGCGGTGATATCATCTAATAGTACAACTGGTGTAGTTATGGCTTGGTTATCAGTTTGCAGGTTTTGACTGGCCGATTGTTCAGCNGAGTCATCGTTGAGCAATAGTGGTAATTGCGACAAGCGTAATGCGGTAATAAGTAGCTTCTTTTCGCCGCGAGATAAGACGTTCGCAGCTTGCTCTTTTAACGTAGGTAGCTTTTGCTCTTTTGACGCGGACAGCTCAGTTGTGCTCGTCTGATACTCCGTTACTGATTTAGACTTCTCATCTTTTACACCCATCTCACTCTGGGAGCGCCAATGCACATGAATATCGGCACGGTGGCTACCGATACGAGTATAGCCAAGCTGTAGATCTTGGGCAAGACGCTCGTCTAACTGTAAATCTAGTGGTATCGCGACATCGTAGCCTGCATGGTAGCTTAGACTGATTTGCTGAGCATAAGACGGTAGCAGCTGCGCTATACTTTTCTCAAAATAAGGCTGCCAAGCTAGAAATACTTGCTCACGATAATGATGAATAAGTGCCGCATGGTTAGCTAGAGCTTTATTCCAGGACTTAATTTCTGCTAATTGCACTTGGGTTAGACTTCTACTTTGCTTAAGTAAACTGTTACGCTGTTTTAATAAGCGCTGATAAGCTATCCACTGGGGATGAAAACTTTGTTTCATGTGAAACACTAACCAATCGAGTAGCTGACGACGACTCGCACTGCCCTGCTCGAGCATGTCCATCGATGAGGGGTCTATCAGTAATGTAGGTAGTTGTTCGGTGAGGATACTTTGGTTATAAACGGTATTTTGATTGAGGCGCAGGACGGTAGTAGCGTCAGTCTGCTTTTGAATCGCTAAACTAGCGCCGTCGGTTAAGACAGCATGGACAATGGCCGATGGCCTATGGTGCTGAACATAGCGTTTAGGCTGACTATGACGAAAGCTCTTACCGCGTGACAATAAGAATATCGCCTCTAACAGCGACGTTTTGCCACTACCGTTTTCTCCGATGATGACATTACATGCTGCTGCTTGCAGTTTGACTTGTTGAAGGTTACGTAAGTCTGTCGCTTGTAAACGTTCAATCATAATGATTACGAAAACCTTATCAAGCTTAGATACGCATCGGCATAATAACGTATTGATGGAACTCATCGCCTAGCTGGTTGACTAGCACCGAGGCGTTAGATTGGCTCATATGCATCTGTACATCGCCTTGTACCACGCCGAGCACATCTTGCAAGTAAGCGGCGTTAAAAGACAGCTCCATAGGCTCGCCTTGATACTTCGCTTGTACCATCTCCACCGCTTCGTCTTGTTCGGCATTGTTAGCTCGTATCTCAACCATACCATCGCTAGCAAAGTTAAATACTACTCCGCGTGACTTCTCATTACTCAAAATCGCCACTCGGCGCAGCACATCAGTCATCTTTTCTTTACTAAACAAAGCCAACTTATCAGTATTACTAGGCATAACTCGGCGATAGTCAGGAAACTTACCATCAATCAGACGCGCGGTAAAAGTGACCATCAAGTCCGTGCTGACTTGTCCGGTGCTATCAACCTCACCGAACGGTAGACTCACTTGCAAAAACTCACGACCGAAACTTAAGGTAACATTATTGTCCTTATCTCCTAGCATCTTACCCAGTTCAGTAGCCAAGCGCTCAAGCTCAATCACTGCCTTACGCGGCAAAATTGCCTGCATATTCAAATCGCTATCGATATCGATCACACTACGCGCTAGCGCTAACCGGTGACCATCAGTCGCTACAGTGGTTAGCTGCTGCTGCGACACATCAAAAAGCATACCAGTCAAATAGTAGCGAACATCCTGAATCGCCATCGCAAACTGAGTCTTATGAATAAGATCTATCAGTCGGCTACGGCTAATCGTCAAGGCAGTGATATTCTCAGGATTCCCTAAGCTCGGATAGTCCTCGCTTGGTAGAGTCCCTAAAGTAAAGCGGCTTTTACCACTCGTGAGTAAGCAGCGCTCGTTTTCTTGCGTCGTCAGATTGATCTGCGCTTGTGCGGGTAACGATTTGCAGATATCTTTTAGCTTTATCGCTGGCAAAGTCGTTGTACCCGCTTCAATACAAGCACCAGCAGGCAGCTTAAGTTTGGAAGTCAGCTCAACTTCTAGATCCGAAGCGGTCAGTATCAGCTCAGACTCAGAGAGTTGCAGTTTTATATTACCCAAAATCACCATATTATGGCGCTTATCAGCGGCCTTAGCGATTAAGTTAATAGCTTTTAATAACGACTCACGATTAATCGATAATTGCATGCTAGGTACTCTTATTTTAGAAAATCTGTTTTTTAGGAGTTTAGGCTCAAAGTGATATCGCTAAGACATCTATCCTTAGAATGACCTTAAGTTTAAGTGATTAAATAGTACTCATTATAAACTATATTTAGTCGCTAAAATACCGCGCTACTGTTTTGCCTGTTCCTGCTTATTGTGTTATCTAACTCATTCACGTTATCCGGCTTGTAGCATCAGCGCTAGCGCCTTGTAGTCTTTGTCTACCGTAGGATCCTCAGCGCGTAACTGCGCTACTTTTTCGCAGCCATGCATAACCGTTGTATGATCGCGGCCACCAAAAGACTGACCTATATCTGGGTAACTATCACCTGTCAACTCCCGAGACAGGGCCATCGCTATTTGCCGTGGTCTGGCGATACTACGAGTACGTTTGCGGCCCATTAGGTCTTTGACGCTGATATCGTAGTATTCAGCGACTACTTTGCGGATATTATCCATATTGACCGCTTGTACGCGCATAGCCACGATATCTTTGAGCGCATACTGTACCATCTCAAGCGTCACTGGAGCTCCCGTCAAATTAGAGTTGGCAAATACCTGATTGAGTGCGCCTTCCAACCTTCTCACATTAGAGACTACATTCTGTGCGATAAACAAAGCGCATTCTTTGGGTAGTATCATCCCAAAAGAAGCAGCCTTTCTTTGTAATATTTGTACGCGAGTATCAATCTCAGGAGGCTCGACAGCGACTGTCAGTCCCCAAGAGAACCTCGAGCGAAAGCGTTCATCAAATTCAGTCATTTGTGACGGATGACGATCCGAGGCCAGAATAAGCTGTTTATCGCCACTAGTGAAATCTGCAAATAATGTCAAAAACTCATTACTACTTTTTGTCTTTCCAGCTAATACATGAATATCATCNACAATNAATAAATCNACTTTTTTTATTTTCTTTTTAAAATCTTCTATTTTATTATTTCTTAAAGAATATACTAATTGATTAATAAACTTCTCAGAAGTGAAATAATAAAAACTTCTATTATTTTTCACATAGCGCTGAGCAACAGAATGCATTAAATGTGTTTTTCCCAGACCTGAAGGGCCATATATGAATAAAGGATTATGCCTATTTTTTGATTGACGCTTGCTCAGCTCGTAGCAAGCCTTGTAGGCGAGGTTATTCGACTTGCCGGTGACAAAGGTTTCAAAGGTGAATTCAGGGTTTAGATAGCTAAGCGACTTTGCATCAGCAGAGTCATTGGACGCTGCATATTGTTGGTTATTTCCAGCATCTACTTTAGGGTCAGAACCAAAGTTACTAGTATTATTTTTTGATGACGCTGGGGTAGGGGAGGGGAGATGAGGGTCGTTATTAAACGAAGTATCTTGAGAGTTGGCATGTTCGCTAGAGTTGATATCTGTAGCGCCTTGTGCATGGTTCTGATCTTCGACTTGAGTGCTCTGGTTGGCATTATCGACACGGACTACCACGTCAATAATACTACCTTGGCTGTGTTTAGCGACCAGTTGACGAATGTCTTCTAAGTGGTTTTTTTTAATATAAGAAACAAAATAATCGTTAGGCGCTCTAATAACAAGGGTTTGCGTTTCCTCATGCGCAGACAAAGGTCTTAACCACATCGTAAAGACGTTATCTTTGACATGATAACGTAAATCGTCCAAGCATTTATCCCAAAGTGTCGCCGTGTCTATCATAAAAAACCAACCTCATTAGCTTGTACTCAACAAGTACCTTAGCGCTTATATTTAAAATAATAGCAGTATTCACAGCCAAAAATCCTAGCTACCACTTCTTGATAAGGACTGATATCTGCAAGCTTAGTAATAACAATTTAAATAGATCTCTTGCTAGAAACCTCGGTAGCCTAAGACGGCTAATTTACCATAAACGGCCTGTGGATAACATCCCATATTTTGGGGATAACTCTGTGGACAGTTTTGGGGATAACTCACAACCTTAACTTACCCACATTTCACCCACAGCTTATCCACAGGGTTACCCATAGCCTATCGTTTTGATAAATAACATTATAGTAGAGTTATCCTCAGAAAAACCGGCTCCCAATAACAACAATACTTATATATATTAATAGTTAATTATTATAGAGAACGCTGAAATCTGTGGATAACTTTTTAAAACAGTGACAAAAGTAACTGTANTAATAACGACTAGAACGACGCAGATAACTAGCAAAGTCTCTTTTGTTAACGTCTTTAACGACACTAAAAGAGCGCTTTGAGCTCTATTGGAATCTATCAACAGCGTAACGATCAAAAGCGCTAGGAAAACAATGCATTAGTTCGTTGACCTGAATTTGTGACAATGGTATAATCTTGCATTATTTTGAATTTAGTCCATTATTTTGATAGGTGAGTTATGAAACGTACATTCCAACCCAGCGTGATCAAGCGTAAACGTACTCACGGTTTCCGTGCACGTATGGCCACGAAAAAAGGCCGTCAAGTATTGGCACGTCGCCGCGCTAAAGGACGTCATCGTCTTACTGTGTAATTGGCAGATAATCTCAGCAGATAACTATAACTGAGAGATAGCCATCTATTAAAAGCGCCTATATTGGCGCTTTTTTTGTCTCTATATTTCGTATCTAATTTATACTTAAGACCCTCATCAAACGCTGCGGTAGTTGCTCATTTCATAACTATCGTAGAGCTCTCATTTTAGGCCTTACTATGTCCAACCCTATTTTAGCTACCGAGACCTTCTGCTTTACTAAAGAGCAGCGCCTACGCACTCCAGCGGCTTTTCGTGAGGTGTTCGATGCTCCTGAGCGTAAACTCCATCAAAGTCATCTTATGGCTTTTGTACGCAGCAACACTCTTGAGCAGCCTCGGGTTGGGATGGCGATTACTAAGCGTAAAGTACCTACTGCGGTGAGTCGTAATCTAGTCAAACGTTTAATTCGAGAAAATTTTCGTAAGCAAGCGGATAACCTAGAAAATAAAGATATCGTTTTCATCGTTAAAAAATCTATAAAAGGATTGGAAAATAAAGAGTTGATAAAAGAGATAAATAATATATTTAAAAAAATCGAAAAAAAATAAAATGATTTGTTTAAAGATTTTAGTTAATAGGGTTTTTTATTTGATTTTATTCAATTTTATTAATATCTATCAAAAAATAATAAGTCCGATGCTACCAGCACGCTGCCGCTATTACCCTACTTGTTCGAATTATGGCAAGCAGGCGCTCGCTTGGCATGGCGTTTGGAAAGGAGGTTGGCTGTTACTAAAACGCCTTGGCCGCTGTCAGCCTTGGGGTGGGCATGGCGTTGATTTTGTTCCTATTCCCTTAGCTAGCTATCACTACAAGCCTCTATGTTCAGCTGTGACAGGAACAGATGAGAAAAATGAGTTAAATGACGCTAATAGTCGTCGACTAACTAGTAGCGTCTATCGCGATAACAGTAGCTATGTCGCACGGCTAAACTACCTTATGCGCTAAAAAAGTCTTAGATATGGATAACTTTTCATCTCAATAACTTGTTATAGTTATCCACAGCTTATCCCAGAGATACTCATATCTCGATAGTTATCCACAATTTATCCAAGTTACTCCCAGTTATGCTCAGTTATCCCCAGCCTATCCACACTCTTGGTATCATTTAGGCTTAATTTTTAGTAAAATAATTCACATTTTATGTTAATGATTGCTAACACTGCTATTGCTAGCATCACGATTTAGTGAGTAATCGTGATGCGTGCTTTAATTTTAGTTCCCTAATATTTAATCTAGGACAGGTTTATGCAAAAGATATTACGGGTAATGATCATCATTGCGATGCTAATTACCGCTTATCTGCTGATTTTGGCATGGCGAGATGATTATGCTGATGCGCCAGCTGTAGAAACGACGCCGAACGCGGCGACTACAGTAGGAGGTGATATNCCCTCTACCACTGGCGCTGCAGGTGACATTCCGGCACAGACGATACCGGTTGACAATGGTCTTGCGACCACTNCTCCGGCGCAAGACACCAATCTTATCTCTGTGACCACCGATCGTTATGATCTCAAGATCAATCCTGAAGGCGGCGACATTGTTTATGCTGCACTAAAGCAATACGATGCGACGCTCGATAGCGATGAGCCTTTTGTGTTACTAGAGAATAATAGTAATCGTGTCTATGTTGCTCAGTCAGGCTTAATCGGTCCAAACGGTATCGATACTGCTGATGGCCGAGCCAGTTATCGTTCTGCAGCTGATAGCTATACGATGAAAGAGGGGCAACAGACCTTATCAGTACCGTTAACTTATCAACAAGATGGCGTCACGGTAACGAAAACGTATACTTTCACTCATGGCAAATATCCCATCGATGTTAGCTATCAGATTCAAAACAGATCAGAGCAGCCGTGGCAAGGGCAGATGTTTGCTCAGCTCAAACGTGATGATAGCAAAGATCCTGGAATGTCTGATAAAGGCGCGCTGAGTATGGCGACTTATCTAGGCGGTGCTTGGGGTACGCCGGATGATCCGTACAATAAGCTTAAGTTCAACAAGTTTAGTAATGATGAGCTCAATGTTGCTAGTGATGAGGGCTGGGTTGGTATCGTCCAGCATTACTTTGTATCGGCTTGGACACCGGATAACTTCACCGGTCAATTCTTCAGCCGCGAGACAGGTAACGACTATTTCATCGGTTTTAATAGTCAGCCTGTCAATATTGCTGCAAATAAGCAGCTAACTTTAGACGCCACTTTATATGCCGGTCCGAAAGTACAGTCTGAGCTCAAAGAAGTTGCGGTTGGTCTGAATCAAACTGTCGATTATGGTTTATTGTGGCCGATATCGAAGATACTTTTTGCTATTCTTGATGGTATTCATAAAGTATTAGGCAACTGGGGTTGGTCTATTATTGTACTGACTATCTTAGTGAAGATATCGCTGATGTGGTTCTCTAATAAGAGCTACTATTCAATGGCGAAGATGCGCTCGTTGGCACCGCGCTTAGCGGCTCTAAAAGAAGAGCATGGCGACGATCGGATGAAGATGTCGCAAGAGATGATGAGTATTTATAAGGAAGAGAAAGTCAATCCGATGGCGGGTTGCCTGCCGATTTTGATGCAGATGCCTATCTTCTTAGCGCTATATTGGGTACTGGTTGAGAGTGTTGAGCTGCGTCACGCGCCGTGGATTCTATGGATTCAAGATTTATCTGCAATGGATCCTTGGTTCATCTTACCGTTATTAATGGGCGTCTCGATGTACATCCAGCAGCAGTTAAATCCGCAGCCTGCTGATCCAATGCAAGCTAAGGTGATGAAGTTTTTACCCATTATCTTTACCGCCTTTATGTTGTTCTTCCCAGCGGGTCTAGTACTGTACTGGACAGTGAACAACTTGTTTAGTATGACGCAGCAATATATCGTCAATAAGAAAGTGGAAGAAGAACAAAAACGTCGTACCGTTAAGGTGCTAAGTTAATTAAGTTCTGATGATGTAGTCATCTAAAACCATCGCTTAGGCGGTGGTTTTTTTATAGCTGAGTTTATTATGATTGTTTACTAAGCAAAGCGAGAGTACCGAGACGGCCTATTTCAACTTTACTTTGTCAGTATTAGATAAGGCGTCTATAATAGAGGTTTTGGTTATTGAGAGTGGTTGTGAATGCTATGCAAATGCCAGTAAAAGCTCAATCAGGGTTGACTACGATTGCGGCTATCGCTACGCCATTAGGGCGCGGCGGTGTCGGTATTATTCGTCTATCTGGAGCAAAAGCTTATGACATCGCTTGTCAATTAACCGGTAAAAGTAGTTTTACACCGCGTCTAGCGAGTTTTTGCCGCTTTTATCAGGCTGACGGTACTATCATCGATGAAGGCTTGGTCTTATATTTTAAAGCTCCGCACTCATTTACGGGCGAAGATGTCATTGAGCTTCAAGGCCATGGCGGGGTAATACTACAGAGTCTGCTATTAGCTCGAGTGTTTGAGCTAGGCGCTAAGCAGGCGACGGCAGGAGAATTCTCTTACCGCGCTTTTGATAATGATAAGCTAGATTTGGTGCAAGCCGAAGCCATCGCTGACGCTATCGATGCTACTAGTGCTGCCGCTGCAAGCAGCGCTATTCGCTCATTGAGTGGTGAGTTTTCAGATAAAATCAATCAGCTATTAGAGCAGCTTATTCACCTGCGTCTACACGTCGAGGCGGCGATAGACTTTCCTGATGAAGAGGACGTTGATTTCTTATCTGACGGGATAATCCAAGACAAGCTTGAACAAACCCAAGCTCAAATACAGCAAGTACTAGCGACCGCTAAGCAAGGCCAAATGCTGCGAGATGGTATTCACGTAGTGTTAGCGGGCAGACCTAATGCCGGTAAATCAAGCCTGCTCAATCGCCTTGCTGGTCAAGAGCGCGCTATCGTCACTGAAGTCGCAGGCACTACACGTGACACGCTAAGTGAGACTGTAGTACTTAATGGCTTAACCTTGCATTTGACTGATACTGCTGGTCTACGTGACACTGAAGATACGGTCGAGCGTATCGGTATTGAGCGTGCCCGTACGGCTATCANGCAAGCTGATATTTTGCTACTGGTCTATGATGTGACTCGTGATATTGAAGGCGAGAGCACGCCATTACAACTTGCAGAGCAACTGTTCGGCGAGTTACCAGAAGCTAAGCGTCTGTTGATTATTGCTAATAAAAGCGACTTATTAGCGACGTCTAGCAGCGATAGNCTATTAACAGCTGCACAAATTAAGATGCAGGATAAAGGCTATGAGCAGATCGANGTTTCATGTGAAACAGGTGCGGGTATCGAAGACTTAGTAGACGCGTTATGTGCTAAAGTGGGCTTTCATCCACCTGAGAATAGTCTTATCGCCCGTACTCGGCATCTAGACGCTTTAAGACGTACTGCTAGCTATTTATCAGAAGCTCATGAGCAACTAATAGTATTTAAGGCAGGAGAGTTAGTGGCTGAGAGCCTACGACAAGCACAAGGCAGCTTAGGTGAGATCACCGGTGAGTTTAGCGCCGATGATCTTTTGGGTAAGATATTCGGCAGCTTTTGTATTGGTAAATAAATCCGCATGGGCAGATAAGTTAACGTAACAACCATACCAGTAGCACACCATTATAATCATACTCTTTTGTGTGAAGTCGCTGTAGCTTTCAAGCAAATATAATGGCTAGAATTGGAGAGGATAAATTATGCATTGCCCTTATTGTAACGCTTCAGAGACCAAGGTGATGGACTCACGCTTAGCTGCAGAAGGGGCGCAGGTGCGTCGCCGTAGGCTCTGTAGTAGCTGTCAAGAGCGGTTTACTACCTTTGAGATGGTAGAAGTGGTGATGCCGCGTATTATCAAATCTAGTGGCAAAATAGAGCCCTATGACAATGAAAAACTACGTCGCTCTATTTTATTGCCACTGCAGAAGCGTCCGATTACCACTGATGAGCAAGAGGCGATGATTAGCCGTATCGAAAAGCGCGTCAGACAGATGGGTGAGCGTGAAATCAGTAGTAAAGTGTTGGGCGAGATTATCATGAGTGAGCTAAAAGTTTTAGACGACGTCGCTTATGTGCGTTTCGCTAGTGTCTATCGTGATTTTCAAGACATCGATGCTTTTCAGCAAGAACTGGCTAATATACGTCCTGCTGATAAAAACGATTAGTTAGCTGCTATTCTGTGACTGGCTTTACTATCAGCTTCATGTGCTTTATTCATGTGAAACACTTTTATAGGTTTAACAGCGTCATTATTTATTAACAAACTTATCAACAAGCTTGCCAATACCTTTACCCACTCCAATCACACTAAGCTTTTATTATGTCTATATCCGATCATGCGCAGCATGCCCAAGATAACTACTTTATGATGTTGGCTATTGAACAGGCTAAACAAGGACTGTACACCACTAGGCCTAACCCTGCAGTAGGCTGCGTTATAGTGCAGTCAGGGGAGATTGTTGGACAAGGCTTTCACCCAAAAGCTGGCGAGCCGCATGCCGAAGTATTCGCCTTAAGAGCAGCAGGATCGCAGGCAAAAGCAGCAACTGCTTACGTCACTTTAGAGCCTTGTAGTCATACCGGGCGTACGCCGCCTTGTGCGCTTGCGTTGATAAATGCCGGACTCAAGCGTGTCGTCATCGCCGGTCTCGATCCCAATCCTCAAGTGGCGGGACGCGGAGTAGCACTGTTAGAGCAGGCAGGCATAGAGGTCACAATAGGCATATTAGAGGAGCAAGCAGAGCAGCTAAACCTTGGATTCTTAAAAGCGATGCGCACGCAACTGCCTTATGTCCGGCTAAAAATAGCGACGAGCTTAGATGGCCGTACTGCGATGGCAGATGGAGAGTCGAAATGGATAACGGGTGCTGCTGCTCGCGAAGACGTGCAAAGGCTTAGAGCGCGAAGCGGCGCCATCATTACCGGTAGTCAAACTATCATCGCCGACAACCCAAAGCTCAATGTGCGCTCATCGCAGTTAGGAGTTGATATCGGGCAAGTTCCTCAGCCTTTAGTTGTCGTGCTCGATAGGCGTCAGCGCTTAATATATGCTGCTGACTCCGCTTATGAGTTATGTCAGCAGCAACAAACGCTATATTGGCGCGAGGATGATCTACTGAATCTGCTTAAGCATTTAGTTAGCGAATATCAGTGCTACGAAGTGTTAGTAGAAGCGGGGACTAGTGTGGCTGGTAGTTTTCTTAATCAGCGATTGGTCGATGAGTTAGTTGTTTATCAAGCTCCTTGTGTCTTAGGGTCGCAAGCACGAGCTATGGTTGAAGTGAACCCATTGTCCTTGGCTCAGCAGCTACGCTTTCAATATACTGAGTCTAAATTAGTTGGCAGNGACTTAAAGNTGACTTTACAACCTTTATAGCAGCCCCTTAATAAGATGGGGATAAATACTACTAGCCTCACTGTTTCACATGAAACTAGTGTAAAGTGTGGATAACTTATGCTGGTTTGTTTCATATGAAACATTGTTTATTAAAAAATGATTGTTATTCTGAAAAAAATACTAACTAAATCAATTGGTTGACTATAACTAAAAACGATTAGAAGTAAATTAGAAAACAGCACTTTTATTGTGGATAACTTCTTAAATATTCTTAGTTTCACGTGAAAATAGCTATAACCTTATTAAGTTATCCACAGCTTAGCCTTGTTATCCACAGTATTGAAAATGATATTATTTGCTCAATTAAGGATAACTAAGTCAGTTCTATTTAATGTCATAAACTTATAGAGAAAGAGGGTCATATGTTTACAGGAATTATCGAAAGTGTTGGTCATGTCAAATCTATGCAACCTGTAGGTGGTGACATTCGCCTGACTATAGAGTCTNATGACTTAGACTTCAGTGATGTGAAATTAGGCGATTCTATAGCTTCGAACGGCATTTGTCTGACAGTAGTCGCTATGGGCAGTAATTATTATTCGGTAGATGTTTCACGTGAAACTATCGCTCGTACAGCATTAGAGTCCCTAAAACCCGGTCATATTGTCAATCTAGAAAAGGCTATGCTGCCGACAACACGGTTCGGTGGTCATATTGTCGCAGGGCACGTGGATGGTGTTGGCGTCATTANTAAAGTAGAAAAGGACGCGCGCTCCATCTACATTGAGATCGAGATTCCAAAGGAGCTGGCGCATTATACGGCAACCAAAGGCTCAATTACAGTAGATGGTATTAGCTTAACCACTAATTTAGTCCGCGATAATATCGTCAGTTTAAACATCATTCCGCATACCGCACAAGTGACAAATATTGGCAAACATTGGCTGTTAGGGNATAAAGTAAACATCGAGGTCGATATCGTGGCACGCTATCTAGAGCGCTTAATAAACAAAGACAACCGCTCAGCGAATACTATCTCTAACCCGCAAACGGATATCACTGAGGCTTTTTTGGCAGATAATGGCTTTATGAAATAAATCGTTGCAGTACGTCTTGGAGTTTGTCTCTTTGCACCGGCTTAGTCAAAAACTCGTTCATGCCTACTTGTTGGCAGTTCACNCTATCCTCGGCGCTGTCATTAGCAGTTAAGGCGATAATAGCAATATCATCGCCTGCATCTCTGATAGCTTGCGTCGCTTCTAATCCATCCATCACCGGCATACGGCAGTCCATCAAAATAAGCGCAACCTCTTGACGATGCGTNTTTAATAAAGCGAGTGCCTGCTCACCGTTTTCTGCAACCACACTGCGATAGTTGAGCTTAGATAAAAGCTTGCAAGTGACTTTTTGATTGATTGGATTGTCTTCTACGACTAGTATCAGCGGGGTAGTAGCCTTCNTTTCAGCAAGTGTTTGTTTAACCCTTTCAGCGTTAGCTTGTTGGTCTTTAGTTGCTANATTTTCGCTGGCNGAATTTGTTTTCTCTNTTTNTAATCCTNTTGGCGCTGGCTCTGATATTTGCGGCGCTGCTGACTGAAACTGAGACTGAGACTGAGACTGAGACTGAGACTGAGACTGAGAC
>FUFK010043088.1_pt1 | contig 33980 bp, 23 predicted proteins | sample 1021851 | NCBI WGS metagenome assembly FUFK01 (sample SAMEA51879418, study PRJEB19060) | metagenome | reverse complement strand
ATAATTATTTGTTCTTTCAAAACTACCCTTAGCTATATATATACCTCTGATAAACTCCCTCCATCCAATAAGTTGTCTAATAAATCCTTCTGTTGAATTAATTGGAATATCATTTACTCTCGAGAACTCTATGCTAATATCTAACAAGTCTTTGATATTTATTAGNCCTACATTTAGTAAAGGGCTTAAAATACTATGGTTTAAAGTAAGTTCATCTTTTACAATTGCATCTTCATAATCCCCAAATTCTAAAAACCTATCATTTAAAAATTGATTTAACCATTGATCTGCCTCATCATATGTAGTGGGGTAGTTAAATAAGCCAAGTGATCCAAAATTATTATTAAAATTTTTTTCAACATATTTTTCAGATTCAATCACATAACTATTTTTTATTGGATTGTTAATTACTGGGGGGACTTTATCTTTAGGAAACTTTTTTCTGTTTTGTATATCGTATGTCCATTCTCCGCCTTCTGGTTCACCCTTTGAATTTATAAGTATGTTTCTTTTTCTTCTTTCTGCTTTGTAGAATGAAGTTTGAAAAAATTTTTGCTTAGACTCTTTGAAAAAATATTTTAATTCTTCATTAGAATTAATAAATAGCTTTGATTCATGAACTACTAGATTAATGTTTAACTCTTTAGAAACTCTTTTTATTCTTCGGTCTAGAAGATAATCAACAGGATCGTAAATCTCGACTTTTTGGTATCCTTGATTAGAAATATTTTTAATTAACTCAATTATACTAGACTCCTTATCATAAGAGTTTACATAACTAACATCTAATCCTTTTTTTATTAGATAGTCTTGATAAAACTTCATGGATGATCTGTGAAATGATATTTTTTGTTTGTGAAAATTATATTGATTGAAGAAAAGATCCTCTTCAATAAGAAAAATTTTATAATCAGAGTCAATAAATATACTTTCTCTGAATAATTGATTAGGAAAAATTATACAACATTTCTTATCCATTTAACCAAGTGTTTTCATAATCTTTATTAGGATCATATCTTTCAGATTGAAGTGTAGGATTAAATTTTCTAAATGGCATTGAGTCGTTTCCAATACCTGCATTATAAAGCCAATTACCATAATTGCTATGAACATCATAATCAATTAGCAATGCCTCAAAATATTCTGCACCTATTCTCCAGTCAACTTTCAGCTCTTTTGTTAAATAATTTGCTACATTTTGTCTACCTCTGTTTGACATGAATCCAGTAGATGCAAGTTCTTTCATATTTGCATTTACGAATGTTTCTTTAGTCTCTCCGTTTATCCAACTTTTAATCTTTGAATTTTCTTGTGACCATTCCTTTTCATTCCCATATATTCCATCTTTGCTAAAAAACTTATTTCGATGTTGCATTGAAACATATTTAAAGAAATCTCTCCAAAGAAGTTCAAAAAACAACCAATAGGTAGATTCATTTTTCTCTACATCATTTTCATATTCCATAAGCTTATTATATATGTATCTAGCTGATAATGATCCATTTGCAAGCCAGGATGAAAATTTTGAACTGTAGTTTTTTCCAAGTAGACCGTTACGAGTTTGCTTATACTTAGATACATTTTTTGTTCTAAAAAAATAATCATCAACCCTAGACTTACCAGTAGTTTCACCTCCTTTAAATTTGAAAACTGAATTTTCATTGACTTCAAACTCTTCAAAGCCTAAATCATTAAGACTTGGAATATCATAATAAACTTCCAATAGATTATCCTCATTCATTGGCTTAGGAATTGATATTGGACTATTAACCTTTAAGTTTTTTTCACATTTTTTTCTAAAATTTGAAAAACCTCTAGGAATGTTTTCATAAATATTTTTAACATCTTCTGGAAAATATAAAAACTGATCAAAATATTTTATTGTATTTATATTTTTAGGTATCGACTCTTCCTCAATTAGTTCATCCCTAGTCCACTCTCTCTGCATATATATTGAATCAACTTCATACTTCAAAATAAATGATTTAAATGAGTCTTTAATCTCTTTATAATCAATAATAAGAGAGATATTTAAATTATTTAGGTTTTGCTTTAGATCAGTAATAGATTCAAGTAAAAACTTAGCTCTGTACTTCTCTGTTTTTTTGAATCCATACTGTGTGTATTTAAAATTATTTGGATCTATATTCACATATCCTATAACTCTATCTGATTGATTGACAGCATTATAAAGCGCAGAATTGTCTTCAACCCTTAAATTATTTTTAAACCAAACTATACTCGTATTTTTTTTAATCGACATCTATTGCTACAATATTTAACTTCAGCCCAATTTTTTTCCCATTTTTTTCGCCAAACAAACTCTAAACCACATGTTGAGCATATTTTTTTAGGTAGGTTAGATTTTTTTACACCTCTCATTAATTGGTTTTAACAGAACTCATACCTCCATCAAATGGTATTATCTGTCCAGTCATCCACTTGCTCTCATCTACAAGCAAAAACTTGACTATTTCAGCAATATCTTTTGCTGATCCAATCTCTTTTAATGGATGTCTATTTCGAGCATTTTCAATCTTAGTTTCTGAATTAAGGAATTTTTCAGACATTGGAGTGTTAAGAATAGAGGGAGCAATTGCATTTACCCTAATCTTTGGTGCAAATTCAGCAGCTAGTGATCTAGTTAATCCCTCAATTGCACCTTTTGACGCAGAAACAGAACTATGAAATGGCATTCCTAACTTAACTGCAACTGTGCTAAAGAAAACTACACTAGCATTTTCTGAGGATTGAAGCCTTGGTAAAACAGCCTGAAGAATTTTTACACAACCTAATATGTTAATATTAAAATCATCAATAAAAGTTGACGGTTTTAGACCTTTAAATGGTCTTAAATTAATTGTGCCTGGTAAATAGATGAACCCATCTAGGCTTTCAGGAAGCCAATCTGTATTATAATCTTCATCCAAGTCTAATTTTTGTGCAATAATATTTGATCCAGAAAACTTATCTGGATTTCGAGTTGATACAAAGACATTGTGATCATTCTCTAACTTCATTGATAGCTCATAACCAATTCCAGATGAGCCACCTATTAATAAGATGTTTTTCATTATTTATAATCCCCAAATATTTTAATTAATTCTAGTTGTCTGTATTTAAAAATACTATTCAATTTAGAATTAATAAATAGGGAATTTAGAAGCTTTCCAAGAGGACCTAGTGGTAATTTATAATGAATTACATCTTCCATAAGAACACCACCTTTAATTTCCTTGATAAAGTGCTTGTGATGCCAAAAACTATATGGACCAAACCTTTGCTCGTCAATAAAGAATTCATTAGTCTTCACTTGTGTTATTTCAGTTACCCAATTAATTTTAATTCCAAGTAAAGGTTTCACAGTGTACTGAATAATTTGACCTGGATAAGCTTTCTTCTTATCCCAGTCAGTGATATTGAAATCCATAGACTTGGGAGTAATTAATTCCAAATTATTCGGCGATGATAAAAAATCCCATGCTTCATTCAAACTTATAGGTAGCTTTTGTGAATATTTTAACTTAAAGACTTCCATTTATAATTTCTATTAATTTGTTTGTTACTTGAGGTACTGGAAGACCCAAAACACTTGTGTAGCTTCCATTAACATTTTCTACTCCTATCATTCCAATCCAATCTTGTATACCATAACTTCCAGCTTTATCGATTGGATTTATAGTTTCAACATAAAAATCAATTTCTTTTTCAGTTAGAAGTTTATAAGTTACTTCGGTAGTTTCAGTTATTATTTCAAAATTCTTTTTGGTAAGAAAGCCTACAGATGTAATAACATCGTGAGAATTACCTGCAAACATTTTTAGCATTGATTTAGCCTCATTTTTGTCTTTTGGTTTACCCCAACATTTATCTTCAAACCAGACTAAAGTATCAGCAAGAATTATTATTTGATTGTTTTCAACTATTTTTTGAAAAGGAGCTGCTTTGTTTTCCACAATATATTCGGCAATTTCTTTTGCTTTAAGATGCTCTGGAAAATCTTCATTAACAGGGATTGAGCTAACTTGGAAAGAAATTCCAGTCATTTCTAATAATTCTTTTCTTCTTGTTGAGCTTGACCCAAGAATTATGTTGTAATTGGAATTATTTATTAAATCCATTTGTTATGAATTCTCATTACCTGTTCAATTACATCTCTTACACATCCTAAACCACCATCTTTGTGAGATATGTAATCGCAAATTGATTTTACGTCAACAGAGGCATCCTTAGGGCAAGATGAAATTCCAACTACTTTAAGAACATCAATGTCTGGATTATCATCTCCCATATATAAAATGTTTTTTGAATCAATTTTTTTTTCTTTTATAAATTCATTTAAAACTTCAATTTTATTAAATGCTTTTAGAAATACATCTTCAACACCAAGAGAGTTCAATCTTTTTCTAACATTTTCTTGCATTCCACCAGAGATAATAGCTATCCTATAGCCTTTAGAAATAGCATATTTAATTGCGTAACCATCTTTTGCGTAAAATTGTCTATCAATTTTTCCATCATGTGTGTAAATAATTTTTCCATTAGTCATTACACCATCTACATCAAAAATAAATGTGGTGATATCTTTTAATCTTGTTTTGTAAGAATCCATAGTATTTTAAATGTTCAAATTTAATTAAACTTTAACACCTAATTGTTTAGAATTACTCTAAATATTAAAAATTCATATTTATCTTTGGGGCCTCTAATGGGATCAAAAATTTTACAGCTTATCTTCTCAACAAAATTTATGCTCGTATTGCTTATTTTGTTTCCTCTAGCCATGGGTATCGGTACTTTTTTAGAGAGCTGGTATTCTACAGATGCTGCAAGAATTTGGATTTATAATGCATGGTGGTTTGAGCTTCTCATGCTTTTGCTTATGATTAATTTTATGGGTAATATCAAAAAGTATAATCTGCTGAGTAAAGAGAAACTATCTGTACTAATACTTCATCTCTCTTTTATATTTATTTTACTTGGTGCCTTTATTACTAGATATATTGGGGATGAGGGGGTAATGCCTATAAGAGAAAATAATGTATCTAATACTTATCTTTCAGAAAAAACATATTTAACTGTTTTTGTAGATGGAACTGAGGATGGAGTGCCTCAAAGAAAGACATTAAAGTCTTACCTTCTTTTATCTGAACATGTAAATAATGACTTTACAATAAATGATGATTTTTACTCCAAAGATTTTTCTATTTCATACGATGATTATAAAGAAAATGTAACTGAAGGTTTAGTCCTTGATCCCTCAGGAGAAAGATATATTAAACTTGTAGAGGCACTTGATGGAAATAGGCAAGAGCATTATATCAAGGAGGGACAAGTTACTAGTATACAAAATATACTGTTTTCATTTAATTACTATCAAAAGGGTGCTATAAATGTCACCTCTGAAGCTGGAGAATATTATATAGAATCTCCGTTTGATGGAATTTATACTATAATGTCTAACCAACAAAGCGCAGAGTTAAATAAAGACAAAAAACAGTTACTTGAATTAAGATCTCTGTATCAAATACCTGGATTTCAGTTTGTTTTTCCTGAACCTGCATTAAGAGGAGTTTTTGAGATTGTAGATGCTGAAGTAACTGATAGAGAAGTTGAGGATGCTCTTTACCTTAAGGTAAATTATAATGGAAAGTCGGAGTATGTCTCTTTATTGGGTGGTAGAGGATACGTAAATAATCCTAAGAAGGTAACTATTGATGATCTTGATTTTTATCTATCATATGGTTCAGATGAGGTTCAGCTTCCATTCAGTATTAAGCTCAACGACTTTATTGCTGAAAAATATCCAGGTACTGAGAACAGTTATTCATCATTTAAAAGTAAAGTAACTGTTGAGGATGATAAAATATTTGACTACGACATCTTTATGAATAATATTTTGAACCATAANGGATACCGTTTTTTCCAAGCATCATTTGACCCTGATGAAAAAGGAACAGTTNTATCAGTTAATGATGATTTTTGGGGAACATTTATTACATATGCTGGATATCTTCTTTTATTTATAAGTATGACTGCAATATTTTTTGTTGGTAATACAAGATTTAAATTTCTCGCAAAGCAACTAAATAAAAAGACCTCTTTAATTGTTTTTCTTCTGTCCTCATCAGTATTGTCAGCCCAGAGTTTAGATGCAAACTTAAAAACTGAATTCATTGATTCAATCATTTCAGAAAGTGCGATCTCAAAGGATCATGCCAATAGTTTTGGTAAGATTATTATTCAAGATAGTGGTGGAAGAATGAAACCAGCTAATACTTTCTCATCTGAATTGTTGAGAAAGGTCAGTAGGTCAAACTCCTACAATGGTTTAAACCCAGACCAAGTTCTAGTATCAATAATGGACAATCCAGGGGTATGGTTTAATGCCCCAATTGTTTACATAAAATCTGGACAAAAAGGAGATACGATAAAGAAAATAATTGGTGTAGATGAAAAAATAAAAAAAGCACCATTAGTTTCTTTCTTTGATTCACTAGGTAATTATAAACTTGCAACTAACCTTGAAAAAGCATATCTGTCTAATGTTCCATCTCAAATCGAAAAAGATATTATTGAGCTTGACAGAAGAGTTAATTTACTTTATTCTGCTCTAGAGGGAAAAATTATGAGAATATTTCCTGTCCCAAACGATATAAATAACAAATGGATTTCTTATCCTGAAATTTCCGAATATACTTATGAAGGAGCTGATTCACTCTATGTTAATAATGTTCTAAACCTTTATTTTCAGACATTAAGAGTAGCAAGACAGGATCAAGACTACACGCAGTCTGAAGAGCTTCTAGAGAGCATCAAAGGGTTCCAGAAAAAATACGGAAGTAAAGTGATGCCGTCTGACTTTAAAATCAATTCAGAGGTTGTCTATAATAAAGCAGATATATTTAACAGACTTTATAAATGGTATCTCTTTGCAGGTCTTGGGTTGCTTTTAATTTTGATTTTTCAAATATTTTATGACAATAAGTTTACTAGTCATCTTATTAAGCTTTTTGAGTCACTAATAATTACTTTATTTGTTTTTAATACTATTGGCCTTGCAGCTAGGTGGTATATTGCGGGGCATGCTCCATGGAGTGATGCATATGAATCGATAATTTTTGTTGCCTGGGCTACTGTAATATTTGGAATTATTTTTGGTAGAAAATCATATTTTACTCTTGCCTCATCTACGTTTGTTGCATCAATTATTCTTTCTATTGCGAATATGAATTGGCTTGATCCTTCAATAGCTAATCTTCAGCCAGTTCTAGATAGTTATTGGTTAATGATCCATGTTGCTGTTATTGTTGGTAGTTATGGTCCATTTGCAATAGGTATGATACTTGGTATTGTGACATTAATTTTAACTATAATTGCCACAAAGAAGAATAGAAAAATATTTTCAAGGAAACTTGAGGAGCTAACCATTGTCAATGAATTATCTCTTACTATTGGATTAGTTATGCTTACTATAGGGAACTTTTTAGGAGGAATGTGGGCAAATGAAAGTTGGGGTAGATATTGGGGGTGGGACCCAAAAGAAACATGGGCCCTAATTAGTATAATGATATATACTGCTGTTCTTCATTTAAGAATTATACCCAGGTTAAATAATAAATGGCTATTTAATTTAATGAGTATTATTTCTTTTGCAGCAATTTTGATGACGTATTTTGGAGTAAACTTTTATTTGGTTGGACTACATTCATATGCATCTGGTGATAAAGTTATTACACCAGACTTTGTTTATTATTCAACTGTTTTTGTATTTATTTTAGGCTTAATTTCTTATTTTGCAAATAAGAAAACCAAAGTGCTTTAATGTTAAATATTAATATTGAAAATGAATATTCTCGCTTAAAAACTGTCATCCTCGGAATAGCTGATAATCTTGGAAATTCACCTTCTGAATTAGATACTTTTGATCCTCGGTCCCTTTATCATATTAAGAATAAATCATATCCACTCGAGAAGGATTTAAAAAAAGAAGTAGATAGCTTTAAAAAAAAACTAACCAAGCATAATGTCGAAGTACTAAGGCCAAATAATATTGATGACTGTAACCAAATTTTTGCAAGAGACTTAGGTTTTGTAATCTCTAATATGTTCTTTTTATCCAATATTGTACCTAATAGACAGGATGAAATTGAAGGAATAAAGGAAATATTAAATCATTTAGATGTTGGAGTAATTAAGCTGCCAGAATTTATGCATATAGAAGGAGGAGATGTTATAGTGCATAATGATAAGGTTTTTATCGGAACGTATTCTGAAGAAGATTACCCTTCGCTAATTACAGCTAGAACTAATAATAAGTCAATAGATTATCTAAAAAGAATAATTAATAATAAAGAAATAATACCAATTGATATTAAAAAATCTAATATAAATATATTTGAAAATACTCTTCACTTAGACTGCTGTTTTCAGACTATTTCAAAGGACAAAGCAATTATTTGTCCTGATGGTTTTAAGAAAAAAGAAGATGTTGAATATCTAATAAAACTTTTTGGTAAAAAAAATATCTTTCTTGCAAACCCAGAAGAGGCTTTCAGGCTGACATCAAATGTTTTAGTTATTTCCCCTGAAATAATTGTTTCTCATTCAAAATTTAAAAGGCTTAATAAATGGCTTGAAGAAAAAGGTGTATTAGTAGAAAAAGTAGATTATTCAAATGTTTCAAAAATGTCAGGTCTTTTTAGATGTTCAACTTTGCCATTAACAAGAGAATTATGATGCATTTTACTTCAAATATTCTGATGATTAGTCCGGAAAAATTCAGAGCTAATGAATTTACAATGGATGATAATGTTTTTCAATCTAGAAAAGTAGTTGATTCTGAAGTTTCTATTCAAGCTTTAAAAGAGTTTGAAAAATTAAAAAATACTATATCGGATAATGGCGTTTCAGTATATTCAATAAAGGATGACAGCTTACATGATACTCCTGATGCTGTATTTCCTAACAATTGGATATCTTTTCATGATAAAAACAATGCAGTAATATACCCAATGTTTGCAGAAAATAGGAGACTTGAAAGACAATCTGGTATTTTAAGAAAACTTTCAAAAAAAGGCATCAATATTGAAATAACCCATGATTATTCTAGTTTTGAAAATCAAAATAAATTTTTAGAAGGTACAGGAAGTATGGTTCTTAATCGTAAAAACAACATTGCATACTGCGCCCTGTCAAATAGATCTAACGAAGAGCTATTTATAAAATTTTGTAATGATCTAAATTATAGTCCAGTATTATTTAATTCTATTTATGAGTCTAAACCTATATATCATACCAATGTTTTGATGTCAATCTGTAATAACTTTTCTATAATTTGTCTTGAATCTATTAAAAATCTTGATGAAAAAAATAATTTGATTAAATCTCTTGAAAATTCTGAATTAGATATTATTGATATTTCATATGATCAAATGTGCTCTTATTTAGGAAATTGCATTCAATTAGTTGATAAAGAATTAAGTCCTATGCTTGTTATGAGTACGAGTGCTTTTAAGTCAATTAAATCCAATCAGTTATCTAGAATATTAAAGCATACTGAAATTATTCACTCTGATATTAAAACTATAGAAAAATATGGTGGTGGAAGTGCAAGATGTATGATTGCAGAAATATTTTAATATCATTATATTTAAATAAACTATTTAAGCCTATTTAGGTCAAATTTAAAAACACTTATATGAAAAGACTATTAATCATTTTATTAGCATTCCTTTTGTTTAATCCAATAGATGCTAATTCACAAAGAAAAAGAAATCAAAAAGCAAACACTAAAACCGAAAAAGTTTCTCTTAATGCATTTAAATTTAGAAATATAGGTCCTGCTTTTTTATCTGGTAGAATCTCAGATATTGCAATACATCCAAATAATGAAAATATTTGGTATATAACTGCAGGCTCAGGAGGGGTATGGATGACAGATAATGCTGGTACAACATGGAATCCAATTTTTGATAATGAAACTTCATATTCTATAGGGGCTATTGCTATTGACCCATCTAATACTAATATAATATGGGTTGGAACTGGAGAAAATGTTGGTGGGAGACATGTTGGTTATGGAGATGGAATTTATAAAAGCAGTGATGGGGGTAAAACATGGAAAAATATGGGGTTAAAAAAATCTGAACATATATCAAAGATTATTGTTCATCCAAATGACTCTAATGTTTTATGGGTAGCTGTTCAGGGTCCGCTATGGAATAGTGGAGGAGAAAGAGGTCTTTATAAGACAGTTGATGGAGGTAAAAACTGGTATAAAACACTTGGTGATTCTGAATGGACTGGTGTAACTGATATCATGATTGATCCAAGAGATCCTAATTTAATTTATGCAGCTACATGGGATAGACATAGAACTGTAGCAGCATATATGGGGGGTGGTCCTGGCTCTGGAATTCATAAATCTGAAGATGGAGGAGAGACATGGAAGAAATTGACTAAAGGGATCCCAAAATCTAATCTTGGTAAAATTGGTATAGCCATTTCATATCAAAAGCCAGATGTAATATATGCTGCTATTGAAGAAGATAGAACTAAGGGTGGTGTATATAGATCTTCCGATAGAGGTGAGTCATGGAAGAAAATGTCAAACACTGTGTCTGGTGGAACAGGTCCTCATTACTATCAAGAGCTATATACTAGTCCTCATGAGTTTGATAGACTATATTTAATGAATGTCCATATTCTTACTTCCAAGGATGGTGGAGAGAATTTTGAGCAATTAACAAACGAGAGAAACTTCTATTATTATTTTGACAAAAAACATAGTGATCATCATGCAATGGCATTTAAAATGAGTGATCCAGATTATTTAATGGTTGGAACTGATGCAGGTATTTATGAAAGCTTTGATGCTGCAAAAAATTGGCATTATTTTTTGAATCTACCTTTAACTCAATTCTATAAAGTAGCCGTTAATAATCAAGAGCCTTTTTACCATATTTTTGGTGGTACACAAGATAATGGATCAGCAGGAGGCCCATCTGCTACTGATGAGGAATATGGGATAACTAATAGAGTTTGGTATAAGACGTTAATGGCTGATGGACATCAATCAGCTACCGATCCTGTTTATAATGAAATAATGTATGCTACTACACAAGAAGGTGGTTTTCATAGAGTTGACCTAACAACNGGAGAACAAGTATATATTAAACCTCAACCACTTGANGGAGATCCTTATGAAAGATTTAATTGGGATACACCTATTTTAGTAAGTCCTCATAATCCTGCAAAAATTTATATTGCCTCACAGAGAGTTTGGGAATCTGAAAATAGAGGAGATAGTTGGACTGCAATTTCAGATGATCAAACCAGAGATGAAAATAGAATTGAACTTCCTATTCTAGGAAGAAAACAAAGTTGGGATAATTCATGGGATGTTAAGGCGATGTCTCAGTATAACACCATAACTTCATTATCTGAATCTCCGGTCCAAGAAGGTTTAATATGGTCAGGTACAGATGATGGTTTTATCCATGTTACAACAAATGGTGGTAATTCATGGAGAGAAATTCCAGTCACAAATCTTGGTCTTCCTGAAAGAACGTTTGTTAATGATATAAAGGCTGATCTTTTTGATGCAAATACAGTTTATGTATCTCTTGACAACCATAAAGAAGGTGATTTAAATCCATACTTGTATAAAAGTTCAGATCTTGGTAAAACATGGGAATCAATTTCTAATAATATTCCAGATAGAACTTTAATTTGGAGACTAGTCCAAGATCATGTAGAGAAAGATTTATTGTTTTTAGCAACTGAATTTGGTGTATATACATCTCTTAATGGAGGTGATTATTGGCAAAAGCTCCCGGGTACACCAACCATATCTTTTAGAGATTTGGTAATACAGAAAAGAGAAAATGATTTAGTTGCAGCTTCTTTTGGAAGAGGATTCTTTGTTCTTGATGATTATTCAGCTTTAAGAGGTATGATGAATAAGGAAAATATAGATAAATCTGCAAAATTATTTAAACCAAGAGATGCAAAATTATTCAAACCAAGAAATGCACTTGGAAATACTGGTGGTCAATATTATGTTGCAGAAAATCCAACCTTTGGTGCAGTTTTTACTTATCATTTAAATGAAATTCCAGAAACAATTAAATCTAAGAGAAAAAAAATTGAGTCATCATTAAATAAAGAAAATGATGATATTCCTTTTCCTGGATATGATTCGTTAACAGATGAGATGAGAGAAAAGCCAGCGATGTTATTATTGTCAATTAATGATGCGGAAGGTAATCTAATTAGAAATGTAAGTCAAAAACCATCAAAAGGAACAGGTAAAATTGTTTGGGATCTAAAACATAAGAGTTATAGTACAATAACTGCTTATTCAGGTTGGAGAGAAATGACTGGTCCTTTTGTTACTCCAGGTAATTATTCTGCAACTTTATACATGCAAAAAGATGGAAATCTTGAATTACTTGATGGTCCTGTTGAATTTAACGTGAACCTTCTTAGAGAAGGTGTCTTAAAAGGGGCATCTTTTGATGAATATAATTCTCATTTAAATGATATTGCTTTATTATATAAAAAATATTATCAATATTCAGATACCTTTAATAGGTTAGAGTCCAAACTTAATTTATTAGAAAAAGCATTACTGCTTTCAGAATCTTTATCTGAGAATTCATTTAATGAATTAAAAAATGTAAAAGTTCAATATCTATCAATTAAAGATAAATATGGTACCAGCCCTTCAAAAAATGAAATAGGAGAGTGGGATAAACCTACTATTGGATCAAGGCTATCTATTGCAAATGAAGGTTTATCAACGTTTTATGGTCCAACAGGTATGAATAAATATAATCTTGAAGTTGCCAAAAAATTAGTTGATGAGTATAACCCAGGGAATAATTCCAGGGGTACCCAAGGAACAAAGTCAGCCCCGTGGATAGATATTAATATTAATAAATATAATTAGGTATGTATGCAGATAGACAAAACCAAAGTGAAAGAATTATTTATAGCTGGCAGTTTAAATCCCGCTATTGCAATGTTGTTCAGGGCCAAAGCTGGTATGCCTGGTCTATTAATTTATTTGTATGTGAAATGGCGATTAGGATTTCCGCATTACATGACAAAGCAAAAAAGAACCTGGATAAAATTAGACAATGTATCAATGGAAAAATACGGGTTCGGTATGGATCCAAAAACCAAGAACAAAGCACTGCGAAAATTGGACAGAGAAAAATTAATTCAACTGCACTTGCTAGAAAATTCAGGCAAGGCTCCACAAGTGAGGTTATTAACTAAATGACAAAAGAAATAGATAAGCAGCTAGATGACAAAGAAAAAAAGCTGCGTAAGAAAATTGAAAAGCAAGTAGAGAATAAAAAATACCAAGATAAGATAACACCTATTCAGCAAAAGTTTATTGAGAATTACACTAGCAAATATGGTCAATGGTCAGCGACGCAATGTGCGATAGCAGCTGGCTATTCGCCGTCATCGGCCCATACAAGAGCTGCTGAATTATTAGATTGGCGAAAGCATCCTGATATTGCAATCGAGATCCAAGATCGNTTGGCTGCGTTGCGTGAGGCTTGGGATGTGAACAGAGATAAACATTTAGCAATGCTGGTTAAGATCCGTGATGCGTCAATGGAAAAAGGTATGTATGGAGTGGCTAACAAAGCAGAGGAGCTGCGGGGCAAAGTAGCTGGATTATATGTTGAAAGAAATCTTACACTTACAAAAGAATTATCAAACGAGGACTTGCACGATAAGATGAAAGAAATATTTCCAACGAAAGAGGCTTTTCTAGCGGGCCAACGGGATATTATGAAAGATCTATTTCCTGATGATGACGAGGAGTAAAAGTTTTTGGAGCTGGTCAAGAGGCGGTTAAAACTATGATCCAAGATCCCTGAATAATAGGTTGTTGCACTAGATTTAACTATATTTGAAATCCAGCCTTGAACCATGAATAAGGATCTGTTATTGAAATTTTATTAATAATAATTCCACCTTTAGCTGCTGTTTTCCATTATTCAGTGGCTAAAGGTTTTTTATTTTAGGGCTGGACATAGCTGGACTGAATGTAGGCAAATGTAGGCCTGAAAGTAACCCAATGTTACCCACCCAAATATATAAATCTATATGACCAAGATCCGTGATTAGTGTTGCTTGATGCGGGAAAAATGAAATTTTAAATTAATATACCTGGATGAAAATAGGTGGGTAACCTCAATCGCCTACTTGGCGATAACTTGTTTTGCGTTTGCGTGATAGCAGCTCTTGCAAATAGAACCTTTAGAATATTCAAACTCACTAAACATTAAAACNAAATCTGTCCGTGCNATNTCNGTNCNNTCNCNGCCNCAAAAGATACANCNATCAATNNCTAACATTNTCAAATAATGATTNGTGGTTCTCTTTTCCTGATGCGTTTTGCCAAGATGACATATAGGATTTTATAGGAGCAAATGTTCTGAATGTAAAATAATTTTTTAGAATTCAGCTTAACAACTTAAAAATTTTTTGAGGTCTATAAATGTCTAGATCTTGCTATATAGGTCTAACTATTAGGATCCCTTTTGTATAAAAGGGGTATTGGGGGTTGGACTTTGTTGGACTTTCAGATTGGTTTAGGATCCCTCTAAAAGTATTCGTTAAAGCTCCATACATGGCCCAGGATTGCTTATACCCGTGAGATTGAACATATTTGAGGGCATCGCAACAGCGATGCTCTTTTAAGCATTTATTAATTCTTTTATGGCCGCAACAGCGGCCCAAAATACAACTCCAGCGAGTCAAAATTACAGATAAAAAAGCTAATAAAACAAAGGCTTTTTACCCGTGAATTTGGCTGCATCTGCGGGTAAATAAGATAAGGAAAATAAGGAATAATTGATCCTAGAACGATCCGTTGCGTAGATAATGCGTAGATGGCTTGATTTACTATTCCATCATTGATAGTCTATTAGTGTTGTGATTGCTTGTGTAAATGAAGATTTAATTTATTTGAGCTAGGTGGGTGTAAACGAGATGCTCTACCAACTGAGCTAACCGCCCAAAACCAAATAACGCAAGTGTTTACAACATTTTTATTAAGAAAGCAATAAATGGATTGTGGAGTTTTGAGTACATCTGTGAACATTTTGCGTAGACAATGCGTAGATGGTTTTGTCATTCAAAATTTGTTTTTGCGTAGACGATGCGTAGATCAAAACGAATTAATTACCCGCAATTCATTACGGGCATTTTCTTAAAAAAATAAAAAAAGTAAAACAACAAAAAAAGGAAATATTATTATGACTAAAATCGGACACAACGAACCGCCTAAAACTTTAGATGATTTTTTAATTAAAGATCAAAATGAAAAAAGTACAGGGCGAATTAAATTAACAAACACAATCATTAAAAAATATTTAATAAAAAAATATGATGCAGCTAACGATAAGTATTTGCCGCAAACTGCAAATGATAGTGAAAAAATTGGATTAAAAGTTAGAGCTAATATTGGTGGTTCTAAAAGTTTTTATTATAAACATGATCCAAAAGGAAAAACTATAAATGGTAAAAGACATAATTCAGTTTTTTATCATTTAGGAAATTTTCCTGAAATGTCAGTAGATAGTGCAAGATCATTAGTAGATGATTTAAAGCACGCAATTAAACTTGGTCAAGATCCAAGATCAGTGCTGGAAGAAAGAAGAAAAGCGAAAACATTGTCAGAGGTTATAGATCTATGGAAAGAAAAAGATTTATATAAATCAACTAGGTTCGCTGCATCTACAATCAAAGATACTGAACAAAGATTAATGAATTGGATTGATTTAAAAGCATATAAACCAAGTACAAATAAAATTATTGCTGCCAATTACAATGATCTAAAAATTGGATCTAAAAGGATGATTGAAATAACTAAATCTGATTTAACCGCATGGCACGCAGCTATAACAAAGGCTGGTTCATACCAGGCCAATAGATGTATGGATGATATGTCAATTATCTTTAATTGGGCTTTAGAAGAAAAGATAATCAAAGAAAATATTTGTAAGTTCAAGAAAAGCGAATTGAATGAGGAAAGCGATAGATTAGACGATGTTGATCCCTATTCACTTGTTGAATGGCGATTGATTAGAAAAGCTGCAATGAAAATAATTAAAAAAGAACCAAGAGTATTTTTAGCAGCAATGGCGATCCTGTTATATTTATATTGTGGTCGTAGATATAAATCAGAGATCTTAAATCTTAAATGGAACCAGGTTGATTGGGATGCAAATATAATCAGATTACCAAAAACTAAAACGGGTAAATCTCAATTCTCAATTAACAAAATGTCTAGATGGGTATTGCGTCAGCTTTGGAAATATAACAAAGAAAATTTCAAAGGTAAGAAAGCTAAAACAATTAAAGCTGCGTATTTATTTCCAGCAACAAGAAAATCTAAAAAACCATACATCCAAGATATTAGAAAAACTTGGGTTAAAGTTTGTAAGTTAGCAAATGTAAGAATAGAGGAATTAGTTTTGTTAAGACATACCTGGGCTTGTCTTGCATTAATAGCATCAAACGGAAATATTAAACTTGTTAAAGATGAGGGCGGTTGGAAAACTTATAAGATGGTTGAACGATATGCCAAGTATAACGAGAGATATTTACAAAAAGGATCGGAAGTTATTGGAAATTACTTTGCCCGTGCAAAAGCATAAATTAGTAGGTATTGGCTATTGATCCCCGCTGCTTAATTTAATACTACTCATTCCAGGAGTTATTATTAAATGAGCAGCATACTTGGTAAAGGTATCGGATCNCTAATTTTAAAAGATTATGTTGATTGGAAAAAGATACAAAACATTGCTAGGCGAAACGGGATTTATACTGCTGCTGGAGTAGCAAAATTAATCATTGAACATTCCCCTATAAAATCTGTTGGCGAAATGAAATTGCANTGGGCCAAAAGAATTTATTTAGCTGAACAAAAGAACAAAGATGCATCGCTATATTCAATCCTAAAAGATGATTTAGAAATATTAGAATTCTTACTCGGCCATGATCCGTTGTTAATTCATTGGGGTGCAGAATGGGAAAAAGCATTAACCAAGAAAAAAGTAAAAATTACTCGGGGTAAATTAAAACCTTATTCTAAATGCATTGAACACCATCGAAAAAAATACAATGAGTTCTTGGCAAAAAATAAAAAATTTTTTACTGATTGGCTGCATGAGAATAAACGGGATGATGAGTTTGATACATTCATAATTAAACTTGAAAGAGCTATTAAGAAAAAAAGATATTAATTTTATATTACCCGCAGCTGCTCACGGGTAGAGAACCAAATAGATTTAGATCCAAAAAAGTATATTGCTGCTGCTATGAGCAGTGAAACAAATAACAATTCAGTTTGGACAGATACCAAAGGGATCGCCAAACATTTTAATCTTAAACCAGCAACAATCCGTAAGCAAAGATCTAAACAAGTAAAAAATCAGCTGCCGTTTCATAAGATCGGTGGCCAGGTTAGATACAATGTAATCGAATGTGAAAAGGAAGTAGAGGCAAATAAATATGCGTACAAGTAAAACTATCAAGGATCCAACATTCAATATCTATCGTAGAGGTGGCAGTGTTGAAAAAGCAATGGAAAGCAAAGGCGATGGAAAAGCTAAAAAAGAATTAATGCAATTAGCAAAAGATGAAAAAGATATTTTATTCGATGTTGAAAGTGAAATTACAGATATTCTTTTAGACAATTACAACAAAGAGAAAAAACCAGGACAGAGTTTTTTAGATTGGCTTGGTACCAAAGACAGAGAATATTTAATCAAGATACCTCTAGGCTTGGCCAGCGGTGGAAAAGTAATTTCTATTTCTGAATATTTAAAACAAAAAGAAAAACCTAGAATTAAAAAATTAAATCTTGATGCAGTTGCACCAGGAAAAGCATTATCAGAATTAACAGATGCAGAAAGGGAAGTTGTTAGAAATCTATTGCGGATGACTTTTGGCCAAGATTAATGAAACCAAGTGAATACAAACAAATGATGGAATATTTAACTAGGCCCAAACAAAAACCAAGAGAATTTGAAAAAGCAGATAATTCGCCAGTGATGGTTAGCAACGGGGAAATTATGACAGAAAATCAATTTAAGAAATCTTTACCATTAGAAGATCAGCCTGGATATGATCCTGATAAAGATCCAAATTTATTAAGAAGAATTAAATATTATCAGGGCGAAGAATTAGGGGCTGAATTTGATAGAGCTATCGCAGAGGAAGATAAAGCATTAAAAAAACTTGGCAGAGATCCCGCAAATATCTTACAGAGAAATAGAAAAGTTCAGCCGTTAGTTCCTAAAAGAGCAACAACAAAACAGATGGTTGAGCTGAAAGGTAAAATAGATAAATACAAAAAAGTTCATTTTCCAAAAGAAGAAAAACCATTTACAAAAATTGCAAAGAACCTGGGTAAGAACAAAGAGTTTAAAAAAGAAAGTTTTAAATTAGATCCTTTACCTCAAATAGATTTTAGCACTATTGCACCACCAAAGACTAGAACACCTGAAGAAATTGCAATGGAGCAAAGGTTCAATGAGCTTTTAAGAAAACAGAATGAGGAAAAAGTTAGAAACGCAACAACGGGATTAGCTGGTCTTGTTGGCGGCGATCCNTTTACAAAATTAAAATGAATAAATATGAATTGAAATATATGCTGGAACAGATGAGCAGCTCCGTTGATAGATTAACGGATGTAGCTGGAAAGCAGCAGCATCATATATCAGAGTTGTGGGAAGAAATAGGCCATAAGAATACAAAGATCCAAAAGCTAACAGAAAAAAATTATGAATTAGCGAGTGTCATTCGAGGGCAAAGAGAAAAAGATTTAGCTGAAAAATATTGGGATGAAAGGATTGATAACTGATGACTAAAAAAGATTGGCTGCCTGATGTTAAAAAATTAATGAAAATAGTTGAGCATCAAAAGCAAAGATTACATGACCAGGATTGGTTGATCCATAACCTAATTACAACAATAGACAAAATTCGTAGCGATGAGCTGCCGAATAAAAAGGAAAATAATTTGAATTAAACCATTTAACAAAGGAGTTATTATTATGTCGAATATTTTCAAACTTAATCAAGTCGTATCTAAAAATAAATACAACAAAGGAATAGCAGCAACACAAAGATTTGATGTTGTTGATCTTGGTAAGCCTGGGCCTGATGATTGGTTCAAGTTATATACATTCGATCAGCAAGGATTAGATAATTTTCAGCCTTGTATGATTAGCAGAGTTAAAGATCCCGAGGGTAAGTTAAACCCCTATTTAATTGGTGGTTCAGAGGATTTTAAGGCTGCTTGTGCAGAGAAACTACCAAGAATTCAAGATGTTCATCTAGCATACGGAATAACAACGCATAAGAGATTATTTATTTGGCCCGTTGTTTATTTAGAAGATCTTAACGAGGGGATTGGTTGGCATATATCCGCTTGTGAAATTGCTAATGCAGCATTTACAAGATGGACACAGATAAGATCAGATAAACCAAATAGCAGATATATTCATTTGGATTTAGACGATCAAGATCAGGTTCCAAAAGAAAAAGTTTTTGAAACACCACCTATTGATTATGAAACTGCCGTAAACAAAGCATTTAAAAATAGATACATAGGCAGCGAAGATCATCCTGTTTTTAAAAATGCTGGTTCAGTTTTAGAAACTAACTTTCAGAAAAAAACAATGAAAGGAATTATTAAATCATGAGCAGAGATCATATTAGAGTTATTGACGATTATAGACACTGCCATGAGAATGAATTCTTTTTTACATACGATCCAAGAAAAACTTCAGGAACAAAGCAGCTAATGGAATATTTAGAAAATAATTTTGATATTGAATTTCAAGATATTCCAGGTTGGCAAATTAAATCAGTGGTCGTTAATACTTATGGCAATTACGAAGATAGGGAAAAGTTTGGGATAAGAGTAATTAGAAATGATTGTTGATACTCTTAAAGAAAATTTTGAATATCTTTGTGTCGTAGATACTGAATTCAAAGGCCAGCAAGATGAGGGCCAGCTCAATGATCCTGTTTGCGTTGTCATTAAAGAATTAAAATCAGGTCAGTATCATAAGTTCCACGGCCCGAAATTAAAGCTGCCCTATCCACCCAACAAAACATTATGGATTGCTCACAATGTAATTGCAGAGGCCCATACATTTTTAAGTTATGGATTAAAGCTGCCGAAATATTGGTGGGATACTTTTATTGAAGATAAGAAATTAAATTTTGGCAAAGTCGCTAGACACTCGTTGCTAGCGGCTTGTGGCAGATACGGAATACAAACTATTTCAGAGGATCTAAAAAAGTATTTCATTAATAAAATAATTTTACCTAATGAAACCTACACCCAGGATCAAATGTCCAAGATCCTTGAATATTGTACCAGCGATGTTGATGCTGGAGCTGCACTATTCCTGGAGCAATGCAAAGAAATTGAAAAAGTAAAAAAATTTGATGGCCCTGAAATGATAATTAGTCAGGCCCTATTCAGTGGAGCTGCGGTTGCTTGCACGGCCAAGGTTGAGTTCAACGGGAACCATGTAAACAATGAGCTGCTAAAAAAGATTGATGATGCTTTTCCTTATGTGAAAAGAAAAATAATTGATGAATTAAATGCTGAATTAGATGTTTACGAAAACGATGTTTTAAAACAAGATAAGTTTGATACCTGGATCGAGCATATTGGTTTAGCGGATGTTTGGCCTTTAACAATTACAGGACAATATAAAACAGATGAAAAAACTTTAGAAACTTACAAAGATGCTCATCCTGATGTTAGAAAATTTAAACTAGCCCAGGAGTTTATAGGTTCTAGAAAATTAAAAGGTTTTATTGTTGGGCCTGATAACAAAGCAAGATGCAGTTATAGGATGTATGGATTAAAAACGGGAAGAACAAATCCATCAACAGCAAAGCATCCTTTCAATGCTCCAAAGGCAATGAGAAATTTAATCAAAGCTCCTGATAAAAATAAAATCAGTGTTAATTTTGATTACAGATCGCAAGAGGTTGCAATAGCAGCTTATCTTTCCCAAGATCCAAATATGATGGCAGCGGTTCAAAAGACAGATCCGTATATTTACATTGCACAAATAAACAAAGCAGCTCCCGATGGTGCAACAAAGAAAACGCATAAGGTAATTAGAAATCTTTATAAGACCACAACACTTGCAGCTCTATATGGTCAGGGTGCCGTGAATATGTCTAAACGAATGAATTTAATAATTGATTATGGCCAAGAGTTATTTGTAAAAATTAAAAATACTTTTCCAACTTATTTTGCCTGGGCCAAGACTATGTTTGATAAAGCAATAGTTAATGGTTATGCCGAAACAAAATATGGATGGCGATATTATTTTAAACCTGGCGAATTATATAATCCAAGAACCTTTTACAATTTTCCTATTCAGGCCCATGGTTCAGAGATGCTGCGTAGAGCTTTAATTGATTTAACTTTTGCTGGTATTGAAGTTAATGCACTAATTCACGATGGAATTGTAATTACACTAAATAAGAAAAATTTTAGAAAAGAATTTATTCAGGCTAAAGAAATATTAATCAATGCATCAAAAGCAATCCTGAATGAAGATAGCAGCACTGATTATTATTGCGATGTAGATTTTCAAATTATTAGATCAGGAATGATACAAGAGCCTGCGGATCAAAATAAATTTAATAGGATCATTGAATTAACGAATGAGTTTAACCCAGGGAATAATTCCAGGGGTACCCAAGGAACAAAGTCAGCCCCGTGGATAGATATTAATATTAATAAATATAATTAGGTATGTATGCAGATAGACAAAACCAAAGTGAAAGAATTATTTATAGCTGGCAGTTTAAATCCCGCTATTGCAATGTTGTTCAGGGCCAAAGCTGGTATGCCTGGTCTATTAATTTATTTGTATGTGAAATGGCGATTAGGATTTCCGCATTACATGACAAAGCAAAAAAGAACCTGGATAAAATTAGACAATGTATCAATGGAAAAATACGGGTTCGGTATGGATCCAAAAACCAAGAACAAAGCACTGCGAAAATTGGACAGAGAAAAATTAATTCAACTGCACTTGCTAGAAAATTCAGGCAAGGCTCCACAAGTGAGGTTATTAACTAAATGACAAAAGAAATAGATAAGCAGCTAGATGACAAAGAAAAAAAGCTGCGTAAGAAAATTGAAAAGCAAGTAGAGAATAAAAAATACCAAGATAAGATAACACCTATTCAGCAAAAGTTTATTGAGAATTACACTAGCAAATATGGTCAATGGTCAGCGACGCAATGTGCGATAGCAGCTGGCTATTCGCCGTCATCGGCCCATACAAGAGCTGCTGAATTATTAGATTGGCGAAAGCATCCTGATATTGCAATCGAGATCCAAGATCGATTGGCTGCGTTGCGTGAGGCTTGGGATGTGAACAGAGATAAACATTTAGCAATGCTGGTTAAGATCCGTGATGCGTCAATGGAAAAAGGTATGTATGGAGTGGCTAACAAAGCAGAGGAGCTGCGGGGCAAAGTAGCTGGATTATATGTTGAAAGAAATCTTACACTTACAAAAGAATTATCAAACGAGGACTTGCACGATAAGATGAAAGAAATATTTCCAACGAAAGAGGCTTTTCTAGCGGGCCAACGGGATATTATGAAAGATCTATTTCCTGATGATGACGAGGAGTAAAAGTTTTTGGAGCTGGTCAAGAGGCGGTTAAAACTATGATCCAAGATCCCTGAATAATAGGTTGTTGCACTAGATTTAACTATATTTGAAATCCAGCCTTGAACCATGAATAAGGATCTGTTATTGAAATTTTATTAATAATAATTCCACCTTTAGCTGCTGTTTTCCATTATTCAGTGGCTAAAGGTTTTTTATTTTAGGGCTGGACATAGCTGGACTGAATGTAGGCAAATGTAGGCCTGAAAGTAACCCAATGTTACCCACCCNNATATATAAATCTATATACCAAGATCCGTGATTAGTGTTGCTTGATGCGGGAANANTGAAATTTTAAATTAATATACCTGGATGANAATAGGTGGGTAACCTNNATCGCCTACTTGGCGATAACTTGTTTTGCGTTTGCGTGATAGCAGCTCTTGCAAATAGAACCTTTAGAATATTCAAACTCACTAAACATTAAAACGAAATCTGTCCGTGCAATCTCTGTACGATCCCCGCCGCAAAAGATACATCTATCAATTTCAACATTCTCAAATAATGATTGGTGGTTCTCTTTTCCTGATGCGTTTTGCCAAGATGACATATAGGATTTTATAGGAGCAAATGTTCTGAATGTAAAATAATTTTTTAGAATTCAGCTTAACAACTTAAAAATTTTTTGAGGTCTATAAATGTCTAGATCTTGCTATATAGGTCTAACTATTAGGATCCCTTTTGTATAAAAGGGGTATTGGGGGTTGGACTTTGTTGGACTTTCAGATTGGTTTAGGATCCCTCTAAAAGTATTCGTTAAAGCTCCATACATGGCCCAGGATTGCTTATACCCGTGAGATTGAACATATTTGAGGGCATCGCAACAGCGATGCTCTTTTAAGCATTTATTAATTCTTTTATGGCCGCAACAGCGGCCCAAAATACAACTCCAGCGAGTCAAAATTACAGATAAAAAAGCTAATAAAACAAAGGCTTTTTACCCGTGAATTTGGCTGCATCTGCGGGTAAATAAGATAAGGAAAATAAGGAATAATTGATCCTAGAACGATCCGTTGCGTAGATAATGCGTAGATGGCTTGATTTACTATTCCATCATTGATAGTCTATTAGTGTTGTGATTGCTTGTGTAAATGAAGATTTAATTTATTTGAGCTAGGTGGGTGTAAACGAGATGCTCTACCAACTGAGCTAACCGCCCAAAACCAAATAACGCAAGTGTTTACAACATTTTTATTAAGAAAGCAATAAATGGATTGTGGAGTTTTGAGTACATCTGTGAACATTTTGCGTAGACAATGCGTAGATGGTTTTGTCATTCAAAATTTGTTTTTGCGTAGACGATGCGTAGATCAAAACGAATTAATTACCCGCAATTCATTACGGGCATTTTCTTAAAAAAATAAAAAAAGTAAAACAACAAAAAAAGGAAATATTATTATGACTAAAATCGGACACAACGAACCGCCTAAAACTTTAGATGATTTTTTAATTAAAGATCAAAATGAAAAAAGTACAGGGCGAATTAAATTAACAAACACAATCATTAAAAAATATTTAATAAAAAAATATGATGCAGCTAACGATAAGTATTTGCCGCAAACTGCAAATGATAGTGAAAAAATTGGATTAAAAGTTAGAGCTAATATCGGTGGTTCTAAATCTTTTTATTATAAGCATGATCCAAAAGGAAAAACTATAAATGGTAAAAGACATAATTCAGTTTTTTATCATTTAGGAAATTTTCCTGAAATGTCAGTAGATAGTGCAAGATCATTAGTAGATGATTTAAAGCACGCAATTAAACTTGGNCAAGATCCAAGATCAGTGCTGGAAGAAAGAAGAAAAGCGAAAACATTGTCAGAGGTTATAGATCTATGGAAAGAAAAAGATTTATATAAATCAACTAGGTTCGCTGCATCTACAATCAAAGATACTGAACAAAGATTAATGAATTGGATTGATTTAAAAGCATATAAACCAAGTACAAATAAAATTATTGCTGCCAATTACAATGATCTAAAAATTGGATCTAAAAGGATGATTGAAATAACTAAATCTGATTTAACCGCATGGCACGCAGCTATAACAAAGGCTGGTTCATACCAGGCCAATAGATGTATGGATGATATGTCNATNATCTTTAATTGGGCTTTAGAAGAAAAGATAATCAAAGAAAATATTTGTAAGTTCAAGAAAAGCGAATTGAATGAGGAAAGCGATAGATTAGANGATGTTGATCCCTATTCACTTGTTGAATGGCGATTGATTAGAAAAGCTGCAATNAAAATANTTAAAAAAGAACCAAGAGTATTTTTAGCAGCAATGGCNATCCTATTGTATTTATATTGTGGTCGTAGATATAAATCAGAGATCTTAAATCTTAAATGGAACCAGGTTGATTGGGATGCAAATATAATCAGATTACCAAAAACTAAAACGGGTAAATCTCAATTCTCAATTAACAAAATGTCTAGATGGGTATTGCGTCAGCTTTGGAAATATAACAAAGAAAATTTCAAAGGTAAGAAAGCTAAAACAATTAAAGCTGCGTATTTATTTCCAGCAACAAGAAAATCTAAAAAACCATACATCCAAGATATTNGNAAAACTTGGGTTAAAGTTTGTAAGTTAGCAAATGTAAGAATAGAGGAATTAGTTTTGTTAAGACATACTTGGGCCTGTCTTGCATTAATAGCATCAAACGGAAATATTAAACTTGTTAAAGATGAGGGCGGTTGGAAAACTTATAAGATGGTTGAACGATATGCCAAGTATAACGAGAGATATTTACAAAAAGGATCGGAAGTTATTGGAAATTACTTTGCCCGTGCAAAAGCATAAATTAGTAGGTATTGGCTATTGATCCCCGCTGCTTAATTTAATACTACTCATTCCAGGAGTTATTATTAAATGAGCAGCATACTTGGAAAAGGTATCGGATCACTAATTCTAAAAGATTATGTTGATTGGAAAAAGATACAAAACATTGCTAGGCGAAACGGGATTTATACTGCTGCTGGAGTAGCAAAATTAATCATTGAACATTCCCCTATAAAATCTGTTGGCGAAATGAAATTGCANTGGGCCAAAAGAATTTATTTAGCTNAACAAAAGAACAAAGATGCATCGCTATATTCAATCCTAAAAGATGATTTAGAAATATTAGAATTCTTACTNGGCCATGATCCGTTGTTAATTCATTGGGGTGCAGAATGGGAAAAAGCATTAACCAAGAAAAAAGTAAAAATTACTCGGGGTAAATTAAAACCTTATTCTAAATGCATTGAACACCATCGAAAAAAATACAATGAGTTCTTGGCAAAAAATAAAAAATTTTTTACTGATTGGCTGCATGAGAATAAACGGGATGATGAGTTTGATACATTCATAATTAAACTTGAAAGAGCTATTAAGAAAAAAAGATATTAATTTTATATTACCCGCAGCTGCTCACGGGTAGAGAACCAAATAGATTTAGATCCAAAAAAGTATATTGCTGCTGCTATGAGCAGTGAAACAAATAACAATTCAGTTTGGACAGATACCAAAGGGATCGCCAAACATTTTAATCTTAAACCAGCAACAATCCGTAAGCAAAGATCTAAACAAGTAAAAAATCAGCTGCCGTTTCATAAGATCGGTGGCCAGGTTAGATACAATGTAATCGAATGTGAAAAGGAAGTAGAGGCAAATAAATATGCGTACAAGTAAAACTATCAAGGATCCAACATTCAATATCTATCGTAGAGGTGGCAGTGTTGAAAAAGCAATGGAAAGCAAAGGCGATGGAAAAGCTAAAAAAGAATTAATGCAATTAGCAAAAGATGAAAAAGATATTTTATTCGATGTTGAAAGTGAAATTACAGATATTCTTTTAGACAATTACAACAAAGAGAAAAAACCAGGACAGAGTTTTTTAGATTGGCTTGGTACCAAAGACAGAGAATATTTAATCAAGATACCTTTAGGCTTGGCCAGCGGTGGAAAAGTAATTTCTATTTCTGAATATTTAAAACAAAAAGAAAAACCTAGAATTAAAAAATTAAATCTTGATGCAGTTGCACCAGGAAAAGCATTATCAGAATTAACAGATGCAGAAAGGGAAGTTGTTAGAAATCTATTGCGGATGACTTTTGGCCAAGATTAATGAAACCAAGTGAATACAAACAAATGATGGAATATTTAACTAGGCCCAAACAAAAACCAAGAGAATTTGAAAAANCAGATAATTCGCCAGTGATGGTTAGCAACGGGGAAATTATGACAGAAAATCAATTTAAGAAATCTTTACCATTAGAAGATCAGCCTGGATATGATCCTGATAAAGATCCAAATTTATTAAGAAGAATTAAATATTATCAGGGCGAAGAATTAGGGGCTGAATTTGATAGAGCTATCGCAGAGGAAGATAAAGCATTAAAAAAACTTGGCAGAGATCCCGCAAATATCTTACAGAGAAATAGAAAAGTTCAGCCGTTAGTTCCTAAAAGAGCAACAACAAAACAGATGGTTGAGCTNAAAGGTAAAATAGATAAATACAAANANGTTCATTTTCCAAAAGAANAAAANCCATTTACAAAAATTGCAAAGAACCTGGGTAAGAACAAAGAGTTTAAAAAAGAAAGTTTTAAATTAGATCCTTTACCTCAAATAGATTTTAGCACTATTGCACCACCAAAGACTAGAACACCTGAAGAAATTGCAATGGAGCAAAGGTTCAATGAGCTTTTAAGAAAACAGAATGAGGAAAAAGTTAGAAACGCAACAACGGGATTAGCTGGTCTTGTTGGCGGCGATCCGTTTACAAAATTAAAATGAATAAATATGAATTGAAATATATGCTGGAACAGATGAGCAGCTCCGTTGATAGATTAACGGATGTAGCTGGAAAGCAGCAGCATCATATATCAGAGTTGTGGGAAGAAATAGGCCATAAGAATACAAAGATCCAAAAGCTAACAGAAAAAAATTATGAATTAGCGAGTGTCATTCGAGGGCAAAGAGAAAAAGATTTAGCTGAAAAATATTGGGATGAAAGGATTGATAACTGATGACTAAAAAAGATTGGCTGCCTGATGTTAAAAAATTAATGAAAATAGTTGAGCATCAAAAGCAAAGATTACATGACCAGGATTGGTTGATCCATAACCTAATTACAACAATAGACAAAATTCGTAGCGATGAGCTGCCGAATAAAAAGGAAAATAATTTGAATTAAACCATTTAACAAAGGAGTTATTATTATGTCGAATATTTTCAAACTTAATCAAGTCGTATCTAAAAATAAATACAACAAAGGAATAGCAGCAACACAAAGATTTGATGTTGTTGATCTTGGTAAGCCTGGGCCTGATGATTGGTTCAAGTTATATACATTCGATCAGCAAGGATTAGATAATTTTCAGCCTTGTATGATTAGCAGAGTTAAAGATCCCGAGGGTAAGTTAAACCCCTATTTAATTGGTGGTTCAGAGGATTTTAAGGCTGCTTGTGCAGAGAAACTACCAAGAATTCAAGATGTTCATCTAGCATACGGAATAACAACGCATAAGAGATTATTTATTTGGCCCGTTGTTTATTTAGAAGATCTTAACGAGGGGATTGGTTGGCATATATCCGCTTGTGAAATTGCTAATGCAGCATTTACAAGATGGACACAGATAAGATCAGATAAACCAAATAGCAGATATATTCATTTGGATTTAGACGATCAAGATCAGGTTCCAAAAGAAAAAGTTTTTGAAACACCACCTATTGATTATGAAACTGCCGTAAACAAAGCATTTAAAAATAGATACATAGGCAGCGAAGATCATCCTGTTTTTAAAAATGCTGGTTCAGTTTTAGAAACTAACTTTCAGAAAAAAACAATGAAAGGAATTATTAAATCATGAGCAGAGATCATATTAGAGTTATTGACGATTATAGACACTGCCATGAGAATGAATTCTTTTTTACATACGATCCAAGAAAAACTTCAGGAACAAAGCAGCTAATGGAATATTTAGAAAATAATTTTGATATTGAATTTCAAGATATTCCAGGTTGGCAAATTAAATCAGTGGTCGTTAATACTTATGGCAATTACGAAGATAGGGAAAAGTTTGGGATAAGAGTAATTAGAAATGATTGTTGATACTCTTAAAGAAAATTTTGAATATCTTTGTGTCGTAGATACTGAATTCAAAGGCCAGCAAGATGAGGGCCAGCTCAATGATCCCGTTTGCGTTGTCATTAAAGAATTAAAATCAGGTCAGTATCATAAGTTCCACGGCCCGAAATTAAAGCTGCCCTATCCACCCAACAAAACATTATGGATTGCTCACAATGTAATTGCAGAGGCCCATACATTTTTAAGTTATGGATTAAAGCTGCCGAAATATTGGTGGGATACTTTNATTGAAGATAAGAANTTAAATTTTGGCAAAGTCGCTAGACACTCGTTGCTAGCGGCTTGTGGCAGATACGGAATACAAACTATTTCAGAGGATCTAAAAAAGTATTTCATTAATAAAATAATTTTACCTAATGAAANCTACACCCAGGATCAAATGTCCAAGATCCTTGAATATTGTACCAGCGATGTTGATGCTGGAGCTGCACTATTCCTGGAGCAATGCAAAGAAATTGAAAAAGTAAAAAAATTTGATGGCCCTGAAATGATAATTAGTCAGGCCCTATTCAGTGGAGCTGCGGTTGCTTGNACGGCCAAGGTTGAGTTCAACGGGAACCATGTAAACAATGAGCTGCTAAAAAAGATTGATGATGCTTTTCCTTATGTGAAAAGAAAAATTATTGATGAATTAAATGCTGAATTAGATGTTTACGAAAACGATGTTTTAAAACAAGATAAGTTTGATACCTGGATCGANCATATTGGTTTAGCNGATGTATGGCCTCTAACAATTACAGGACAATATAAAACAGATGAAAAAACTTTAGAAACTTACAAAGATGCTCATCCTGATGTTAGAAAATTTAAACTAGCCCAGGAGTTTATAGGTTCTAGAAAATTAAAAGGTTTTATTGTTGGGCCTGATAACAAAGCAAGATGCAGTTATAGGATGTATGGATTAAAAACGGGAAGAACAAATCCATCAACAGCAAAGCATCCTTTCAATGCTCCAAAGGCAATGAGAAATTTAATCAAAGCTCCTGATAAAAATAAAATCAGTGTTAATTTTGATTACAGATCGCAAGAGGTTGCAATAGCAGCTTATCTTTCCCAAGATCCAAATATGATGGCAGCGGTTCAAAAGACAGATCCGTATATTTACATTGCACAAATAAACAAAGCAGCTCCCGATGGTGCAACAAAGAAAACGCATAAGGTAATTAGAAATCTTTATAAGACCACAACACTTGCAGCTCTATATGGTCAGGGTGCCGTGAATATGTCTAAACGAATGAATTTAATAATTGATTATGGCCAAGAGTTATTTGTAAAAATTAAAAATACTTTTCCAACTTATTTTGCCTGGGCCAAGACTATGTTTGATAAAGCAATAGTTAATGGTTATGCCGAAACAAAATATGGATGGCGATATTATTTTAAACCTGGCGAATTATATAATCCAAGAACCTTTTACAATTTTCCTATTCAGGCCCATGGTTCAGAGATGCTGCGTAGAGCTTTAATTGATTTAACTTTTGCTGGTATTGAAGTTAATGCATTAATTCACGATGGAATTGTAATTACACTAAATAAGAAAAATTTTAGAAAAGAGTTTATTCAGGCTAAAGAAATATTAATCAATGCATCAAAAGCAATCCTGAATGAAGATAGCAGCACTGATTATTATTGCGATGTAGATTTTCAAATTATTAGATCAGGAATGATACAAGAGCCTGCGGATCAAAATAAATTTAATAGGATCATTGAATTAACGAATGAGTTTAACCCAGGGAATAATTCCAGGGGTACCCAAGGAACAAAGTCAGCCCCGTGGATAGATATTAATATTAATAAATATAATTAGGTATGTATGCAGATAGACAAAACCAAAGTGAAAGAATTATTTATAGCTGGCAGTTTAAATCCNGCTATTGCAATGTTGTTCAGGGCCAAAGCTGGTATGCCTGGTCTATTAATTTATTTGTATGTGAAATGGCGATTAGGATTTCCGCATTACATGACAAAGCAAAAAAGAACCTGGATAAAATTAGACAATGTATCAATGGAAAAATACGGGTTCGGNATGGATCCNAAAACCAAGAACAAAGCANTNNGAAAATTGGACAGAGAAAANTTAATTCAACTGCACTTGCTAGANAANTCAGGCAAGGCTCCACAAGTGAGGTTATTAACTAAATGACAAAAGAAATAGATAAGCAGCTAGATGACAAAGAAAAAAAGCTGCGTAAGAAAATTGAAAAGCAAGTAGAGAATAAAAAATACCAAGATAAGATAACACCTATTCAGCAAAAGTTTATTGAGAATTACACTAGCAAATATGGTCAATGGTCAGCGACGCAATGTGCGATAGCAGCTGGCTATTCGCCGTCATCGGCCCATACAAGAGCTGCTGAATTATTAGATTGGCGAAAGCATCCTGATATTGCAATCGAGATCCAAGATCGATTGGCTGCGTTGCGTGAGGCTTGGGATGTGAACAGAGATAAACATTTAGCAATGCTGGTTAAGATCCGTGATGCGTCAATGGAAAAAGGTATGTATGGAGTGGCTAACAAAGCAGAGGAGCTGCGGGGCAAAGTAGCTGGATTATATGTTGAAAGAAATCTTACACTTACAAAAGAATTATCAAACGAGGACTTGCACGATAAGATGAAAGAAATATTTCCAACGAAAGAGGCTTTTCTAGCGGGCCAACGGGATATTATGAAAGATCTATTTCCTGATGATGACGAGGAGTAAAAGTTTTTGGAGCTGGTCAAGAGGCGGTTAAAACTATGATCCAAGATCCCTGAATAATAGGTTGTTGCACTAGATTTAACTATATTTGAAATCCAGCCTTGAACCATGAATAAGGATCTGTTATTGAAATTTTATTAATAATAATTCCACCTTTAGCTGCTGTTTTCCATTATTCAGTGGCTAAAGGTTTTTTATTTTAGGGCTGGACATAGCTGGACTGAATGTAGGCAAATGTAGGCCTGAAAGTAACCCAATGTTACCCACCCAAATATATAAATCTATATNACCAAGATCCGTGATTAGTGTTGCTTGATGCGGGAAAAATGAAATTTTAAATTAATATACCTGGATGAAAATAGGTGGGTAACCTCAATCGCCTACTTGGCGATAACTTGTTTTGCGTTTGCGTGATAGCAGCTCTTGCAAATAGAACCTTTAGAATATTCAAACTCACTAAACATTAAAACGAAATCTGTCCGTGCAATCTCTGTACGATCCCCGCCGCAAAAGATACATCTATCAATTTCAACATTCTCAAATAATGATTGGTGGTTCTCTTTTCCTGATGCGTTTTGCCAAGATGACATATAGGATTTTATAGGAGCAAATGTTCTGAATGTAAAATAATTTTTTAGAATTCAGCTTAACAACTTAAAAATTTTTTGAGGTCTATAAATGTCTAGATCTTGCTATATAGGTCTAACTATTAGGATCCCTTTTGTATAAAAGGGGTATTGGGGGTTGGACTTTGTTGGACTTTCAGATTGGTTTAGGATCCCTCTAAAAGTATTCGTTAAAGCTCCATACATGGCCCAGGATTGCTTATACCCGTGAGATTGAACATATTTGAGGGCATCGCAACAGCGATGCTCTTTTAAGCATTTATTAATTCTTTTATGGCCGCAACAGCGGCCCAAAATACAACTCCAGCGAGTCAAAATTACAGATAAAAAAGCTAATAAAACAAAGGCTTTTTACCCGTGAATTTGGCTGCATCTGCGGGTAAATAAGATAAGGAAAATAAGGAATAATTGATCCTAGAACGATCCGTTGCGTAGATAATGCGTAGATGGCTTGATTTACTATTCCATCATTGATAGTCTATTAGTGTTGTGATTGCTTGTGTAAATGAAGATTTAATTTATTTGAGCTAGGTGGGTGTAAACGAGATGCTCTACCAACTGAGCTAACCGCCCAAAACCAAATAACGCAAGTGTTTACAACATTTTTATTAAGAAAGCAATAAATGGATTGTGGAGTTTTGAGTACATCTGTGAACATTTTGCGTAGACAATGCGTAGATGGTTTTGTCATTCAAAATTTGTTTTTGCGTAGACGATGCGTAGATCAAAACGAATTAATTACCCGCAATTCATTACGGGCATTTTCTTAAAAAAATAAAAAAAGTAAAACAACAAAAAAAGGAAATATTATTATGACTAAAATCGGACACAACGAACCGCCTAAAACTTTAGATGATTTTTTAATTAAAGATCAAAATGAAAAAAGTACAGGGCGAATTAAATTAACAAACACAATCATTAAAAAATATTTAATAAAAAAATATGATGCAGCTAACGATAAGTATTTGCCGCAAACTGCAAATGATAGTGAAAAAATTGGATTAAAAGTTAGAGCTAATATTGGTGGTTCTAAAAGTTTTTATTATAAACATGATCCAAAAGGAAAAACTATAAATGGTAAAAGACATAATTCAGTTTTTTATCATTTAGGAAATTTTCCTGAAATGTCAGTAGATAGTGCAAGATCATTAGTAGATGATTTAAAGCACGCAATTAAACTTGGTCAAGATCCAAGATCAGTGCTGGAAGAAAGAAGAAAAGCGAAAACATTGTCAGAGGTTATAGATCTATGGAAAGAAAAAGATTTATATAAATCAACTAGGTTCGCTGCATCTACAATCAAAGATACTGAACAAAGATTAATGAATTGGATTGATTTAAAAGCATATAAACCAAGTACAAATAAAATTATTGCTGCCAATTACAATGATCTAAAAATTGGATCTAAAAGGATGATTGAAATAACTAAATCTGATTTAACCGCATGGCACGCAGCTATAACAAAGGCTGGTTCATACCAGGCCAATAGATGTATGGATGATATGTCAATTATCTTTAATTGGGCTTTAGAAGAAAAGATAATCAAAGAAAATATTTGTAAGTTCAAGAAAAGCGAATTGAATGAGGAAAGCGATAGATTAGACGATGTTGATCCCTATTCACTTGTTGAATGGCGATTGATTAGAAAAGCTGCAATCAAAATAGTTAAAAAAGAACCAAGAGTATTTTTAGCAGCAATGGCGATCCTGTTATATTTATATTGTGGTCGTAGATATAAATCAGAGATCTTAAATCTTAAA
>FUFK010041477.1_pt1 | contig 34023 bp, 36 predicted proteins | sample 1021851 | NCBI WGS metagenome assembly FUFK01 (sample SAMEA51879418, study PRJEB19060) | metagenome | reverse complement strand
GGTGGCAGGGTTCTCTTGCCGCAGGAGAATATCTCGCCGGCTATTTGGTTGAGAAATCACTGTCCATGGATAATGTCTTCCTATGGGCAGTATTATTTAACTATTTCAAAGTGCCAAAGGAATTTCAGCATAAAGTTTTATTCTGGGGGATTTTCGGCGCCCTTGTTCTAAGAGTCATTTTTATTTTCGGCGGAATTGCCCTNATCGAAAATGTANATTGGATCATNTATGTATTCGGNGCATTTTTACTGTATACNGCNTATAAGATCTTNAAAAGNGANATTNCTGAANCNAATCCTGATAANAATAGAATTTTCAAATGGGTACGAAAAGTGATTCCTCAAACTGANGGTTACAGGGAAGACAACTTTTTTGTAAGAGAAAATGGTAAGAAGATTGCCACTCCTCTATTANCCGTTTTGATTATCATAGAACTAACCGATGTGATCTTCGCGGTAGATTCTATCCCGGCAATTTTAGCAGTAAGCAGGAATGAATTTATAATCATAAGCTCAAATGCATTTGCCATTCTGGGTCTTCGCGCTCTGTATTTTTTANTGGCAGATATGAAAGANAGGTTTATTTACTTGAATGAAGGTCTGGGAATTATACTGGCTTTCGTGGGAATAAAATTCCTGGTAAGTGATCTTTACGAAATACCAATCTGGATCTCCCTTTGTTTTATAGCTTTAATTTTAATAGGTTCGATATTATTATCTCTACGACAAACTTCNAAGACNGAATTAGATAAAANTTAGCATNATGAAAANACNAAAATTAGGNAATACAGAANTNTATACTCCTCCTATCATTTTCGGCGGAAATGTATTTGGGTGGACGATCGATGAAAAAGAATCTTTCAGAATGATGGATCAGCTGCTGGATATGGGATTCGACCTTATTGATTCTGCAGATGTTTACTCCAGATGGGCNGAAGGNAANTCTGGTGGTGAATCTGAAAGTATTATTGGAAANTANATGAAGTCCAGAGGTAACCGACATAAATTGACCATTACCACCAAAGTAGGCTCCAGTATGCAACAAGGTGGCGATAAGNATATTTCCAAAACANATNTTCTTAATGCGGTAGAAGATAGCCTGCGAAGATTACAAACAGATCATATCGACCTTTATTTCACNCATTGGGATGATAATAAAACACCNGTAGAAGAAACCCTNGGNGCCTATCANAAATTAATTGAGCAGGGAAAGGTGAGATTTATTGGAGCTTCAAATTTGAGTCCTGANAGATTACNGGAGTCTTTAGACGCTTCANANAATGANGATTTACCAAAGTATCAGGTTTTCCAGCCGGAATATAGTTTGATGCAGCGACGCAAGTTCGAAGGGAAAATTCAGACAATCTGCCAGGAAAATAATCTTGGAGTCACCTCCTATTTCAGCTTAGCCAGCGGATTCCTCTCTGGAAAATATCAAAGTATCGAAGACATAAAAGGAAGTGATCGTGAACAGTTCCTCGGAGATTATTTCGACGATCGTGGTAAAAAAGTTATCAACGCACTTAAAGATATATCAGACCATCATAATATTTCTCAGGCAGGAATTGCTTTGAGATGGATCATGCAGCGCCCGGGAATTACCGCTCCAATTGCAAGTGCAACCAAAGCTGAGCATTTAAAAAGTTTCGAAGAAGCTGTCAACATGGAACTTACCAAAGAAGAAATGGAAAATTTAAATGCGGCAAGCAACCATTAATTTATGAAAGTTTAGAGATAAGATCTTCCAAACGAAGTGTATCCTGCTCACCAGATTTCATATGCTTTAGAGTAAAGGTTTGCTGTTCTATTTCCTCTTCGCCTGCAAGTATGACAAATGGAATATCTCGTTTATCGGCATATTTCATTTGTTTACCCATTTTGGAACTGTCCGGATAAAGTTCAGCAGTAATTCCGGNNTTTCTTAAAGANCNGATGGANTTCATCGCATATAAGGATTCCTTATCTCCAAAATTTATAAAAAGNACTTTGGTATTCTCNNGTACGGCTTCAGGAAACAGATCCAATTCTTCAAGGACAAGNTATATTCTATCCAAACCAAACGAAATTCCCATTCCGCTCATATTCTTCAAACCAAAAATTCCGGTAAGATCGTCATATCTTCCTCCTCCACCAATGCTTCCCATCTTAACTTTTTTGGGAGCAGCAACTTCAAAAATAGCTCCGGTGTAGTAATTGAGTCCGCGTGCCAGAGTCACATCAAGGTCGAGAGTAGCGGTTTTCAAAGGCATTTCAGCTACAGCATTCTGTATGAATTGTAATTCTTCGATACCTTTCAATCCTGTTTCTGAACTTTTCAGAATAGATTGTAAACCTGAGATCTTTTCGGCAAAAGAACCCTTGAGATCAAAAATTGGAGATATTTTTTCAATAGCCTTTTCAGAAATACCTTTTTCAAGCATTTCTTTCCGAACACCAGCTTCACCAATCTTATCAAGTTTATCCAGCGCTACCGTAAAATCTATAAGCCGATCCTGTTCACCAATAACTTCAGCAAAACCAGATAAGATTTTTCTGTTATTGATCTTGATCTTTACATCTTCCAGTCCCAATTGAGTAAATACTGCATCATACAATTGTATGAATTCCACTTCCTGCCATAGACTATCGCTTCCCACTACATCTGCATCACATTGGAAAAACTCTCTAAACCTCCCTTTTTGAGGACGATCTGCTCTCCAAACTGGTTGTATCTGGTAACGTTTGAAAGGGAACTCGATCTCATTTTGATGTTGAACCACGTACCTGGCAAAAGGAACCGTAAGATCATATCTTAATGCTTTCTCGCTTATAGAAGAAGTTAATGCTGTACTATCCTTCAATTCCAGAGCTTTCGTATCAGCTTTTTTAAGATAATCACCTGAATTAAGTATTTTAAAAATCAGGCGATCTCCTTCTTCACCATATTTCCCCATTAGGGTCGAAGAGTTCTCAAAACTTGGAGTTTCGATAGGTTGAAAACCAAAACTTTTAAATTGAGTTTTGATAATATCGAAAATGTAGTTTCTTTTTGCTACTTCTTCCGGAGAAAAATCTCTGGTACCTTTTGGAATTGACGGTTTTTGTGCCATAAAGTTTTAAGCTGAAATATGATTTTTAAAGGACTGCAAATATCTTAATTTTTGAGTGAACCCAAACAAATTTGATATTTTAAGTAACAATCCNATCATTTTATAGTCTAATCGTTAAGATCGAAAAGTTAGCCCATGTTTTCACTCCTGCGGGAAAATATTAGAATTGCTCTAAGTTCCATAAGAAATCAGTCACTAAGAACTGTATTAACCGTTCTCATCATNGCNATTGGTATCACAGCATTAGTTGGGATCCTTAGTGCTGTAGCAGCACTGGAAAACACTATAAGTCAGGATTTTGCTTCAATGGGCGCGAATACTTTTAACCTGCAACGTTACGAGTTCAGAGAGAGAATAAGCAATGAGGACCGGAAGGTAAATCCAACAATCAGCTATAGGGAAGTGACAGAGTTTAAGGAGAAATTTCAATTTCCTTTTACTGAAACTGCTATATCATTTACGGGAACGGGATCTGCAGAAATTAAATATCAGAATGAAAAAACAGATCCGGATATTTCAGTTCTCGGGGTAAATGAATATTATTTAGAGAACTCCGGACTAGAAGTTGAAGAAGGAAGAGAGTTTAATATTTTCGATATTAACAATAATAATAATGTTGCGGTGATTGGTGCCGACTATAAAGACGGCATTTTTAATGGAATGGATCCCGTTAATAAAACAATTAGTATTCGCGGGGCGAAATTCAAAGTGATTGGAATTCTGGAAAGTAAAGGAAGTACCTTCGGAAACAACCAGGATCTAAGAGTTTTTATCCCTATTCAGCATGCTCGCTCGATCTTTTCTCAGCCAAATATCAATTACAGCCTGAGCGTAAAGGTGGACGATAAGGAAATGCTGGAATCGGCAATGGATGAAGCTATTATCACCTTCAGAAATATTAGAGGATTAAACCCAAAAGAAGACAACAATTTTGGAATAGAAAGAAGCGATGATCTTATTAATCGTATTCTTCAAATCACTGGCGCTTTGAATATAGCAGCCTGGATCATTTCGATCATTACCATATTTGGATCTTCCATCGCCTTGATGAATATCATGCTGGTAAGTGTTACCGAGAGAACACGGGAAATTGGAGTTAGAAAAGCCCTAGGCGCCAAGAAAAACACTATTGCAATGCAGTTCTTCCTGGAAACCTTAGTAATTGGTCAGCTTGGTGGACTACTAGGTATATTACTCGGAATTCTTATTGGCTGGGGCGTATCGTCTTCCCTGGATTTCGATTTCACCACACCATGGAAAGCCATGTTATGGGCTACCGGGATTACTATATTCGTAGCTATACTCGCAGGCAGTTACCCTGCTGCTAAAGCTGCAAAACAGGATCCTATAGAATCACTTNGATACGAATAGTTCTAAGCATCTTTGTCTACAATATTCTTAAAATAANCGTATAGTTCACCTTTTGTAATATTTGCTCCCTGTTTAATCAAAGCGAAAATATCCTTGTTTCTGTCCTCACTAAGAACTTTTGAAGAGGTATAGATATTAACCATCTCATTCATAAGGTTAGTTTGTAACCATTGATAACCTTCCCGGGTTGTAATATCTACAGATTCATTTTCTACCTTAATCGCGATAAGATTGATGGANACTTCAGAAATATAAAAAAGGAAAACCTGATTTGGTGAAAAATGCTCCAGATATTCNACCTTATTCAGGACTCCTTCCCATACGAGATCGCTAAACAGATCCATTTCATCTTCCGCAACCTTTGGCTGTTCTTTTTTGATCTTATCCCATTCCTCACCGGTGATAGACTGAGTTGCCAGGAAATTAATGAATTCCTGATGCATCTCTTCAAATTGTTCTTTTGTTAATCGAGCGTATTTCATTTTTGTAAAAATAAGAAAAGCCCACTCATAAATGAGCGGGCTTTTTGCTATAAAATTATAATATTAAGCTTCCCCTACAACGTCAAAACTTAGGTTTGAAACTACTTCACGATGAAAACGCAAAGTTGCCTCGTATTGTCCTAAACGCTTGATGTTTCCACCGGCGATGTTAATATATTTTTTCTCAATTTCTACACCTTCTTTAGCAAGAGCATCAGCTAGATCACCATTAGTGATAGAACCAAACAACTTGTCACCAGCACCTGCTTTAGCAGTCATCTTGATCTCAATATTGTTAAGTTTCTCAGCCTGTTTCTTAGCTTCGTCAATGTGCTTTTGTTCTTTATAGGCACGCTGCTTTAAAGTTTCAGATAAAACTTTTCTTGCAGAAGGAGTTGCCAGTTCAGCGTATCCATGAGGTATAAGATAATTTCTCCCGTAACCGTTTTTAACAGCCACAACATCATCTTTAAAACCTAGATTGTCTACGTCTTTTTTAAGTATTACATCCATAACTGCCTCTTTTTATTTTAATAAATCACCTACGTAAGGCATTAGTGCTAAGTGACGAGCACGCTTTACCGCAGTAGCCACTTTTCTCTGAAACTTCAAAGAAGTACCTGTTAAACGACGAGGTAACAATTTACCCTGCTCGTTTACAAACCCCATAAGAAAATCTGGATCTTTGTAATCAACGTACTTAATACCAGATCTTTTGAATCTACAGTATTTTTTCGCTTTGGTAGTTTCTATATTAAGAGGAGTTAGATACCTGATCTCTCCGTCTTTTTTTCCTTTTGCTTGTTGTTCAATAGATGTTGCCATGATTACGCTTTTTCCTTGTTACGTTTTCTTCTCTTCTCAGCCCAAGCGATTGCATGTTTATCTAACTTAACCGTTAAATAACGCATCATACGTTCGTCTCTTCTGAATTCTAACTCTAAAGGTTCGATAACCTCACCAGGAGCTTCATATTCAAATAAGTGATAAAAACCACTCTTCTTGTGTTGGATTGCATAAGCCAGTTTTCTTAGGCCCCAATCTTCTTTAGCTACCATCTTAGCCCCTTTAGAAACAAGAAAATCTTCGTATTTCTTAACTGTCTCCTTTATCTGCTCATCAGATAAAACGGGATTCAAGATGAAAACAGTTTCATAGTTGTTCATAAAATTCTACTTTAAATTTAATCGGCTGCAAAAATAGAATTTATTATTCATATTTCAAAGCTTAATCTCCAGGTAAAACTTTTAATTTTAACCAGCATAAACAATATGCACCTTGCATTTGTTATATATAATGAGTAATATTGTTAATGTCTAACCTAATTATCGTGGAAGAAGTTTTACTTAAATGTGCTGTTGTTGATGATTCGAGCCTGCAAAGGTTATCGATCGTGAAATTGATAAAAGACCATCCTAATCTTAGCCTGGTTGCCGAATATAANAATGCTATAGAAACTAAGAATGGCCTGTTGGATACCGAAACAGATCTTATCTTTTTAGATATCGAAATGCCAATTCTTTCAGGTTTTGAATTACTTGATAATCTTCCAAACAAACCGCAAATTATATTTGTGACCGGCAAGACCAAGTATGCATTCAAGGCTTTTGATTATGATGCCGTAGACTATATTCACAAACCAGTAACTAAAGACCGTTTTAACAATGCAGTGAATAAAGCGGTAAATCTTTATAAACTTAAACATCAGGCTCCAATACAGGAGGATGATGATTTTATCTTTGTAAAAAGTAATCTCAAGAATCGCAAAGTATTTCTAAATAAGCTGAAGTACATCCAGGCTCTTGGAGATTATGTCAAGTTCGTAACCGAGAAAGATAACTTTGTAGTTCTCGCGACGATGAAATCTTTTGAAAAAGAACTTCCCAGTGAAAGATTCCTGCGTACTCACAAATCCTATATCGTGAATTTAGATAAGATCGAAAGATATAATAGTAAAAATATAGAGATCGATAAAGAATTATTACCGCTAAGCCGACATAAGAAAGCCAATNTGGTAGAAGCACTGAGTGCTATACAATAAGAAGAACNATCAACACTCCAATAATATATAGCCATCCTAACCGGTGGCTTTTTTATTGGGGATCTACGTTTACGATCACTCTAACCGACCTGAATGCGCCNATAGCCTGNTAAGATTTTAAAATTCTTGTGATTATNGCTTTTGTTTTTCCCAGATTTTGTTTCTGCGGAATCTTGATAAGAATATTCTTATAATATTCATTACGAATACGTGCCACCGGAGGGAATTCAGGTCCCAGAACATATCTATCGAACACATTTTCCAATGCTCTCGCCAGCCACTCTGCAGCTTCATTGGTTTTGGAAAAATCCCTGCTTTTTAGTGTCAACCGTACGAGACGATAAAATGGCGGGTATTGATACTGGTAGCGATCCTCCAGTTGTTCCTCATACATCTCTTTATATGCGCCAGTTGACACCTGCTGAATGATCTGGTGGTGTGGGTTGTAGCTCTGTATCAAAACCTTTCCTCTTTTTTTAGTTCTGCCCGATCTTCCTGCCACCTGCAACATCAACTGAAAACTTCGTTCATGTGCCCGGAAATCTGGGAAATTAAGAAGATTGTCTGCATTCATGATCCCAACCAGGCTCACCTTTCGAAAATCCAATCCTTTACTAAGCATTTGAGTCCCAATAAGAATATCGGTTTCGTGATTTTCGAAGGCTTCAATGATCTTTTCATAAGCATATTTTCCACGGGTAGTATCCTGGTCCATTCTACCAATACTATGTTTTGGAAAAAGCGCTTTTAGTTCAGTTTCTACCTGTTCAGTTCCAAATCCTTTCGTTGTAATTTCATTGCTACCACAGGCCATACATTGATGCTGCATTGCAATATGATAACCGCAGTAATGACATCGCAACTGGTTATTATGCGAATGATAGGTTAAGCTAACGTCGCAGTTTGGACATTGNGGAGAATGACCGCAGGTATTACATTCCAGAATTGGTGAAAAACCTCTGCGATTCTGAAAAAGTATTACTTGTTCGTTTTCCTTCAGACTGGACTTAATNTCTTCAATCATTCTTTCAGAAAAATGTCCNGTCATTTTCTTTTTCTTATGCGCAGTTTTTATATCGACCACCTCTACNTCGGGCATCAATACATTACCAAATCTGCTANNAAGTTCCACAAGAGCATACTTACTATGAACAGCATTNAAATAGGATTCTATAGAAGGTGTGGCTGATCCAAGAATGATNTTAGCCTNAAAAATGTTGGCCAGAACCACCGCCGCATCACGAGCGTGATATCTTGGTGCAGGATCAAATTGTTTGAAAGTAGCTTCATGTTCCTCATCTACTACAATAAGACCAAGGTCCTGAAATGGCAGGAAAATACATGACCTTGCTCCTATCACGATTTTTCCTTTGTCCTTATTTTCTTTTACATGCTTATATATCTCTACCCGTTCATTTACCGAATACTTACTGTGATATACCAATACTTTATCACCAAAGTAATTCTGCAACCTTTTAATAAGCTGAGTGGTTAGTGCAATTTCTGGTAATAGATATAATGACTGTTTACCTTTTTTAAGAGCTGCTTCAATAAGTTTAATGTAAATCTCTGTTTTNCCGGAAGAAGTGACACCATGTAACAAACACACATTATTTTCAGCGAAATTTTCTGTGATCTCCGTATACGCTCTTAGTTGCTCACTGCTGAAGTTTATTTCGTGGTTACTAATTTCTGAATTGAATTGAATTCTGTCTGTAGACCGGTATTCTTCAATTAATATTTTCTTCTGAATTAATCCCTTAATTACGGCAGGAGAAACTCCAGATTCATTAGAAAGTTCCTTTAATTTCAGAGCTTTTCGAGATTTTGCAGTTAAACTGAAAAAGCTTAGCAAAGCCTCACGTTGTTTCGGTGCCTTGGATAATTCATCCAGCAAGCCATGCATTTCAGCTTCTGCTTCATAGATAGGATTAAGACTTACATAACGAACTTCCTTTGGCTTGAACTGCTCATAAATTTCCTGGTTGAGTTCTACCAGATTCTTCGCTACCAGTTTATTGATGATAGGTAATACTTTCTTCCTGTCAAGTAATTGCTCGATCTCCTGTATCTTCATAGAAGACTGCCTTTGCAAAGCTTCAGTAACCAAATACTCATCATCAGTAAGCATTTCATCCTCAATTTTAACTTCAGAAGAAAGCTTTACGATACTTTCGCTTTCGAGTAAAAATGCTACAGGTAAGGCTGCTCTCATTACATCTCCTTCCGTACATAAATAATAGGAAGCGATCCAGCTCCAGAATTTNAACTGTTTATGAGTAAGAAGCGGAGTTTCATCTATGATCTGGTGAATTGGTTTGGCCTCATATACTTCTGGCGGAGTTCCATGAATTTTAGCTACTATTCCTGTATAGATCCTGTTCTTACCAAAAGGAACAGCCAATCGCATTCCTTCCTGGATGAACTCTGCCTCTTCATTTGTGACAGCATAAGTAAATCTGTTATCTAGTGGTAATGGTAAAATAAGATCTACAAATTGTGACATATAACCTGCTATTATTAATAACGAAAAGCTGCTTGAACAGCGACTTTTCTAAGAACTCAAAAGTATTAAGAAACTTTAGTTCTATGAAAATAAGTCTGACTTTCCAGGCAGCTTTATGCTCGTAGTTTATTATTCGGCTCTTTGCCAGGTTCTGGTTTGATAAAATAGAGCGATATATCCACGAATATTTAACACATCGGGCTCTTCTTCATCGATCCAGATCTTACAACGGTATTCCTTACCAGTATTAGGATCTACAATGGTTCCATCACTGTATTCTTCACCATCCTTTACCAGACCTTGCATAATTTCCATGCCTTCCACAGGTTTATTTCGGAGATCACCCTCGCATTTTGTACAAAGTCTATCTCTATCTTCTTCGCGCATGATACGATCTACCTTTCCGTAGATCTTACCGTCTTTCTCATAGACCTCAATAATGCTATTTACCACACCTTCTTCGTTTCTATTCTCCCATTTCCCTAGAACATCCTGTGCGCTAAGATCATGAGCAAATAGTTGAAGAATTAAGAGAACTAATAAAAACTTCCTCATATTATTTACCTAACATGGCATCTTTGAGATCATCATCTGCCGGGTTTTTCGACAGCCAGATTCCAAATAACGCTTTCTTAAATTCCATCCCTTTAATGGTACCCAGTTCTTTATCGTTCTTGTAGGCGGTCACTCCAGACCCTGGAAGGTAAACGATGTCAAAAACATCATTCTTAGTAATTTCTTCCATAAAGAAACCTTTGAATTTTTTAATCTCTGCAGCAAGTGGCTTAGTGTTACCATTCATAGAACTTTCAAAACCTTCATTCACAGCATCTACCATCTTATCGCTACTAATTAGTTTGCTAACGATATGTAATTTGATGCTCATTGGCTTGTCTGAAGACATTATAGCATCAGCACTGGAAGATTTTTCAGAAAGGTACAGTCCACCCGCATAAAGGTCGATCCATAATTTTTCTCTGACTCCTGCTCCATTAAGCTGAAGCGTTTTCCCCTGGTAAGTTTCAGAATTTGGAAGTTTTACACCACCAACTTCTGTTTGAGCCGAAGTTAAGCCGAAGCTCATCATTGCAATAAATAAAACTGCTAGTTTTTTCATGTTTCTAAGTTTAGTTTGGTTTAAAGTTATTTAAAATTCCTTTTCAATTTAATCAATGAAGCATTTAGTTCGAAACCGAGTAATAAAAGGTTGGAATTGAGCCATATATAGAACATAAGGATCAATAAAGCTCCAATAGAACCATATAATTCATTGTAATTTGAAAAATTTGTAATGTATAAACTGAATAAAAAGGTAGCAATAATTATAAGAATGGTAGTAAAGGTTGCGCCTACAGAAAAGAACCTTGCCTGTCTGGCTTCCTTTGTGCCAAAATAATAGAGTATCGCCACAGATGTATAAATTAGAATAACAAATCCAATATATTTTAATAGATGTGCTCCAGCTCCTTCTTCACTAACCAATCCCAGTTCTGTTAGATCGGCTATAGCATAAGTCGTGTACACAGCACCTATCACAGATATTAGCAACAACAGTGCCAGTATAAGCGCAACACCCAGTGCAACAGCATACTGCCGGGGAATTGACCTGTTTTTCTTGGTATGATAACTAAATTCGAATCCCGTGAAAATGGCGTTCACACCGTTGGTCATTAAAAATACTGAAAGTATAAATGCCACAGATAAAAGTCCCCCCCTTGGTGTACTTGCTATATCCTCGAAAATAGTTCCGAAGAAATCTGAAGTCTCAGGAGGCAATAGAGAATCCATAAATACTAGAAATTCTATCTGAAAATCATCAATGAACGTGATGTAGGGTATCAAATTCAGTACAAATAACAAAAAAGGAAAGATTGCCATAAAAAAGCTAAAGGCAATGCTACTGGCCCTGGTGGAAAAAGTTCCTTTTACGATCCCTCCCCAATAAATGATCCATAAATTATAAAGTGTTAATCCATCCAGGCCGGGTAAAATAACCCCTTTCGACCAGCGTTTCCACCACGCCGAAAGATCCTTTAATTTGGAGTTGAACGCTTTTTTTGGTGCCATTATTAAACGGCTTTTAAACTCAGATCTAAATTGTACACAGAATGTGTTAGCGCACCACTACTTATATAATCCACGCCGCATTCTGCATAAGAGCGCGCAGTCTCCAAAGTGATCCCTCCACTACTTTCTGTTAAACATTTACCATTTATTAGATCCACAGCTTTTCTAGTTTCCTCATAATTGAAATTATCTATGAGAATACGGTAAATCCCTTCTGACTTTAATATCTCCCTGATCTCGTTCATGTTTCTGGCTTCCACGATGATTTTTAAGTCGAGATTATTATTAGTGAGATACTCTTTCGTTTTATCTATTGCTTTTGTAATACCTCCGGCAAAATCTATATGATTATCCTTCAACATGATCATATCGTAGAGCGCGAATCTGTGGTTCTCACCACCACCAATCTTAACTGCCCATTTTTCCAGAGCTCGTATTCCCGGTGTAGTTTTACGAGTATCCAGAATCTTAGTTCCAGTGCCTTCCAATTTTTCAACGAAAGTTGCCGTTTTAGTTGCGATTGCACTCATTCGCTGCATAGCATTCAAAACAAGTCTTTCTGCTTTAAGAATGGACTGCGAAGAACCTTCTACATAAAATGCAATGTCACCCTTTGAAATCTTCTGTCCGTCTTGAATTCTAAGATCGATAGATAATTCTGGATCAACGTGATGAAATACCTTTTCCGCAAATTTTACTCCTGCTATAAGGCCCTGATCCTTTACAAGCAATTTTGCTTTGCCTTTTGCAGACCCTGGAATACAGGCAAGAGAACTATGGTCTCCGTCTCCTACATCTTCACGAATGGCATTTTCAATAATTAAATCTATTTCTTTTTCGAATTGTTCCGGTGAGATCATTTTCTCTGCTTATTTTTGTAAATGTAGTAAAGTCTGTACTAAAATCACGGGATGACCATAAAATTAGTGTGCGTCGGGAAAACCGATAAAAGGGAGCTAGAAGATCTAATAAATATCTATTCTGAAAGACTTCAGCATTATATCAAATTCGAACTTGAAGTGATCCCGGACCTTAAGAAAACCAAGAATCTCGACGAGAACCAGCAAAAAAATAAAGAAGGTGATCTTATATTGAGCGGAACTCAGAATTCAGATTTTCTGGTACTGTTGGATGAGGATGGTAAGCAATATGGTTCTGTAGCATTTTCAGAATATATTCAGAAGAGAATGAACACAGGATTGAAGCGATTGATCTTTGTAATAGGTGGCCCCTACGGCTTTTCTGATGCTGTATATTCAAGGGCGAACGGAAAAATATCTCTTTCAAAAATGACCTTTTCTCATCAAATGGTGCGCTTATTCGCTACTGAACAATTGTACCGCGCTTTTACTATACTAAAGAACGAACCTTACCATCATAGATAATGAATAATATCAAATTAGTTTTTGCCACACATAATAAGAATAAGTTTAAAGAAATACAGGCTTTAGTGCCAGATCATATTGAATTGCTAAGCCTGCAGGAGATTGGCTGCGATGAAGATATTGAAGAAACCGGCGACACGATCGATGCAAATGCGATCATAAAAGCAGAATATGTGCGGAGTCGTTATGGTTACGACTGCTTTGCTGATGATACAGGCCTGGAAGTGGAATCCCTCGCTGGAGCTCCGGGAGTTTATTCTGCCAGATATGCGGGTGAAAAAAAGGATGATGCCGCGAATCGCAAAAAGCTATTAAATCAGCTCGAAGAACGTGATGATCGTACGGCACGGTTTAAAACTGTGATTGCATTAAGTTTAAAGGATAACGAAAATCTGTTTACAGGAATTTGTGAGGGTTCGATCACCAAGGAAGAACGTGGAGAAAATGGTTTCGGATACGATCCAATTTTTCAACCAAAAGGATTTGANAAAACCTTTGCTGAGATGAATCTAGAAGAAAAATCGGGTATTAGCCATCGTGCAAAAGCTTTTAAGGAACTCATAGACTACTTATCTATTTAATATTCAGNCATTTAAATAAATCACTATAAATTAGTTTGCTTCAGATTTAAACGTATCTTTGCGGCTTGCAATTCCTCAGGGTGAGGATGTGTTACTGGAAGTTTAGGTTTAAGTATGTCGATTCGCTTCTTATGTAACACTTACATACGATAATCGAATACTTACAAAAAATAATGAACGCATTCCAAGCACTTGGACTGGACGCAGATTTGCTACAGGCCATAAACGACATGGGTTTCGAAACCCCTAGTGAAGTACAGGAAAAATCAATTCCAATTCTTCTATCTCAGGAAACCGACCTGGTTTCTTTGGCACAAACAGGAACAGGAAAAACCGCAGCTTTTGGTTTTCCACTAATCCAGAAAATAGATTCCAATTCTAAAAAAACTCAGGCTTTAATCTTATCGCCAACTCGTGAACTATGTTTACAAATCACCAATGAGTTAAAGAACTACAGTAAATACAAAAGGTCTCTGAATGTAGTTGCCGTTTACGGTGGTGCTAGTATTACAGATCAGGCAAGAGCGATTGAAAGAGGAGCTCAAATCATTGTTGCAACTCCAGGGAGAATGCAGGATATGATTAGAAGAAACCTTGCAGATATCTCTTCTATCAACTATTGTGTTCTTGATGAGGCAGATGAGATGCTGAACATGGGATTCTATGAAGACATCAAAAGCATTCTTTCACACACTCCAAAACACAAAAAGACGTGGTTGTTTTCAGCTACCATGCCTAAGGAAGTTGCNAAGATNGCNAAGAANTTCATGACAGATCCTGTTGAAATNACGGTAGGATCAAANAACATGGGNACNTCTAACGTGACTCANGAATACTACCTGGTAAATCACAGAAATAGNTATGATGCTTTAAANAGNNTNGCAGATGCTAATCCTGATATCTTCTCTGTAATTTTCTGTAGAACAAAAAGAGATACTCAAAAGGTTGCTGAAAAACTGATCGAAGATGGCTACAACGCTGCTGCATTGCACGGTGATCTTAGCNAGAATCAACGTGACCTGGTTATGAAGAGCTTCAGAAGCAGACAAATCCAAATGCTGGTAGCTACAGATGTTGCTGCCCGTGGAATTGATGTAGATGATATTACTCACGTAATCAACTACCAGTTGCCAGATGAAATAGAAACCTATACTCACCGTAGTGGTAGAACAGGTAGAGCCGGTAAAAGCGGTGTATCTATGGTGATCATTTCCAAAAGTGAGGTTCGTAAGATCCGTACTATTGAAAAGATTATTCAGCAGAAATTTGAAGAAAAACAAATTCCTGATGGAAAAGAGATCTGTAAGATNCAGTTATTCCATTTNGCGAATGATATTAAGAAAACTGAGATCAATCATGATATTGATCCTTATCTTCCAAATATCAATGAAGCTCTGGAGGATTTCACTAAAGAAGAATTGATCAAAAAATTCTTTTCGGTTGAGTTTACTCGTTTCTTTAATTATTATCAGAAAGCTCCAGATCTTACTTCAGAATCTGCGGGAGGTAGACCAGAAGTTTCAGAAGGAAATACAAGATATTTCATTAATGTTGGTTCGAAAGANGGTTATGACTGGAAAAGTCTTAAAGATTTTCTTACAGGCGAACTAAACCTTGACAGGGATGATNTCTTCAAAGTAGACTGTAAAGCAAGTTTTTCTTTCTTTAATACAGATGAGAAGCACGCTGATNTAATTCTCAAAACATTTACAGAATACCAGCAAAATGGTAGATATGTGAATGTAGAGATCACCAAAGATCAGAAGTCTGATGGCGGNGGNGGTCGTAGNNGAGAAAGAGGCGGNGGCGGTCGTAAAGGCGGCGGAAAAAGCTTTAACGATAAAGGCAGCTTCGGAAAAAGACGTAGTAGCTCAGATCGAGGAGACAAAAAANGCAACCGGAAAGGAAGCCGAAANAANAATGTCGAGAGTTCTATAAAAAGAAGAAGATCGAAAGCATAAAATAAAAGGTGCCAAACTTAGTTTAAGTTTGGCACCTTTTATTTTATGAAGATTTTCTATTTTTAGGCTCGATTGCTATGAAGACATATTTACCCCTATTATTTTTTCTACTCACAGGTATCTTATCTGCACAGGAAGTGGATATTGTTGCCGGTACGGTAATGAACGCGGCTAATGACAAGCCAATTGAAAATGTACATATTGTGAACCTTAACCAGGTTAAAGGTTCCACTACTGGTGAAGAAGGGGAATTCAAACTTCAGGCAACCGTTAATGATACATTATATTTCTCTTACCTGGGATTTAGATCGATTAGAGTTCGAGTCACTAATGACTGGCTTAAGTACGGAAATGTTAAGGTTAAGATGACCGAGCTGGGTTTTGATCTTGAAGAAGTAACGGTTACTTCCAATAATCTAACAGGTTACCTCGAAATCGACGCGAAGAACATTCCCATATATGATAATTACCGTTATAGTATTTCTGGTTTAAACTCTGGATACGAAGGTGGTGACAAGTCGCCCAATGCTGTTACTAAGGCATTACGCTCTCTTTCCAATCCTGCAGATCTTGTCTATAATATATTTGGCGCAAGACCAAAACAGATGCGGAAACTCAGGGAGATGAAGAAGGATGAAGATATTAAAGATCTCCTTCGGAATAAATTTGATCGGGAAACCTTAATGGCTTTATTACAGGTAAACCGGGCTGAAATTGATGAGATTCTGAATAATTGCAACTATTCTGAAGATTTTATGCGTACAGCAAATGATCTGCAAATTTTAAATGCAATCAACGGGTGTTACGAAGAATACAAAGTTCTTCAGAAGAATTAGCGATTTTCTAGAATTTGTTTCAATTCCTTTAATCCCTGATCCAGGTTATTTCCCATAGCTTTTTCAGGAGAATAAAAAATACTAATGATTGTAAGCGGGAATGCAAGGTTTCCTCTGGTTCCCCAAACCATTTTGGTCTTCTCACTGTCCAGTTCCTTAACACCTATATACGTAAGAGCATTGACCTTGACCGGTTTAATAAAAAGTATCTTGGTTTCAAAAACCCTACCCTGCTTGGTCTTNACTATCTTCTGTATTCCTTCTCCTACTTTATTATTCCCTTTCCAGTAGAAAGAGGCACCTTCCTTACCGTCTGGTCCTTTATATTTTAATACTGCATTCGGATCACGCTGAAACAAGGGATTCCATAAAGGTTGATTTTTCAGCTGACGAACAAAACCATAGACTTCTTCTCTTGGCTTATTGATTACCACAGTCCTGCTAACATCAAAGTCTTTTTTAGCCCATGCGTGCAGAAACGCGAAAAAAGTAATTAAGGCAATAATTAAGTAGAAAAACAGGGTCATTGTTCAGCTTTAGGATTTAAAAGTTACGAATATTTACTGATTACGGAAACGTTCAATAATCTCCTCTGAATTTTTAATGGTTTTCTTTGTCCATGCCAGTCTGACCTCCTGCATTCGTTCTTCAGAAAACTGCCATTCTACATTAGAAACATCAAGCTTTTCCCTTAGAGACTGAAGTATGATCGCTGCAGACACTGAAATATTAAGACTTTCAGTAAACCCGTACATAGGAATTTTAATGCTTGTATCTGCCTCTCTAAGAATTTCTTCTGAAAGTCCATTTTGTTCTGTTCCAAAAAATATGGCGGAAGGTTTTGTAATATCAAAATCTGCCAGCATCGTTGAATCATTATGAGGTGTGGTGGCTACGATCTGGTAGCCCTGTTGCCTTAATTCATGCAGACATTCCCGAGAAGTATTATATCGATGCACATCTACCCATTTCTGCGCACCCATGGCAATTTCCTTGTCGATTCGCCTGGGCAGGTTNTCTTCTATAATATGTAAGTTCTGGATCCCGAATACATCACAACTACGAACCACTGCACTGGTGTTATGTAATTGATATACATCCTGGGCTACTACGGTAAAATGATCTGTTCTTTGATTCAGAACTTTTTCGAAGAGATCGATCCTTCGATCGGTCAACAATCTCTGTAGATATTCAAGTAATTTCTGGTCGGTCATGGCCGTACTAAATTATAAAAACTGCGCTCTTTTTGGAGCTTTTCGCCTTCATTTATCTTTGATATCAATATCATTTCTGATAACACCTGATTTTCAATAATTAATAACTGAATAATTCAAAGTTAGCTGGAGTTACAGAGCAATTATCTAGATGTTTAATTAAATATTCTTTGTATTTTATAAATTTAAGCTGGCATCATCAGTCAGAAACCTAAAAAAAATGAAGAAAATAGTTGTCTTAAGCGGAGCTGGAATAAGTGCTGAAAGTGGCTTAAAAACTTTCAGAGATGAAAACGGTTTATGGGAAGGTCATGACGTTATGGAAGTTGCCTCACCAATGGCGTGGGAAAATAATCGAGAATTAGTGCTGGATTTTTATAATCAAAGGAGAAGACAACTTCTTCACGTAGAACCGAATGCCGCTCACTATGCTCTAGTAGAGCTTGAAAAGAAATATGAAGTACAGATCATTACNCAAAATGTTGATGANCTACATGAACGAGCCGGCAGCTCGAATGTTTTACATCTTCATGGAGAATTGCTAAAAGCCAGAAGTACTTTCGATGAAAACCTGGTCATGGACTGGAGAAAAGATATTCGAAATGGAGATTTCTGCGAGCATAATAAACAACTAAGGCCTCATATTGTTTGGTTTGGTGAAGCCGTACCAATGTTTGAAAAGGCGGTAGATCATTGCACGACGGCAGATATTCTTATTGTTGTAGGTACTTCCATGCAGGTCTACCCGGCTGCCGGACTTGTAGATTTTATTCCGAAGAAATGTCCGGTATATTTTATCGATCCTAAACCAAGTATTAGTGAAAATGCATCGCTTGAAATAATAAGTAAAAAAGCTGTGGAAGGTATTCCAAAGCTTGTAGCACAATTATTAGCTTAATGCAAAGAGTTGAGAAAATTCTGGAAAACACCAGTTTGAAACTTGCTTCCCGTCAGCATGCTGCAAAATTAGTACTAACTAATAATCTTTTACCACAAACCATAGAATTCATCAAGCTCCCTCAGGAATTATCAATGAAGGCATGGATGATAATTGAGATAATTGGACGTGATAATGTTGAAATACTGGATGAATTTATTCCTGATATTGTTAATAATGGAAAAATGTATTCAGATAGCTCTTCCAAAAGATGTATTATGAAAATAATCAGTTTTCTGGTTGATTCACATTTCCATAGTAATTCTTCAATTCATCTTCGTCATGCTGAAAAAAAAGAAGTAATTCGGCTTTCCTTCCAATATTTCATGAACGATGATAAAACTGCAGTAAAAGTTTTTGCCATGCAGAATATTTATGATCTCAGAAATGAAGAAAAATGGATTGAAACTGAATTAAAAGCGCTTCTGGAAAAGAATATTTCTACCTCAACTCCGGGGTATAGATCACGGGCTTTGAAGATCCTGAGGAAATTGTAGCATCTGTTTTTTAGTCAATCAGGAAGAAGTATCTTTATGCTTTAATTTTTAAAACCAAGAAATGACATCGCTCTCTGCAGTATCTCCAATAGATGGAAGGTATAGATCCAAAACCAAGCAACTTTCAGCATACTTTAGTGAAGAAGCATTGATACGTTATCGTATCCTGGTCGAAGTAGAATATTTTATAGCACTGTACGAANAGGGCTTACCTCAACTTCAGGATGTAAATTCCGCACACTTCCCAAAGCTAAGAGAGCTGTANCAAAATTTCACTTCGATCGATGCTCAGGCTATCAAGAAAATCGAAAAAGTGACTAATCATGATGTGAAAGCAGTAGAATATTTCTTGAAAGAGGAATTCGAAAAACTGGGAATGCAGGATTCGAAGGAATTTATTCATTTCGGTCTTACCTCACAGGATATCAACAACACGGCGATTCCGCTGAGCTTAAAGGAGGCTACGGAAGAAGTGTATCTACCAGAACTGGATGAAATTGTAAAAAAACTGGAATCCCTGGTTGAAGAATGGAAAGATATTCCACTCTTGGCTCGTACCCACGGTCAACCGGCTTCACCTACCCGACTTGGAAAAGAAATTCAGGTTTTTGTCGTTCGAATCAAAGAGCAGCTAAAATTTTTAAAAAATATTCCACACGCAGCTAAATTTGGAGGAGCAACCGGGAATTTCAACGCTCACAAAGTAGCGTACCCAAATACCGACTGGAAAGCTTTTGGACAGAATTTTGTCGAATCGAAACTGAAGCTTCATCACTCCTTCCCAACTACACAGATAGAACATTATGATCATGCGGCATCATTATTTGATGCCTTCAAACGCATTAATAATATTCTGCTGGATCTCGATCGCGATATCTGGACTTATATTTCGATGGATTACTTTAAACAGAAGATTAAAAAAGGTGAGATAGGTTCTTCAGCTATGCCTCATAAAGTGAATCCTATAGATTTTGAAAATTCCGAAGGAAATCTTGGAATTGCCAATGCGATATTCGAACATCTTTCAGCAAAATTACCGGTAAGCAGGCTACAACGTGATCTAACCGATAGTACAGTTCTAAGGAACATTGGAGTTCCAATGGGTCATACGATCATCGCTTTTAAATCGACTCTGAAAGGGCTTAACAAATTGCTTTTAAATGAAGATAAACTACATGCAGATCTTGAGAATAACTGGGCGGTTGCTGCTGAAGCGATTCAGACGATCCTAAGAAGAGAAGGTTATAAAAATCCTTATGAAGCTTTAAAAGGTCTTACGAGAACTAATGAAAGAATTACTAAAGAAAGTATTTCCAGATTTATAGACGAGTTGGACGTGACTGAAGAAGTTCGAACTCAGCTTCATAAGATAACACCACAAAATTACACTGGAATCTAAATTATTCATTTTAAATCATAAAAAAAGCCTCCGGACGTTCCGGAGGCTTTTTCTTTCAACTAACTAAAAAAAATACTGTTTAGTAATCTACAATGTGTCTGCAGATGTTTCCATTTCAACTTCAGTCGTATCTTTTTGCTTCGGTTTAGAATTCCCGAAGATATCGATCACTCCTTTTATTCCGCCAGTATTGATATCTTCAGATTTTAATGATCGCATCATTTCCATGATCTTTTCAGGATCCATATTTTCACCTAATACCCGAGCAACCCCCAGTCCTTTTTCATTATCATATCCATACACAATGAGTTCATCAATAGCATCTTCCTCACCAATGAAGTAAAGCGCCGCCTTGCGATCACTACCACCATATCGCATTAATAACTGGTATTTCTCATCCTGGAAGATCTCATCCAGTTTAAGTTTTTCTTCTTCAAATTTTTGAGGATTCTCATCTTTTTCAAGAGCCAGTACATTTATTTTCTTGATAGTTTCCATGGTAGACTTTTGCTCTTCATCAAGTGCATCTGCATTGGTAAATAAGCTGGTAGGAACATCTACAGCAAGAAAGTCGGTGTCCTGCTGATTCTCTACATAATATTTCTGTAAAGATTTTTCGTTATTACAGGATACTGCAAGTAAGGTAATGGTGCTTAAGACTAATAATTTGATTGATTTCATAAGATTAAGATTTTTTGTTGGCTTTCTTTAATTCTTCGGCTCCAGGAACTTTCAGGTCTGCTGTTAATTTTGACAATTGTGAAAGATCGATCTGGCCCGTAATGCTAAGAATAATGTTCATAGGTTCCGATCCTTCTGTTCCTTCAAGAAACATAAAAAGTTCGCTTACATAATTATCGTTCTCCCCAGGTAGAGAATAAAATTTTATATTCTTGCCATCGTCATTCACTCGCATTAACTCTTCAAGACTTCCTTTAGCCAGGTAAGACTTAACATCACTTGACATTTGAGACATCACCTTAGGGTTTGATGACTTATAGATCTGGATTCTTTCGAGATTCTCTATAAGCTTCATATACTGCTGTGATTCAGGATCATTTTCACTGAGATCTACTTTAGCCAGCATTTTAAACATTTTACTGGTCATCACCATCGCATCAACTTCTTTCATATTTTCATACTTCTCGAAGTTTTGAGCCTGGGTAAACATTGGAGCTGCAGCTAACAGCAGGGCAATTACTAACTTATTCATGGTTTATAGATTTAGTTTAATTCAATTATTTGATTCTTAGTTTTATTAAATTCCTGCAAGTAAACAAGGTCTGAGGTGCCTTCATTCATCATTGCTGAAACCATTTTCAAGGTTTGCTTCGTCTTTTCCAAAGCTTGCTCCTGTTCGGTAACAGAACTCATTTCCGTAGTNGTTAATGAGNGTTGTGACTGGTTGAAGTAAAAAAGACCTAAAGCAACGATAATCACCGCAGCTATTGAAGTCCATGCAAACCTGTAGTTTTTCCTTTCTAGTTCTATAGGCTCATTCTCCGTAAATGTTGTTTTAATCTGTTGTGATTGAAATTTGAAAAGCAATGCATACGCTTCCAAATGTTCAGGAATTTCTTCCTGACTAAAATATTTCCTTAATTCCTTTTCTTCAGCAAGAGTTGTTTCACCTTCCTCATACCGACTGAGTAACCTTTCTATTTTATTTAATTCCATAGTTATGTTTTTTTATCAGCTTTTCTCTTATCGCTTTCCTGGCTCTTGAAAGCGAAACGCGTATCGCTGTTTGATTCATATTTGTAATTTCAGCGATTTCATCGTAGTCATATTGTTCCACATCTCTTAGCTGAAAGATCAATTTTTGTTGTTCCGGCAAACTGTCAACAATCCTGCCCAACCACTGTATTTCATCATTTACTTCAATTTCTGTCTGTAAAGGAATTTGTTTGCTTTCATAATTCTGATGTACGATTCTCAGATTATTATTCTGTTTAAGTTTCAATTGATCCAGACAGTAATTCTTAGTAACCGTCATTGCAAAAGCTTCTACATTGGCATAATGCTTGATCTTATTCTTTCGGCTCCATAGTTTTAAAATAACTTCCTGGGTAGCATCCTCGGCTGCATCTCTTGATGTGAGAAGCCTCAACGCCAATCGATATATTTTATCCTTTACAGGATTAATATGGCTCAAAAAGATGCGCTCTTGCATTGATAGATGGTTAGTTTATTTATACTGCCTTGTTTTACTTACGACGAATTGATAACAGATTTGTTACAATAAATTTTTTATTTGCCCGTATGTAAGTATTTTTAGAAAAAATTTAGAAAAATTAATCCTTAACTATATTATGAAAATAAGTAAATACTTAATGCTTTTTGCTGTTGCAGGAAGTTTACTTACCGGTTGTTCCAGTGATGATGATGGATCTGGAGTAACTGAAAAGCCCGTAGAGCCACCAGTAACTGGTGAAACTCCTGAAGAAAATCTTGAATTGGAAATCAAAGATTTCGTTTGGAAAGGAATGAATGAGATTTATGTTTATAAAAGTCAGGTTCCTGAACTTGGAGATAATTTCTTTGCCACTCAGGATGATCTAAATGAATACCTAATGGGCTTCGATTCTCCTGAAGACCTTTTTTATGATGGTTTAGTGATCGAACAGGATCGATTCAGTTTTATTACAGATGACTATATAGCCCTTGAGAATAGTTTTGCGGGTATTTCTGAAACAACCGGTGTGGACTTTAGACTTTACAGATTTTCCGGTAGTGATGACCTTTTTGGTGTGGTTCGCTATATCATTCCTGGATCAAATGCAGAAAACGCTGATATTGAAAGAGGAGATTTATTTACCACTTTAAATGGGCAAACGCTGACCGTCGCTAATTACCGCGGATTATTAGAGGAAANGACNCTTACCTTTGGCCTNGCGACTATCGAGGATAATACTGTCACTTCAACAGGAGAAGAAGTAACTATCGATACTCAGGTATTAACAGAAAACCCTATCCTCGTTACCAATGTACTTGATGTAAACGGAACAAAGGTTGGATACATGCTTTACAATAGCTTTGTAGCCGACTTTGACGATGAAATGAACGCTGCTTTTGCAGATTTTAAAGCCGAAGGAATTACAGAATTGATTCTTGACCTACGTTACAATGGTGGTGGTCGTGTGAGTTCTGCTACCAGACTGGCCAGCATGATCACAGGACAATTTACCGGAGAGGTTTTTGCCAAGCAACAATGGAACGCAGATTATCAAAATTACTTCCTGAATAATGANCCAGATAGATTATTTAATAGATTCACTACCACTCTGGAAGGCGGAGAAGCGATCAACAGCCTGAATCTTACAAGATTGTACGCTATTGTATCCAGTTCTACAGCTTCTGCTAGTGAACTTGTGGTTAATGGGCTTGCTCCATATATTGATGTGGTAACTGTGGGAGATCAAACTGTAGGTAAATCTCAGGCATCTGTAACTTTATACGATTCAAGCAACTTTGGAAGAACTGGCGCCAATTCAGATCACACATACGCCATTCAGCCATTAGTATATGAATCTGTAAACTCCAATAACGTAGGTGTTCCGTTTGACGGTATTACTCCAGATACTGAAATTGTTGAAAGTATATCAGATCTTGGTGTTCTGGGAGAACCTTCAGATCCATTACTGAATGCTGCTTTNANTGTGATTGCTGGAAACAGAAGTATGATTTCAAGTCAGAANGAATACTGGTATAATGAATTCAGCGAGTCTGGAGTTCAAAAGGCCACCTATCAGAAAATGTATATTGACGAATTACCTGAACTTCCAGGTCAGAATAAAAGATTGGAATTCTCTAAATAATAGAGATCTTAAATTATTAAAAAACCCAGCTCATTGAGCTGGGTTTTTTGTTTTAGATAGAGATGTAAGAATTAATTAAAATAGACTCCGTTAGGGTTAATTCCAACTTCGTAAGAGTTGAGAAGACTGCCATTAGAAGCATCATAAACAAAAACCTGCCCGTTACCAGTGAAACTCGCATTCGCTGAAGCAGCATATAACATCCCGTTTCTGGCATTAAAACCATATAAAGACTCCACATCTTCCAGTCTGAACTTTGGTCCGGAAGGAAGGTCTCCTCCACTTAAGTATTCNTAAACAGCCTTACCTACNGTAAANTAAAACCTGTCATCACTTTGTACAAGGTTACCCGGATGAATGCTAGATGTTGGGAATTCTGCAGAATTCAATACAGCATTCACATTCATATCGACTACACTAATACTTCCCGCAGTCTCTACATCTGCATAGGATGGTTTCCCTGCAGATAATACAATTAAGTTCGAACCATCAACAATCATTGAAGTTGGAACGTCTCCNACTNCAATTTCAGTAGACACCTCATTTGTAGAGGTATTGATCACTGAAATGATATTATTGAAATTATATCCGCCTTTATGCGCAGTATAGATCGAACCATTATTAGCTAGTATTTTCTCCGGTCCTTCAGCAACCTCAATCGAAGAATCAAAAGAATAGTCAGATAAATTAAAAACAGCAATATAATCATCATCTGGATTGGTGGCATCTCCCCAATTACTCACATATAGTGAATTTCCTGAAACCGTAGCAAATCGCGGATTTTGCAAGTTTTCTGAAATTTGGCCTACAGTCTCGAAAGTATTGCGGTCTACGATCTCGATTGTATTGGATACATTTAAGATTACAAATGCCAGCTCTTCAGAAAGGTAAATACTTTGCGCGGTATCCCCTAGTGAAGTTCCGTTCACTGAATTGAATATTTGAGACTGAACTTCTCCGGTCTCTTCATCTAAAAACGATACAGAAGAATTTCCTGAACCAAAATTACCCTCGTTCAATATAAAAATTCCTTCTTCAAATGCTTCTTTATCCTCATCTGGAGGAATCACACAGCAATCCTCATCGTCGCTACAGGAGTTCAGTAAAAAAATTAGNGNCANCAGGCTGAAATAGTGTTTAAAATTCATGGTTAAAATTTAATAGTTAGAAAAGTTTTAAATGATCTNCCTGGCATATATCTGCCTGGNAGANTNTGGTAGTCTTTATTAAANAGGTTATTGACTTCAGCACCTATTCGAATTGCAGGTTTGGTTCTCAACTGCCGGGAAATTCCAAGATCAGCTATGNTNTAAGAATCGAGCTCATAATTATTATCGGCTGAAGTGAAAATCTTCCCATTGTATAATCCCCGAGTNAATAGATTCCAATTTGAGAATNTGTACGAAGCTTGNGCAGTCNCTTTATGATAAGGAGTATAGATTAACTGATTTCCNTTNGATCTATCTATTGACCGGGTAAAAGCGTAATTCCCGGTAAGTTTCAAGTTTGAGGATTTAAAATCATCCTGCCAGGTTGCAAAAAGTTCCAGGCCGTAATTGTAGGCAGATTCTGTATTAACAGGCTGCCAGACTCCAGTTTCATTAGGTATCCATCGTATAAGATTTTCGAGATCTATATAAAATACGGTCGCATTGAGTTCTAGCTTTTTCTTTCTGAAATCCACTCCAATTTCAGATTGCACTGAATTTTCTGGTTTCAGATCCTCGTTTCCACCTTGTAACCAGAATAGATCATTCAAGGTTGGAATGCGATAATTCTTTGAAAAGTTGAATCTTAGCAGGTAATTCTCGGTTAGTTGATATTTAGATCCTACAGAGAATAATATAGGTGATTCAAAATCTGAAGTTTCTTCGATACGAAGACTTATATCATATTGAAAATCTCTCAAGGTTTGATTGTAAAGTAGTGCAACTCCTGAAGTTTCTCGTTTCTGGTCAACAATCCCTGAACCTTCCGCATCAATTTTAGTATAGTCAGTAATTAAATTCAGAAAAGCATCTTCAAAAATTTCATACTTCAGATCATATTTTATAATACCTGTTTCAGCTGAACCAAAGGAATGATCTATAGAATTTCTATTCTCATAATATTTGAACTCCTCTTTTAACAACGCAAACTTAAGGCTACTGGTGAATTTTCCGAAGAAAGCCTTGTACTCCAGTAAATTCCGAAAGTTTCTATCTTCATATTTACTATTTGAATCTATAAATACAGTACCAGAAAAACCGCGATTTCCCTGGTATAAATTGGAATAAAATTTCAGTAANTGGTCTTCTGCAAGCCAGTGCCCTATGGAGGCATTNAAAGCGATATTATCATAATCTCCATTTTCATTTTTAAAATTATCCACTGGATAATCATAATCATTCTCTGATCGTATACCGGATAAGGAGATATTCAGAGCTGTTTTGTCGCTAGAAACCTGAGCATTTGCGCTAGCCTGATAAGTATCAAAACTACCTGCACCAGCATATACAAAAACAGAACTCGTATTCTTGAATCTCAAAGAATTATTTAGATGAATGGTTCCTCCAATTGCACCACTTCCGTATAGAACACTACCACCGCCTGGCCTTAGACTTATATCATCAAAAGCTTTGGAATTGATAGTATTAAAGTCGGTTTGCCCGGTGAACTGAGAGTTTATATTGATCCCATTCCATACCACAGCAGTTTGGGAAGCACCGGTGCCTCTCACAGATGCGGAAGAAACCATCCCAAAACCATTTTCTCTAAAGAAAAAAGGAGAATTAAATTTAAGAACGTTGGTCAAAGCTGGATCACTGTACTGCACGACAGAATCAGCGATCGAATGTAAATGCTGACCTGAAGAGTTACTCTTAAGTTTACTATCACTTAGTTCTACCTCTTGTAACCAACGAATAGAATCAGTTTGAGCACGAGCTGAAATACAGCATATGCCAATAAGGATTAAAAAAATGTAGTNAGTTCTGTTCATAATCTGCCGACCTNTATCCCGAAAGTCACTCGATACTAGTCGAAATTCGGGCAGGTCTCCTGGCTTACGTACTACAATTTACCTTCCCGCCTGTTGGCAGTGGTTTGAAGAATAATTGCAGCCACCCAATCGGGCTAAGCTTACAGTTGCGGGAACAGCTCAGGCTATTGAAAAAAATCTCTCCTGATTCCCTTTTAATTAACGCAGAAATAAATCGACGTCAAACCAAAATTTCGAGGCGAAAATAAACAATTAAGTTTGGTAAGTCTTTCAAAAATTTAAATAATCTTACTTTTGGTGACCAAATTACATTCGTGAAGCAGTTAACATTCATTATCATTTTTATAGCATTCATTTCCTGTAAGGACAATTCATCCCGGCAGGAACCTGAAAACCAGCAAGGTGAAACTATCGCTATGAAATATGCACAAGGCTTCAGCATTAAATCCTATGAAACTTATAAAATTCTGGAAGTTGCAACTCCGTGGCCTGGAGCTAAAGAACCTTTTAAATATCTACTCCACTCTGCAAATGCCACGATTCCCGATAGTATTGACTTTGATGAAAAACTGGAGATTCCTGTAAAAAATATTGTGGTAACCTCTACGACCCATATTCCTGCCCTCGAAGCGCTAGGTCTGGAAGATAAATTAAGCGGGTTTCCCGGGACTCGTTATATATCTTCAGAAAAAACAAGAACCTTGATCGATTCTGGCCAGGTACAGGAACTTGGTCAAAATGAGAACATCAATACAGAGATTCTTATCGATCTTTCTCCAGATGTGGTTGTTGGATTCGCAATCGACGCTTCTAATAAAAGTCTTGAAACAATTAAAAATATCGGAATTCCCGTAATTTATAATGGAGACTGGACAGAAAAAACACCACTAGGTAAAGCTGAATGGATCAAATTTTTTGGCGCGCTGTTCGACAAAAATAAGGAAGCAGAAAAAATATTCGATGATATAGAAGCTTCCTACCTCGAGGCTAAAGAATTAGCTTCCTTGTCTAAAGATAAGCCAGTGATCATAGCCGGTTCCATGTATAATGATAAGTGGTACATTCCTTATGGAAATAGCTGGCAGGCGCAATTTATTGATGATGCAAATGGCAATTATCTATATTCTGATACTAAAGGAGAAGGCAGTCTGGCGCTTTCTTTCGAAAGTGTACTGGAAAAAGCTGGTGACGCAGATATCTGGATAAGTTCCGGACAGTTTGAGAGTTATGCTCAACTTGCTGAGAACTCGGTTCACTACGATAAATTCAAGGCAGTACTGGATAAAGAGGTTTATACCGTGAGCTTATCAAAAGGCGCTACTGGCGGAGTTCTTTTCTATGAACTTGGTCCACAACGCCCAGATCTCATTCTAAAAGACCTGATCACAATCTTTCATCCTGATCTTCTTCAGGATCACGAGAATGTATTTTTTAAACCCCTCAACTAATGTGGAGCAGGAAAAAGTATAGTTTAACCATCGTCTTCCTGGGAGTTGCGCTTCTATTCTGCCTGCTGCTCAATATTAGCCTGGGATCGGTAAGCATACCTTTTTCTGAAGTCATTGCCTCTCTTACCGGTTTTTCGGTAGAAAAAGATACCTGGAGATATATAATTCTGGAATTCAGATTACCAAAGGCAATTACGGCTATCATCACAGGATCTGGCCTGGCGGTTAGTGGTTTGCTTATGCAAACATTATTTAGAAATCCGCTTGCCGGACCGTATGTTCTGGGCTTGAGTAGTGGTGCCAGCCTGGGAGTTGCCATCGTATTTATGGGATCTGCACTATTCGGCGCTGGTTTTGCCGCTATATTATTATCAAAATGGAGTCTCGTCATAGCTTCGAGTTTAGGTAGCTTACTTGTGCTACTAGCTGTTATCGTCGCATCACTGCGACTGAGAGACACTATGGCGATATTGATCATTGGCCTTATGTTTGCCAGTTTTACTGCTGCGATTGTTAGCGTTCTGGCCTACTTTAGTCCAGCTGCAGATCTACAGCAATATATATTCTGGTCCTACGGAAGTCTGGGAAACCTAAGTTGGGAAGAAGTAAGTATCCTGACCATTTTCTGGACCGCAGGCATTCTGATAACTCTGGCTTCAATTAAAAATCTCAATTCCTTACTTCTTGGTGAACAGTACGCAAAAAGTATGGGAACTAACATTAGAAGAAATAGATTTCTGGTGATTTTGGCGACCAGCCTGCTTGCTGGCAGCATTACCGCATTCGCTGGTCCAATTGCATTTATAGGGCTGGCGGTACCACATTTAATAAGACAGATCATCCCTTCTGCAAACCATATTATTTTGTTCCCGGCGATAATTTTTGGTGGAGCTATCTTAATGTTATTATGTGACATTGTCTCTCAGCTGCCCGGTAGCGAATTTAGTTTACCCATAAATGCCATTACTTCGCTTATTGGAGCACCCGTAGTTATCTGGCTTCTAATAAGAAAACGTAGATTTAATTTCTAATGGAGAACAAAAGCTCAAATAGCATTTTAAAAACTAGCGGACTCTCCATAGGTTATTCTGAAAGATCTAAGGCTAAGATCATTGCTGAGAATATTCAATTTAAGATCGGGGCAAATGAACTTACTGCAGTTATAGGAGTAAATGGCGCTGGTAAATCTACTTTACTTAAAACATTAAGTAGATCACTTGAACCTATTAAGGGTGAAGTTATTATAGAAAACAAGAATATAAGTAATATTAGTTCCGAAGAGCTTTCAAAACAGCTTAGCCTTGTTCTTACTGAACAGCATGTTTCAAGAAATTTAAGCGCACGCGAATTGATCGCCCTGGGTCGGCAACCATACACGAACTGGATCGGGAAACTGGATCTGGAGGATAAAGAAGCCGTGCAAAAAGCAATTGAGCTTGTCAATATTAAAGAACTCGCAAACAAAAAGTGCTACGAACTTAGTGACGGGCAGTTTCAGAAGGTCTTAATAGCCAGAGCAATTGCACAGGAAACTTCTTTGATCATTTTGGATGAACCTACCACTCATCTTGATATTTACCATAAAGCCTTTATGNTGAANTTACTAAAGNAACTTACAGAAANNACCGGTAANGCGATCATTTTTGCCACTCACGAGATCAACCTGGCCATACAACTATGNGATAAACTAATCATTTTAAAGGATGGCAAATCATTTACTGGTACACCGAAGGAATTGATGGCCTCTGGTGTATTTGATTCTTTATTTCCTTCTGAACTTATTACCTTCGACAGGCAATCGGCCAGCTTCAGAATAAGTAGCTAAAACNGATAAAAATCTTAAAGAATTTCCNAATTAATTAAATTTAGTAAAACCTCAATTTATGCCTGAACCNNTCTANCTGATANTTNTNTGTNTATTNATNTTCNCTNTNGGTTTCGCGCTTGCATACTTTTTGAAAGCTTCAAAATCAAAAGAGGTNATAAAAAACGCTGAATATCAAATTAATCAACTTAAACTTCAGATGGATGATGTNAAGAGGTTTTATGACAGTCAGTTGAATGATAAAAAAATAAACATAGAACTACTCAAAAAGGAAAGCACGGAGAAGCTTCAGAAGAAGGAAGAGCAATTAGAAACTATTAGAAATGAACGTGGAAAATTACAGATTCTACTTACACAGAAAGAAGCAGAAAACGAGCACCTGTTAGAAAAAAGTAAGACCCTTAAACTCGAAATTGACAAGCTGCACGAAAAATTTAATGAACAATTTGAAAATCTAGCCAATCGCATCTTCGAACAAAAATCTGAAAAATTCACGGATCTAAATCAGAAGAATATTGCTGCGATTTTGAATCCGCTTGACAAAAAGCTAAAAGAATTTGAAGATAAAATTAATGATAGTAACCTGGCTTCAGTAAAGAGACATGCAGAACTTGGAGAAAAATTACGGTTTCTAAATGAGCAAAATATCAAAATAAGTGAGGAGGCGAACAATCTCACCAAAGCTTTAAAAGGGAACACCAAAATGCAGGGAAACTGGGGTGAAATGATCCTGGAGCGTGTTCTGGAAAAGAGCGGACTTACCAAAGGCAACGAGTATGATGTACAGCAAAGTTTTACCACAATGGAAGGAAAACGTGTAATCCCAGATGTGGTGATCAACCTGCCGGGTGATAAAAAGATGATCGTAGATTCTAAGGTTTCCCTTAATGCTTATGAAAGATATGCGAATGCTGAAGATATCACAGAGCAGTCTGGTCATCTCAAAGATCATTTGATTGCTTTAAAACAGCGCGTTCAGGAATTAAGTAAGAAGAATTACCAGATGCTTCACCAGGAAGCAAGTCCAGACTTTGTATTGCTCTTTATCCCTATTGAAGCGGCGTTTGCGGTTGCCAGCAACGAAAACCCTAATCTTTATAACGAAGCCTTTGACCAAAACATCATTTTAGTAACTCCTACCACTCTGCTTGCGGTACTAAGAACCATCGAAAGTATGTGGCAGAATGAAAAGCAAAAGCAGAATGCGATAGAGATTGCAAACCAGGCCGGTGCTTTGTATGATTCATTTACAAATCTTACTATAGAACTGGAAAAAGTTGGCAGACAGATTGGAACAGTTCAAAATTCATATGATGGTGCTATGAAAAAACTTACTGGAAAAGGGAATTTAATTAGAAAAGTGGAACGTTTAAAAAAACTTGGAGCTAAAGCTTCAAAACAGATCGACCCTAAACTAATTCGTGACTCAAATTCAGAAACTTTGAACGAGAATTAAATATCTTGCAGCCATGAAATTCTGGATCAGTTCAATTTTATTCATCTTTTTATGTACCAGCCAGGCGCAGGAGATCTATTTCCCTGCAGACACACTCTGGGAATCAAAGTCACCTGAAATTTTTGATCTTAACCTGGATGCAGCAATAGACTTTGCCAGGAAAAATGAATATACTGGAGCCAGAGACCTTGAACAGGCCATTTTGAAGGGTTTTGAACGGGAACCGTTTCATAAGATCATGGGACCCGTAAAGCGACGTGGAGGCCCGGCGGGAATGATCCTGAAGAACGGCTATAAAATAGCCGAATGGGGCGACGTTCAAAGAGTGGACATGACCTTTAGCGTCACCAAAAGCTTTCTTTCTACTACCGCATTGATCGCTTTACAGGAAAATATCATCCGTAACATCAATGATACGGTATCAGGATATGTTTGGGATAGCACATTTAACGGTCCACACAACTCTCAAATTACATGGAAACACTTACTTCAGCAAAATTCTGACTGGAGTGGTGAGTTATGGGAGAGCCATGACTGGGCAGACAGGCCCTCGGCAAGTGGAAATATTGATAGCTGGAAATCCCGTAAATTAAATGAACCGGGAACTTTTTTCAAATATAATGATGTACGAGTAAATGTGCTCTCCTATAGCCTGTTGCAGGTCTTCAGAAAACCTTTACCTACCGTTTTAAAAGAACATATCATGGATCCNATTGGTGCATCGCATTCCTGGCGNTGGTTTGGTTATGACAATTCCTGGACAACCATCGATGGCTATAAAATGCAATCTGTAAGCGGCGGTGGTCATTCCGGTGGCGGTATGTTCATCAATACTGAAGATATGGCCAGATTCGGATTACTATTCATGAATAATGGTGTGTGGAACGATAAAAAACTTCTTGAGAAAGATCTAATTAAGCAAGCTGTAATACCCTCTACTACCAACACCAATTATGGTTATATGTGGTGGCTGAATGCTAAAGGAGACCGACACATGGAAGGTTTGGATAAAGATCTTTTTTACGCAGCGGGATTTGGAGGTAATTTTATCATCATTGACCAGAAACAAAAATTAGTCATAGTGACCCGATGGCTTGAACCTTCCAAACTTGAAGAATTTCTTAACCTGATCTATAAAAATCAATAACATGAAGAAAACACTAATATATATACTAGGCGGAATATTCATCCTNTGGCTGCTTTATTATGCATTTGTCTATTTCGTGCCTTANAGCGAAGGAACCAGAAGCGGTGAGCTCATCAAATTCAGCCGTAAAGGAGTGATCACAAAGACCTGGGAAGGTGAAATAAGCCAGGGAATAAGTGGTGCTCAGATATTCAGTTTTTCTGTTCTTGATAAAAATGAAGAAGTGATTAAAGGCCTTCAGGAGTATGAAGGAGATTATGTAAAGCTTACCTACGTAGAACGCTATTCAACCTTCTTTTTCTGGGGAGACAGTAAATATTTCATTACTGAAGTAGAACAATCGCAAAGTCCACATTTTAGAAGATAATATGCAGCANAATTACAAAAGCGTTGAAGCAAGCCAGGTAGTAATCTCGGAATTGATGCTGCCATCGCACTCCAATTTTAATGGCAAAATACATGGTGGCTATATATTATCCCTCCTTGATCAAATCGCCTTCGCTTGTGCCTCCAAACATTCCAGGGCTTATTGTGTGACCGCAAGTGTGGATACCGTTGATTTCCTGAGGCCTATTGAGATCGGTGAACTGGTGACGATGAAAGCATCCGTGAATTATGTGGGTAGAAGCTCCATGGTTATAGGNATTCGTGTGGAATCTGAAAATATTCAAACAGGTGACATCAAACATTGCAACAGCTCGTACTTTACGATGGTTGCAAAGGATAAAGATGGGAATTCCATTGAAGTTCCAGGTTTAGTCCTTAAATCTGATGATGAAATTCGGCGTTTTGCTAAAAGTATCAAACGTAAGAAAATGAAGGATTTCAGGGTTAAAGAATTTCATGAAACCGACTTTGCTTCTGAAAAATACTTGCATATCCTGGAAGACCACAAGGCTAAAATTGAGATGCATTCGTGAAATCGAACTGGTTTATCATAGCGATATTTGTTGCGATCGCAATAGCTTACTTTCTTCCGCAGGG